>Ga0302198_10002849_pt1 | contig 17818 bp, 17 predicted proteins | sample II_Bog_N2_2_FD_193521 | JGI IMG/M metagenome (GOLD analysis project Ga0302198, IMG submission 193521) | Peat permafrost microbial communities from Stordalen Mire near Abisko, Sweden - II_Bog_N2_2 | ecosystem: Environmental > Terrestrial > Soil > Wetlands > Peat | place: Sweden: Abisko... | reverse complement strand
TTTTGGCGGTGGTGGCTCGGTGCCGGTAGGAGGCGGTTCGTCAGGAGGCGGGTCGTCTGGCGGCGCGCGAGGTCCTGGCGGTGCCACCCTCGAAGACGTCGAGTTAGAGCGACTCGAAGGTGACACTCGCGAGATCGGACTGGGTGACCGATCTCGACTCTGGCGCTGGCGTGCCACGAGACTGCTTGATCGCTGGTCCAAGACCTTCCCCCGAAAGGTCGCGGTGGTGTCGCCAGTCGCGGGAAGGGTGATCGTCGACGGGGACTATCTGCGCGCCATGATGGGCAGTATTTGGATCGGCCTCTGTCTCGCCAGCGTTGGCTTGGGTGCCTACGCCTCAGCGAGTTCTGGATGGTACGCCGTGCCGCCGAGCCTGGGGCTGTTCTTGGTCATCCTCGCCCTGGGCGTCTTTGACTCCATGCTCGGCTTTCTGGCGGGCGCCTCGTTTATTTTCAGTTCACTCTTAGCGGGACACATATCCTCTGCTCCCGAGCTGCGACTCAGTATGGGTCTCGTGCTGGTCTGGTTCGCGGTGCCCCTCGCCGCCGCAGCCTTGCGTCCCCTGCGACGCACGGTCTCGCTCAGGATCGACGCGCTTTGGGAACGGGTGGCGGACCTCGTGGTCTGTGGCCTCTTCGCCGCTTGGGTGGCTGACAAGATGACCAGTGCGCTGTCGGGGCTCTCGGGTGTCGAGTTGCCGATTAACCACGACGTCGGCACGATTGTTCTCGCCGTCCTCGCGCTTGTCGCAGTTCGCATCGTCGCAGAAACGATTGTGGCCCATCACTTCCCAGGGCGCCTAGCTTCGGTTCGACACGAAGGGAAATTGGAATCGGGGAAGATACAAAAAGCCCTGTCACTCGTGGCCCAAGTCGTGGTCTTTGACTTCGTGGCTTCGGCCATCCTCGGAGTGAGTTGGATACTGATCCTCGGCACCGTCGTCTTTTTCACGCCTCACGTCCTCGAGTTGTTCGAGCATCGGATTCCCAAGAGCCATGCCATTGCGAAATGGAAGCCCAACGGCATCATCACCTGGACCCTGATAATTAGCGCCGGTGTGTTGTTGGGTGAACTGCTCAAGCACACGGTGCACAACGGTCATCTGGTCGAGGAAATCGGCTTCATCATCCTGCCGATTCCTGTTCTCACCTTTTGGACACTCGAGCTCTTCGAAGTGAAGGAACAAGAAGAACAAGAGCACGAGTTCGAAAAAGAAGCGGCCCTCGAGAGGGCCGAAGCGTCAGGGCGCACACAAAAGAAGGAGGCGCACGGTGGGACCAGTGAAGACTTCGCGAATTGCCAGGGGCGCCGATCCTCGCGCCAACTCGTGGGGGCGTCATCGGTGGCGGTGCTCGATGATCCTCCGCTGACCTCAAAAGGTGCCCGAACCAGGAAGGATCGGGTAGCGGTCGACACCTCTTCAACGTCGGACGTGGCGATGGCGATGCGCCAAGGCAGATCAAAGGCGAGCGTGGTCCTGGAGGCACCCGAGTCGGCGTTGAATGGATCGCCCCCAAAGGCGAATAGTCGTAAGGGAAAGCAACCAGACGAGAACGGTGCCACCGACGTTGCCCGGTCACTGGCCGTGAAAAAGTGGATGACGCGGATGGCGGGTGTCCTGCTCGTGGTTGTGTCGGTCCTGCTCGTGCATCTTCAAGGTGGTGGGTGAGACGCTTCGCAGTACTCGAAGGGTTCGACATCCTTTGAAGGACGCATCGTTGAACATGGGACCTTGGTTCTGGTCGCCGAGGGCAGGGGACAGTCCCCGTAACCAAGGGACGGTGAGGTGCGCGATGGGTACGCCCGTGATCGGGATCAAGATCTAGGGCGCGCCAATCGGTTCGGTCGCTTCGAAGTCAAAACTCGTTGACTTGGCGCCTTTTCGCGGTACTGGGACGTAGACGGCCACGAGTATCGGCGACGGTGCGCAGACGCTGCCTCGATTCGGAAGCGACGTACGAGGCTATCGGGTGGGATGCGAGATCCAGGCTCGTGCACGAGATAGCGTTAGAGTTCGGAGATTCAAGACCACTACACCCGAGGCCAATCCAGGCTTCGCGTGTCGAAGTCTGGTTAAATTGTCCAAGTGTTTTGATTGCAATGTCAGAGAGGACTGAAGATGGCACCAGCGAAAAAGGCCGCCAAGAAGAAGGCACCTGCGAAGAAGGCCGCGACGAAGAAGGCCGTGAAGAGGGCGCCCGCGAAGAAGGCAGCAAAGAAAAAGGCGCCAGCAAAGAAGGCCGCTGCCAAGAAAGTAGCCAAGAAGAAGGCGCCAGCAAAGAAGGCCGCTGCCAAGAAAGTAGCCAAGAAGAAGGCTCCCGCAGAGAAGGCCGCTGCCAAGAAAGTAGCCAAGAAGGCTCCCGCGAAGAAGGCTGCGACGAAGAAGGCCGTGAAGAAGGCTCCCGCGAAGAAGGCGTCCGCAAAGAAGGCCGCGACGCATGCGGCTCCCGCCAAGGCCGCAGCCAAGAGTGATTCGGAGAAGTTCGACCTTTTCTCGATCTTCCGAACTAGGGCCGCCGAAGAGAACGCCCACGGCGGACCGTCTGGGGCGATGTAGCGCCTGAGTCGTTCCACGAAGCGCAAGATTTGGAACCACGGGAACGTGAGGTCGAGAAGTATCATCAACTTCTACTTGAATCGGTTCGGCTAGGCCTCTTGATTACACGAGGGACATAACTCGGAGCCTTCGGGTATCGACTTTCCGCAATATCGACAGAATTTTGCTGGTTGGCCCGCGTTTGGACAGTTGTGCGCTAGCGCGCGGTTGCCCGGTACTGAGTCGCCACATCGAGCGCAGAAGGTGGCGAGCTGATTCCCCCTGGGTTTGGTGGCGACGTTCGACTCCACTTCGTGCGTTGCTGCGCCGGGACCCGCAACGAAGCCCAGTGTTCCGAATCCTGGACCTTTGGGCAGCGGGTAACGCGAAGATTGACGTTGCACCGCGCTCGCAGCAGTGCCTGCACCACCTCGCACTGGACCTCGCACGCGTGTCTTCGTCGCGGCCTGCTCGCTAGGCGCCGCCACGCTCCTCGTGGGCCAGTGCGAGAACGCGAAGAGGAGAAGGAAGATCCACGACGCGAAGATAGCAATCTTGTCGACGTCGAGCAAGAGGCCAATCGTGTGGGGATAGAAGGGCGCCAACTCCCAAACGATCACGAAGGAGTGCAGTTGGATCTTCGCTACGACCAGAGTGACGATCCAAGTGAGCAGTGGCGTGAGTGGAATGAGGGCCCAGCCGCGTGAGAAACCGGCCTTGGTAATGATCACCGAGATTGCGACGAAGGTGATGACCACGATGCAGAGAGTGATGATCGATGTCACGTTCCCTCCGCTTCCCCTCGACGTCTTCGGACACGAGGTTAGGACTTGGCATGAATCGTACTAGTGAAGTATCCAAGGTTTCGGACTTTCCGATAAAACGGACAAACGGGTTCTCCCGTGTCGCGCAAAGTGGTGCACGAGGTCACCGACTCGGCGCGTCATGCCAAGGAATCGACATACGCTACGGCGCCCTGAGCTCAACGAAGGTTTTCACGAGTACGCGGTCTTCTGTCAATATTCCGCGGAGCGGTAAGAGATGATCGAGTCCGCCGCGAGGGGCTTCTAGTGCTGGGCGTAACTCTCGAGGGTCGTCGCGAGCTCGTCCAGACGGTCGTGGTCGACCAGGACTAGGCAGTTCGCGTACGTCACCGGAGCAAGGGTGCCGCCCTCGTAGGCGTCAGAGGCGACCAGGCACGTCGAGCGTCGATACAAGAGCCATTCGCGTGTGCCGATCGCGAAACGACCTCGCGCAGCGCGCGAACGCAAGAGTGAGAAAATGTTGCGCTGCGAAGCGACGATGCGTGCGTCGAGCATGAGCAATTGATGCTCGGAGCAGCCTTCGAGACCGATGGTCGTCCCCGGCGAACAGGAGAGAAGCGTGAAGTACTCGTGAATCACGCCAGGTGCCTGGAGAGTGGTCGCGGTGCTCGTGGAGGGGACGTCAGTCGTTGAGCGAATGACGTAGTGCTCCACTAGGACATGGTCGTCGTGACGACGACCAGAACTATCGCTAGGCGGAGCCAAAGTTGACGCACGAGGTGAGTTTGACACCGCGCGATGCTCTGATAATCTACAACCATATGGTTGTAGATTCGCGACACCGGAACCGGACCGACGAGGTGTTCCACGCCCTCGCCGACGCGACACGACGGAGCATCGTCGAGAAGACGTTTCAGCGCGACTATTCCGTCTCTGAGTTGGCACGCCTCTACCCAATGAGTTTCGCCGCCGTCCAAAAGCACGTGGCCGTCCTGGAGAGGGCCGAACTCGTTACCAAGCGCCGACATGGGCGAGAGCAGTACGTGCGTAGCAACCTGGCGGCGATCCGACGGGCGGAGAAGTTCTTGCAACGCTACGAGGAATTGTGGCGAGACCGATTTGACGCAATGAATGAGATCCTCGGCGAGGAATAGTGGAAGGGGCACCGAGATGCCAGTAATGAGTGTTACCAAGGACCCAACAGCATTCACAATGAAGTTCGTGGCTGAATTCGACGCGACGTTGGAACGAGTCTGGCAGCTGTGGGAGGACCCCCGTCAACTCGAACGCTGGTGGGGGCCGCCCACGTATCCCGCCACCGTGACCAGATACGACTTCACGCCGGGTGGTGACGTGTCGTATTACATGTCCGGCCCCTCCGGTGACCTTTCTCGAGGCTGGTGGCGTTTCGTCACCATCGAGCCGCTTCACGGCATCGAATTCGAGAACGGGATCGCTGACGAGACGGGTGCACCACACCCGTCTATGCCCGCAATGATCGTGCGAGTCGTACTCAGCGAGCAGATGTCAAGGCGAACTCGTATGTCAGTCGAGTCGGTCTTTCCCTCTGCCGAGGTGATGGAGAGATTCTTGACCATGGGGATGGAAGAAGGAATGTCCTTGGCCATCGGACAGATCGACGAATTGCTGTAAGGACGCGACGATCAGTCGCCGACGTGACCCACGTTCTCGTTTCGACGTGGCAAGACCCAGTTAGGCCTCGGGAAGTGACACGTATAACCGTTGGGGTAGCGCTTGAGGTAGTCCTGATGCTCGGGCTCGGCCTCCCAGAAGGGCCCCGCCGGGCTCAACTCGGTCACTACCGGGCCTGGCCAGAGACCCGACGCGTTCACGTCGGCGATGGTGTCCTCGGCCACCCTTCGTTGAGCCTCGTCGACGTAGAAGATCGCTGATCGGTAGCTCGCGCCCCGGTCGTTGCCTTGGCGGTTGCTCGTGGTCGGGTCGTGAATTTGGAAGAAGAATTCCAGGATCTCGCGGTACGACGTGATCGAGGGGTCAAAGATGATCTCGATCGATTCGGCGTGGGTTCCGTGATGCCGGTAGGTCGCGTTCTTGACGTCGCCCCCGCTGTAACCCACGCGGGTCGCGACCACGCCCGGGCGTCGGCGGATGAGGTCTTGCATACCCCAAAAACAACCACCGGCGAGAATGGCTTTCTCCGTTGCTTCGCTCATTGCGCACTTCCCTTCGTGGTCGAAGATTCGTCAAACAGTTTGCGGTACTCGCCGTAACCCGCTTGCTCGAGTTCTTCGTACGGGATGAAGCGTAGGGCGGCCGAGTTGATGCAGTAGCGCAGGCCCCCCTCACTTGTTGGTCCGTCGGTAAAGACGTGGCCCAAGTGGCTGTCGGCGTGGTTCGATCGCACTTCGGTCCGGATCATGCCAAAGGTCCGGTCGCGGTGCTCGAGCACGTTCGTAGGCTCGAGCGGGGCGGTGAAGCTCGGCCAGCCGCAGCCACTGTCGTACTTCTTGGTCGAGGCGAAAAGCGGCTCGCCTGACACGACGTCGACGTAGATCCCGGCGTCCTTCTTGTCCCAGAATTCATTGTCGAACGCCGGCTCGGTGGCGCTCTTCTGGGTCACCTCAAACTGCCTGGCGGTGAGGCGAGCAAGCGCCTCGGGGTCTCTTTCGTAGTGGTCATTCACCGCATTCTCCTTTATCGTGCTTGGTCGTCCTTGGTCGTCCTTTGTCAGCGACGCGACAGCCTTTGACCCAAGCCGTCCTCGGGGACGGTTCCTTGACGGACCGGCTGATCCACCAAGGACATTCGTCGTCAATTTAGTCACCGACCTGGACAGCGAAACAGTTCCCTGAGACCCAATGAGCGTTACAGGGGTTTCGTCGCTCCATCTCGACAACCGCGCGGCAATCAAGCCGAGATACGGTCCAACTCCGCGAGGTCGAGCTCGCCCAGCGAGAGCGAGGCGCTGCTCACGTTCTCGTGTAGATGCGCGATTGACGAGGTACCTGGAATGAGCAAGATATTCGGTGAACGCTGTAACAACCAGGCCAACGCCACCGCCATCGGTGTCGTGCCGAGACGCACGGCGACCGAATCCAGTTCGCTTGACTGCAGCGGCGTGAAGCCGCCAAGTGGGAAGTACGGCACGTAGGCGATGCCTTGTCCCTCGAGGAGTTCAATGAGCTCGTCGTCGCCTCGGTGGGCGACATTGTAGAAATTCTGAACGCAAACCACTGGTGCAATGGATTGGGCTTCGGCGATTTGCTCAGACGTCACTGTGCTGATGCCCAGGTGGCGGATGAGGCCTTCTTCTTGTAGTTGGGCCAGGGTGGTGAAGGGTTCAGCGAGAGAACCGGATCCGGCCGAATGCCCGTCGTCTCCGCCGTGAATGCGCAAATTGACCACGTCGAGCACCTCGAGACCAAGATTGATGAGGTTGTCGTGCACGGCGCGACGAAGCTCTGCGGGGGATTGCGAATGGATCCAACCGCCCTTCGCGTCGCGGTAGACCCCCACTTTGGTCACGATATGCAGTGACTTCGGATAAGGGTGCAGAGCCTCTCGAATGAGTTGATTGGTCACGAAAGGGCCATAGAAATCGCTGGTGTCGATGTGCGTGATGCCGAGGTCGACCGCTTCACGAAGCACGTCGAGAGCTGCAGTGCGGTCTCGGGGCGGACCGAAGACACCGGGACCAGCCAACTGCATGGCGCCGTAACCCACGCGGGTCACCGTAAGGTCCTGGGCCATCATGAAGGTGCCCCCTGGGAGCGTTGTCGCGGCCATCACTTCTCCTTTGGGTACTTGCGACAGCCTAAGCGTCTCGCACCCTGACGGTGAACTGTCTTACGGCTCTGAAGCTCAAGTCGGGTAACACGTTAGCTTCGCGACGAAATTCCTAATCAGAAATGCAAGGCAGGGTCGTCTGGTGTCGTACCGTTACGTTCGACCTGGTGTTGTCACTCAAGTGACCACAATTGTTCACCCGTTGCTGCGAAACTGTTGCTAATGGTCTCAATGAGTTCGATCGACGCCCTCGGGGAAAGCCCCTACGAGTTGGTGGTTTTTTGATGGAAAAAACGACGCTCGGACAAGCACTCGTCGAACGGCGAATTGAACTCGGGATTGACAAGGCAAACGCCGCCGCAATGGTTGGCGTGACGCGCGCCACTTACGCGGCCTACGAATCAGATTCACGTCGCCTTTCGGTCGATGGCTTACCCGCCCTACGCTCGTTTCTCGACGTTGCGGTCGAAGATTTCTTAGAGATGTACGGTGCCACGTGTGTCGCGCAGGCTCGAGTTATTATATTGCGCGACCTTTTCGTGAGCGACGCCTTAACGTCAGAGCGACCAATGCCCACCACGATGATGGTCAAGAACGTTCGTGACAACGAGATGTCGGTTGTCGAGCGCGTGTTCTTTGATGTGGTCACGGCTAAAGGTCATGGCGTTGCTTCGCCCTACGTCACTCAGCCTTCGACGGAACCGACAGCGGTCCGGGCCTCAACGTCGAGCGTGCTAGGTCGCTTCGACGATGACACTGTATTCAGGTCCAGTAGCGGAACGATAGTTAAGAAGAATGAAGGTAAGGGAAAAGGCAAGATGAAAGGCAGTAAATCAGCCAAGAAGAAAAACAGAGTGAAGGAGAAGAAGAGGAAGGGCGATAAGCCCAAAGGAAAGAAAGAGCACGAAGTCAAGAAGAAACACAAGGTCAAGAAGAAGAAGCGTAAGTAGCACGCTCGAAAACGGACCGACGTCAGTGGACTAGCGAGCGGAACCTTGATTGACATCGTCCCAGTACGCTTCTGTTGTGAAGCCGAACAAGATACTCGTAACCGGAGCATCCGGCTACGTCGGCGGTCGAGTTGTTCCGGCTCTCCTCGAACGGGGGCTTCAGGTGCGATGCCTCGCGAGAACACCAGCGAAGCTTCGCGCTGCTCGGTGGTTCGATGAGGTGCAGATCATTAAAGGTTCAGTCGACGATGACCTCACCGAGGCGATGGAGGGAATCGGCGTCGCGGTCTACCTGGTCCACGCCATTGGCGAGGGGAAGGATTGGGTTGAGCGTGAGCTCCACCAAGCTCAGAATTTCGCGGCCGCGGCCGCTCGCGCTGGGGTGCAGCGCATTGTCTACCTCGGTGGACTCGGTGATGAACTCGAAGCGCTGAGCAAACATCTGACGAGCCGACAGGACGTCGGAACGGCGCTCGCAGCTTCTGGAGTGCCGGTCATCGAACTTCGCGCTGGAGTGATTATTGGTTCAGGGTCAGCGAGCTTCGAGATGCTGCGCTACCTCGTCGATTTGCTCCCGGTGATGGTAACGCCAAAATGGGTGAGTACGAAGTGTCAGCCGGTCTCGATCGCCGACATAGTCACGTTGCTGGTTGAGGCGGTCACCACAGAGCAACCGATTTCTGGCGTACTCGAGGTTGGCGGTGCCGACGTCGTTACCTACGCACAGATGATGGAGACCTACTCTCGCTGCGCTGGGTTGCCTAAGCGATTCCTGATTCCGGTGCCGTTGCTCTCACCACGGCTCTCGTCGCACTGGATTGGTCTGGTCACGCCGGTTCCGGTTCCCCTGGCGAAGGAGCTCGTGCAGTCGCTTGTTAACGAAGTCATCGTCAAAGAGCGGTCTGCGTGCAAGGAGCTTGGTGTGATGCCGCTCTCCTTAGAGGAGTCGATCACCCGCGCCCTCGAGGTGACCCGCGACTCTGGCGCGCCAACAAAGTTCTCTGACGCGGATCTCATCCATTTCCAAACGAATGAGCTCGATCCTGGTTGGGCGGGCGGAACTGTCTTCACTGATCGAAGAGTCGCGACCTCACGAGCATCTTCGGCTCAACTCTTTTCAGAGTTGAGTACGATCGGCGGCGCGAAGGGTTGGTACGGAGGCCAATTCCTCTGGCGCGTACGTGGAGTGATCGACCAGCTTATTGGTGGTCCAGGTCTTCGGCGAGGTCGTCGACCGGCGCTTCGAGTCGGCGATGCCCTCGATTTTTGGAGAATTGAGCGCGTCGAACCTCCGAAGTGTCTTCGACTGCGCGCGGAGATGCGCCTGCCCGGCGCAGCATGGCTTACCTGGACAGTTGAGACCACCAAGGAAGGATCGAAAATTACTCAGACTGCGACTTTTCGCCCCAGGGGGTTCTTAGGGCGGCTCTATTGGTTCGCTGTCTTGCCCTTCCATCACTTCATCTTCCCGACCATGTTGCGACGCCTCGTCGCGAACTCCGAAGTGGCCAACTGACCACTTTTTGTCTCGCCCCGGCAAGTGGACTAGGTCGACGCCGTTCAATGAGAAGATGGCATTGCTGACGTGAGCGTCATGAATCGAAGTTGACGCCTTTACGATAAACAGTGATTTTCCATCGACGCCGTCAGGTTCCGTGGCGTCTCCGTCAACGAGGAACGAGAACGCCATGGCCGCGCTTGATCGCAAGTGGTGGACGCTCATTGCTGTCTGCACCGCCACGTTCATGCTTTTGCTTGATATCACGGTCGTGAACGTGGCCCTTCCCAATATCCAAAGTGCGCTGCACTCTTCGTTCAGCGACATTCAATGGGTGGTGGACGCCTACTCGCTGACTCTCGCTGCTTTCTTGCTGACGGCTGGCGTCTTCGGCGACATGTTCGGGAGACGCGAGGTCTTCGCCGTTGGATTGGGCGTGTTCAGCGTGGCCTCGCTGGTATGCGGATTGTCGAATTCTTCGCTCATGCTAAATCTGTCGAGGGCAGCTCAAGGGGTGGGCGGCGCCATCATGTTCGCTACATCGTTGGCGCTCATAGCTGGCGCCTTCAGTGGGAAAGAACGCGGTACCGCCTTTGGCATCTATGGCGCGGTACTCGGGGGCGCCGTCGCAGTTGGCCCCTTAGTGGGTGGCGCGATCACCACCGGTATTGGATGGCGATGGATCTTCTTCATCAACGTTCCCATCGGGTTCGTGGCCATCATCATCACGTTGACCCAGATCCAAGAGTCTCGAGACGCCAACAAACGCCGAATCGACTGGATTGGCTTCGTGACCTTCTCTGCTTCTGGTTTCCTGTTCGTTTTCGCGATGATTCGAGGCAATGATGACGGCTGGTCCAGTTCGCTCATCGTGGGTCTACTCGTCGTGGCATCTGCGCTGATCGTGATCTTCGTCGTTGCCGAACTGAAACAGAAGGAACCAATGCTCGACCTGAATTTGTTCAAACGACCCGCTATGACTGGCGTGTCGCTCGCCGCTTTCGCCATCTCGGCTTCGATTTTTGCGATGTTCTTGTATCTGACCCTCTTCATCCAAGATGATCTGGGCTATGGCGCGCTCGCCTCGGGCGTGCGCTTCCTGCCTCTTACGGCACTTGCGTTCATTGTCGCGCCGGTCGCGGGCAAGTTGACCGTGCGGGTGCACGCACGATACATGCTCGGTTCAGGTCTCTTACTCATTGCCGCCGGTTTGTTTACCATGGGTTTCACCCATGCAAATTCGACCTGGACGGTGTTGTTGCCCGGTTTCATCCTCGCGGGCGTTGGTATAGGTGCCGTCAACCCGGTACTCGCGTCGTCGGCGATCTCGGTCGTTCCCCCCGAAAGAAGCGGCATGGCCTCGGGGGCCAACAGCACCTTTCGCCAAGTCGGCATCGCGACGGGCATCGCCGGCTTGGGTTCGGTGTTCCAGTCCCAACTTGAAAAGAAGACGGTCCAAGCTCTTCGGGTTTCGCATACGGGGACTGCAATTTCATTTCACGGTGGTGCTCAACTTCGCGCCGCGGTTCTCGGAGGCGACGTTCGCCATTTGGCGGCATCGCTGCCCGGACCAGACCGAATCATCTTGCTGAATGCGTATCGTTCCGGCTTTTCATCCTCTCTCAATACCATTGTGTTCATCGCGTCGATCATCGCCTTGGCAGGATCGATCGGCTCGTTCGCCCTCGTTCGCCAGCGCGATTTTGTGCCGAGTGTGGCTCCGAAGTCCCACTGACGAGCCGCAGGGCAGGAACCGGGCGTTCTCGCATGGTTCAGTCGCCGACCGATTCACGAAGCACAAACTGGCTTTCGAATTCGGCTCTCAACGCACGACGGTTATCGCACGGCTCAAAATTGTTGGAAACGAAAGGTGTTTCGAGTTTCAAGCCTCGCCTTGCGCAGCTCTGCTCCAAGAGAGAATTTCCCGAAAAGCAACAACTGCATCGATAGAGTCAATTCTTGTTCGACACGGCAATTCGCTGAAAGGCAATCTTCAGCTGCTGGATGCAATGCTGAAATTCTGCCGCCTCGTTCTCTGACATTTCGGGCACGAACGAGTGTGACACTCCGGCCCGCCCTATGACGCTCGGGAGTGAGAGAGTGAGGCCATAGTCGTCGTGGGAGTCGGCGACCGGGAGCACGACTTGCTCGTCACCTAACACTTCCTGGGCGAGACGAGCGCCGACATTACCAATTCCGTATTGGCTCGCATTGTTCCCTTCGATGATCGTGATGTTGGCGTTGCGCGAGTCGTCTTCGATCCCATGGCGCACGAGATCGGCGGATTCCCCGGCCTGTGCGCAAGCTTCATCGAAGGAGAGCCCGCCCACGCGCACCGACGACCAAAGAAGAACCTCGGAGGTACCGTGCTCACCAATCACAATCGCGTACACGGAGTGAGTGTTCACGCCGAGACGCTTGGCGATGTGTGTGCGAAAGCGGAAGGCGTCAATCACCGTGCCCGCACTGAACACTCGATCGTGACCAGCAAGTTGGCGCGTTAGGTCTGCGAGCGGGTCAGGCGGATCCGTGACGACCATGATCACGGAATCGGGGGCAGTTCGAACAATCTCGGGCACAATCTCCCGGTATACCGAGGCGTTTGCGTCTAGGAGCCGGAGCCGTCCTTCTGGGTCATTCTTGTCCGTCGCACCACCACCTTTTTCGTTGACCCCTGCCGTTATCATGACGAGGTCGGCGCCGGCTAGATCGGTATACGAACCTTCGTGGATGTCAAGGGTTGAAAGTGCTGGCACCCCGTATCGCATGTCCGTTGCGACGGCCATTGCGCGACGCTTATCGCGATTTACCAATACGATCTCTCGTGCGGTTCCGCGCTGCAGTAGAGCCATGGCACATGCAGTGCCCACTGCGCCGACGCCGATGATGCCAACTTTCGTTTCAACTCCCCAAATTAATGCCATGGAGTCGCCCGGGGGAAGGTCAGCCTCACCGCGTCCGTTAGCGAGCACGATACATCGTGGGTGACGTTGAATCTCTAGTCGGGGGAGGTAAGGGACTTCGAGCCCCTGACCCCCTGCATGCCATCGCCTCGTGACGCGTTCAGGAGTGTTCACCGCGACCAAAAGCTTTGCAATCGCTGAGGTTTCAATTCATCTCCGTTCGTCGATGTACGAGAGATTTCAGATCAACTGCTGAAGTTATCGCTGAAGTGAACCCATTGCTCATCGTGCAAAGGGTCATCCCGGCAGTAATGGGGCAACGCCCTCGTCATTCCACGCGCCGGATCGACCGTCCCATTGAATGGGAGATACTGGAGATACGTCGCGCTAGGCCTCCTCAGGCATAGTGGTGCGGCTCTTGTTGTTTTTCCGCGCCACTTAGATGGGTGTGCTGGAAGTTATCGGGATACTTGAGTCCGAAAGTGAGCATCCGGTCCATCCCGATATGTCCGAGCCAGATCGTGCCTAAGGCAAGCACGAGCGGGTGGCCCTGCCACCAACCTACGCCGACCAAGAGCGCGGGTAATGGTGTCGCGTGCGCCATGTTGTACAGGTGCGCGCCGAATCTCGTCCCAAGCATGTAGCCCGCCGCGAAGATATCCGGCGCCAATAGGAGGGAGAGCGCCAACCACCACGATTGGTGGGTGGTCGAGAACGCCACAATGGACCCGACAAGAAGCGTCATCCCTTCCAGCAGGAGCCATCTTCGAGGCGCGCCCACCACCGTTCCTGGGAGCGCAACCTCGTCGGATGCTGCCTGACCATCTACCTTCATACTCAGCTCCCGAAGGTGAAAGTAACCGAGACGTTCTCGAACAATCGCCTACGCATCGCGGGAAAGCTCTTTGAGGAAGCTCAGCACCGCACTCGTTGTGATTTTCGGTTGCTGTGACTGGGGGTAGTGGCCAGAATCTGGAACCATGACAACCTTCGCGTTCAGAGTCTGCGAGATCCACTCGGCTTCGCCACGGGGATCTGGGAAATCTGGATCCTTCTCACCCATGACGACCAGGGTCGGCACCTTTATCTCCGACAAGCGATGCTCCGTAGGAGTGTGGTCGGTTCGAGTGGTGAGGGAGAAGGATTTGGCGTAGCCCGGGCGACGCAGACTTTTCACGACGTCCTTTCGGTAGTCGCTGAAGTCAACGGGAAGCGTTCCCTTGTAGAGCTTTGGCAAATAGCCGTTCCACGACAGTGCCGCCCAGGGTTGCGCCATCGCGATACGCAGCAGCAATTTCTGTATCGAGGTCGTCTCGCCGTTGCGAACAAAGGGCCCAACGAGGACAAGTGCGCTGATGAGCTCGGGTCGCTCCGCCGCTGCGAACGCGGCTGCTCCGGCACCCATGGAATTACCCACGACGATGGCCGGACCGCCGAGTTCCTCAATGAGGGCAACGATGTCGCTCGCAGTTTCGACGTCTCCGTACGAGGCGAAGTTAGAGTCACTGTCGCCGTGACCGCGCAGGTCAGTGCTGGCGACGCGGTAGCCGGCGGCGCGCAGTTCGGGAGCCAAGAATCGATAGGCGGCTCGCAGGTCCCCCATGCCTGGAACAAGAACGATGAGCGGGCCGACACCGCCGACGTCGTAGCCAATTCGACCCTCTGGTCGAAGGAGATATGACGTGCCCTGTGCTTGTGATTCGGTTTTCATGGTGGTACCTGCCTTTTTGGTTGATGTTGGGATCTCTAGCGACATTCGAGTTATTGGTCGCTGAGTTGGTGTGTTGCTCATGGGACTAAGTCAACTTCGACCGGACGGCCGTGTCACCAGTGAAGGACCCCAGTTTTCACCCTAGGTTTCGAGAATTATTGACGACGAGCCGGCCTTACTGCGTCTGGGCGACGGATTCTTTCAAGCGGGCGCGAGTGAAGCGTCTATAACTATCAAGGCGTGCAGCCGAAGTTGGTAGTCGGCCGGTAGTGCCGAAACGAACGGCGGGCCAGTGACGTTCCTATTCGGCCAAAGCAAAGTCCACTGCCGCGACGGCGTGGAGATGTGCGGTGGGGAACATTGGCACTCGAAGGTCCTCCGGGTGAATGAGCAGTTCGATTTCTGTACACCCAGAAATGATGCCTAAGGCTCCTTTGGCGAGAAGTCGGTCGATGATCGCCAGATACTCACTCTTTGACTGCGGATTGATGATGCCACGAACGAGTTCCTCGTAAATGACTCGGTGAATCGTCGTGCGATCAGGCTCGTCAGGGACAATGACGGTCAGTCCGTGCATGGTTCGAAGTCGACCCACGTAGTAATCCAATTCCATGGTGTATCGAGTTCCTAGCAGCGCGATGACGTCTATTCCCGCCGCCTTGACTGCCGCCGCGGTGGTATCCGCAATGTGAAGCAAGGGAATACTGACCGCGGACTGGATGACGTCGGCAAGGCGATGCATTGTGTTTGTGCAGACAATGATGGCGTCCGCACCCGAGTGAGCCAAACATATTGCGGCATCTGCGAGGACCTGACCCGCCTCGTCCCACTTTTCATCCACCTGGAGTGCTTCAATGTCGGCAAAATTGAAGGATCGGATGATGAGATCTGCCGAGGCGATTCCGCCAACGCGTTCGCGCACAAGTTCATTGATCGTTCGTTCGTATTCGATAGAAGATTCCCACGACATGCCACCGAGTAGACCCAAGCGCTTCATCGCTTCAATCTAGTGTTCGACTTTCCCGAGACTGTAAGCCGAATCAGTGTTGGCTAAATAGTTGGACTTCGAGGTCGCACGTTGGTTTCAAATGGGTTGTGGCCGGCGAGACCGACGAGGGCGAAAGCGAGCGACACGATTGCGAGAAAGTACCAACCCGTGTTGAAACTTGTATGAGACACGAGGTGCCCAAAAATGATGGGGATGAAGAAGCCACCAATCGCGGCGAGCGCGAGCATGAGGCCCGCGGCCGTGCCAATAAATTGGTGCTCAATGTGTGAGACCCGTGCGGGGACTGCCAGCCACGCTGCGAATCCAAAAATTAGGAAGAAGCCGATTGCAATCCCCAAGGCCCAGAGTGCCTGATTCGGCACAACCGGAATCAGGACCAGCAGTAGCGAGACGGCGATGAGAGGAACGAAAACGTACATCCTCAGATTTTTACTGCGATCGGCAAAGAATCCTCCAAGCAAGCTTCCGGGAATGCCCGCGAGCAAAATCATTGCCGACAGCAGACCTCCAGTTGACGGCGCGAAGTGACGAACATTGGTGACGTACTCACTGAACAGTTGCGAAGTGGTGAAGTACGCGCCGTACCCGCCAAGGAGGGCAATGCCGTAAATCCAAAGATCACGACTCGAGAGCGAGGCTCGAATCGCCGCTCGATCGAACTTTGCGCCACCGAGTAGCGGAAAGCCGTCTGGAACATGGAAGGTCACCGCTGTGAGGACCATGACGAGCAGCTCGAATACTCCGGCCAGGAGGAGCGACGTGTGCCAACTCGTCGCGGCTTGCACGTACACCCACACATACAGCGCGAAGCCAGCGCCCGCGCTGAATGCGGCTCCTCCGGTAATGCCCAGGGCAAGTGTGAGGTCCTTCTCGTCAAACCACACGAACATCGCGGCCGTGCCCATGGCAACGAACACCGAGCCTCCGACGCCACTGACGACTCGGAAAAGTGCAAGCTCGGTGTAGCTGTAGGACAGCCCGGACATGACGCCTGCGAGTCCCTGGATCAACAAGCCGAGCACGAGCACTCGCTTCATGCCGATTCTGGTTGCCAGCATGCCACCTGGAATGTGTGAAAGTCCGTAGCCCACGATGTAGAGGGAGATCAGAAAGCTCAGCGACCCCAGTCCTACGTGAAACTCTTTGCCAACGAGCGGGAATGCCGTGGCGACGTCAAACCAGTTAAGGGTGAGCGCCACGATTCCCAAACTGACGACGGCGAGCATGCCCCACCGACGAAGCCCTTCGTCGGGACCACCTATGGAGCCGTTCATCGTCCCCCTGCCCGACGCGCTCTGGGAGTTACGCAGTCAGAACAGATGGACTCCATGCTGACCGCTCGTCCTCAGGACGGTGCTGCGATAAAGGGACAAAGTAGCATGACGTCGTGTGGCGACCACCGAAAAATCAGTAGGTTTCTACTGAAAACGTGACCTATTCGGACCCCTTCGTGATGAGTATCGAATTCGTGAAGCGGGGATTGATCGCGGCTGGTGATCAACTGCTTAGCGGTTTGCACTGTGACTAATCTCGATGGCTTTGTTGGACGTCAAGAAGAGTTGCGGATCCTTGACGAGCGGCTGAGCGATGCTGAGTCGGGCCGCCCGCAGGTCGTCTTTGTTGATGCGGAGGCAGGCGCGGGTAAGTCAACGCTCCTTTCTTGGTTTCTCGCGTTGCATCCCAATGTGGTTGCCGTAAGTACGAGCGGCGACGAAGCTGAGACCTTGCTTTCCTATGGCGTGATGGATCAGTTGCTCCCTGGCGCATTAACCGAGCCAGGCGCGGATCCAATGGCGATCGGAGCACAATTGGTTGACTTTCTCGACCGGTTGCAAAACGGCGACAAGGTGGTTGTACTCACCATCGATGACGTTCAGTGGGCCGATCGACTGTCGATGCGTGCGATTCTGTTCGCGCTGCGTCGACTCCGTGCCGACCGCGTACTGACGATCGTGTGCGCGCGACTGGGGGAGATGAGCGATCCGGGCTGGGTGCGATTTGTTGGCGGCGACGCACGTGTCACGCGTATGCGGCTTGGGGGTCTTGGGCCGGACGACATCTCGCTGTTGGCCAGCGCGATGGGCCTCGGACCGCTGCCACGCAGGGGGGCGAATCGGCTAGCCGCGCACACGGGCGGCAACGCTCTCTATTGCCGAGCGCTGCTCGATGAGATAGGCGTTGCTGGTCTGAGCGGCGAGCGCGGTGGGCTGCCGGCACCTCGCCAATTGTCGGGCGTCGTCCTCTCTCGCGTTGCTTCGCTCCCAACGTCAACTCAAAATTTTCTCGCCGCAGCCGCGGTGCTCGGGCAACACTCACCCGCGGCCACCATTGGCTTGGTGGCCCAATTGCCCGACCCGCGCCAACAGATAGAGGAATCCGTCGAGTCAGGACTGTTGACCGACGATGTGACGGCTTCCGAACTCTCCTTCGCTCATCCGCTCTATCGCGCGGCAATCTACGGAGACCTGAGCCCCGCTACTCGAAGGACGCTCCACGAACTCGCCGCCGCCGTTACGGCCGGCCGGATACGACTATCGCATCGCATTTTGGCGTCGCTCGGTCCAGATGAATCGCTGGCGCACGAGCTCGACGAGCTGGCGTTGGCAAGTGTCGAGTCTGGTGAGCTCAGCGTTGCCGCGTGGGCGTTTGAACAGGCCGCTGCCTTGTCACCGGTTGGTG
>Ga0302198_10002843_pt1 | contig 17843 bp, 16 predicted proteins | sample II_Bog_N2_2_FD_193521 | JGI IMG/M metagenome (GOLD analysis project Ga0302198, IMG submission 193521) | Peat permafrost microbial communities from Stordalen Mire near Abisko, Sweden - II_Bog_N2_2 | ecosystem: Environmental > Terrestrial > Soil > Wetlands > Peat | place: Sweden: Abisko... | reverse complement strand
AACCCGGCGAGTACGCGCTGATGCTAGGCACACAAAACATCAGCATCTTCCCGTTCACCGTGCTGCCGCCGCCGGCAAACCCACCTCAGACCAACTGACCCAACCGAAGAGAATCCATCGTTGCTTCTTGGTTGTCATTCCGCAGCGCAGCGAAGGAATCTGCTTATGGGCATTACGAGTAAGGAATTCAAAGAAGCGAACGAGCGCATGGCTGCGCTCCGCGCCAGCACTCCCTTTGCAACTGCGGCCCACTACGACCGCAAATCCAAGTGTGATCATCAAACTCTCCAACGGTCTCGGCATCTTCTTCTCGCCGCAGGACGCCCAGGGACTCGAAGACGCCACGCCAGCACAACTCAACGAGATCGAAATCAACTCCTCTGGCTTCGGCCTGTACTTCCCGAAGCTCGACGCCGACATCCACGTCCCCGCGCTCCTCGAAGGCTCGCTCGGTTCTCGCAAGTGGATGGCCGCCCGTCTCGGCGCGCAGGGCGGCAAAGCCCGATCGCTCGCCAAGCGCACCGCCGCCCGCGCCAACGGGGCCCTCGGTGGTCGTCCCCGGAAATCCGCCGCTCGCTAGCCTCCGCCACGTCCAGCTCATCGTCTTGCCTTCACGCGGGGCGTCCATTACGGTGCGAAGCACCCTTCACGCGGAGCGTCCAGGACGGTGCGAAGCACCTTGCCTTAGCTAACCAACTTAGCTAGACTAGCTACATGGAAGTAAACATCCATCACGCTAAGACCAATCTTTCCAAACTTATCGCCGCAGCGGAGAGCGGGGAAGAGGTCATCATCGCGCGCAACGGCAAGCCTGCCGTCAAGCTGGTGCTCGTCACTCCGCCCGTCCGCAAGTCGCGCATGCACCTGCGCGGCTCCGGCATCGGCAAGCTGTGGATGGCCGACGACGCCTTCTCGCCCGAGACCGACCTCGAAATTCAGAAGCTCTTCGAAGGCGACTCCGACGACCCGCTATTCACCTTTCGACCCGGCCCAACCCGGTCGCGCAAGAAGAAGTCCGCATGAAGGTGCTGGTAGACACCCACACCTTCCTCTGGGACCTCCTCAGCGACCACCGAAGCTCCCGCCGGGCTAAGCAAATGCTGAAGTCCGACGAGCACGAACTCTACTTCTCCCTCGTCTCTCTCTGGGAGTTCGCCATCAAGATCAAGACCGGCAAGCTCAACGTCCTCGGCTCCTCCGTCAGCTATCTCCGCGACGAGATGGAAAATTACAGCATGCAGCTTCTCCCCATCCGCTACCAGCATATCCTCGCGCTCGAAACCTTGCCAGCCCACCACAGCGATCCTTTCGACCGCCTCCTCATCGCCCAGGCCATTACTGAATCACTCCCAATCCTCACCCACGACGAAAAATTCTCCCTCTATCCTGTCAAGATTCTCTGGTAGTCGGCACTGCCGCCCGCGCCAATCTGGCGTATCCTTCCCCAATGCCCCAAGCAAGCCTGACAAAACCAATCCTCTTGGCCTTTACCCTCGCGCTGGCTTCTTCTGTGGGCCCCGCCGCTCAACAGCCCAAGCCGCAGCCCAAGCCCCTCTTCTCCGAAGACTTCGAATCCGGCACTATCGACAAAAATCTCTGGACCCAGGAGATCACCGGCGACGCGATCCTCACCGTGCAATCGGACAAAGTTGCCCATGGCAAGTACGCTCTCCTCGTCCGCTGCCCCACCCCCGCGATGCGCACCCACGCCTTCCTCATCGCCCATGACCTGCCCGAGTCTCTCCGCCACCACCACTTTGGTCGAGCCTACGTCTACATCACACCCACCACGCCCGACCGTCACACCGTCTTCATCACCGCCGGAACGTCCGGCTCCCCGAAATCCAAATTCTTCGAAGTCGCCACCGCCCACGCCAACTTCCAGACCACCTTCACCAACCAGGTCGACGGCGGCGAAGACTGGCACCCCGGCAGCTCCGTCCCGCTCGGCCGGTGGTTCCTCCTCGAGTGGGAGTTCAACGATCAGCCCGACCGGGAAACCCTCTGGGTCGACGGCGAAAAGATCATGGACACGCCCTTCACTTTCAAAGGCGCCAGCACCGATCTCGTGGGCGGCTTCACCGACGTCACCTTCGGCTTCTCCCTCCGCGGAGCGGCCCCCGACCCCTTCGACCTCTACTTCGACGATATCGCCCTCGATACCCACCGCCTCGGCCCCGCGAAATAACCCGTCATGAGTTGGGTCTGAACAAACTCCCCCAGGTGGAGCAAACGTCCTCCACATCAGATGTGATCCAGATCACATCCTTTCGCGCGTTCCAACCGTTATGCTTGGGTCTAAAGTAAGAGACAGAACTCACCAGCCTCAGGCTTGTGTCTCCCAAAGCTCCAAAGAAACCATAACTCCAGCGTTTTGAAGATCTTACAAATTATCCCCTTTGTTTTCAAGATCCTGCAAAATCAATGGCCGGTAAGTGGTTTGTTTGGAGGATTATGCAACAATCGATACCCAGGGGGGTACCCCATGCCGGCACCAATTCCAGACCTTAGCCGCGACCAGAACATGCGTCCGTCCCAGGCGTCCAAACGAAAACGCCAGAGACCGTGGGGTCTCTGGCGCTTCATTCTTGAGGAACTCGCAGTTTCCAAATCGGTTGCTGCGTCTTCTGGCTACCGTCAAGCCGACCTCCGATCTGCACCGGGGATCAACCTTTCAGCCTTGCTTTCTAACCTGCACGCGACTTGCGCCGCCTGCCGATCTCCGGCTCTGCCTTCCAACTCAACTACCAACTCTCGTCGACCGTCAAATCCTTCGACTTGCCTTCAGATCAACCTCCAACTTGCGTTGGCGACCAACCTTTCTGGCCCGCCTTCCGGCCAACCTTCGACTTGCGTCTCCAGCCAACCTTCCAGCCCAGCCTTCGCATCGACCCGCGACTTGCGCCGCCTGCCGATCCTCGAGCCTGCCTTCCGATCAATCTCCAGCTTGCGCCTTCGATCAACCTTCCAGCTCCACCTTCCGGCTGACTTCCAGCTTGCGCCTTCATTCAACCTTCCAGTTCCGCCTTCGAACCTAACTTCCGACTCTCATCGTCCGCCGATCCCTTCGGCGCTGCCTTCAGCTAACCTGCGGCTTGCGCTGCCGATCAACTTTCCAGCCCTGCCTGACGAACCAAACGTCCGACTCCGGATGTCGCATCTCCGGCTCTGCTTCCCGGCGAATCTCCGACTCGCGTCTTCGACTAGCCTTTCCGCCTTGCCTTCGAACTCAACCTCCGATTCCTCGACGACTGCATCCCTTCGGCGCTGCCTTCCAGTCAACCTTCAGCTTTCGCTGACGACCAACCTTCCGGCCCTGCCTGACGGACCAACCTTCGACTCCTCGGCGTTGCATCTGTGGCGCCACTTCCGGCCAATCTTTGACTTGCGTCTCCGATCAACCTTCGGCTGCCTTCGGGCCCATCTCCAACTCGCGTTGGCGATTGGCCTTCCGGCTGAACCTTTTTGTCGATCTCCAGCTTGCGCTTTCGATCAACCTTCCGGCATCCTTCGGATCTTATCTTTGGCTTGCGCCTCGACCGATCTTCCGGCTGTCTTCCGATCCAATCTTTGGCTTGCGCCTCCAATTCGACCTTCCGGTTCCGCCTTCGAACTCAACTTCCGACTAACTGCGTGTCATCAGTTGAGAAGGACATTAGGAGTGCCAGACCTGTGCATGCAAGTGCAAATCCTCATGCTTCTGTGGAATTCTTCGGGAGTGAGCAATCCATGCTGGTTTTGTCGATTTAACATCTTCAAGAGTGCACCAGCGCCGATGCAATCTACTTCTCTTCTTACTCAGGTTGCGCAGCCATCCAGCCGTGCAACTGCATCCAGTTTGCGATCAGCGTCGGTGTCACCTTTAGTTCAGGCGGTGACTTTGGATCGTCGCCCATGTGCGTCCCGTGCGCCCCAAGCTCGAAGATGTGCAACTCCACCGGCACGCCCACCCGCTTCAGCGATAAGTAGAACTCGGCTGCGTTCTGCGAGTCCACTGTCTTGTCGCCGGTGGTGGAGTAAATAAACGACGGACTGGTGTCAGCCGAGACGTGTTTCGACGGATCAACCGCATCGATCTCCGCCTGGGTTGGATGGTCGCCTATGAGCGTCTTCAGAGGTGTTGTGCCAGCCCGCGCATACACGTCCAGCGCCAGCACGCCATACGAGATGATGGCAAAGTCTGGCCGATCGGAGACGCGGTCCACCGGGTCCTTTGCATTCGGATCGCCTGCCTTATGCACCGTTGCCATATACCCTGAGAGATGCCCGCCGGCGGAGAATCCCCACACGCCGATCGCATCCGGCTTCACGCCCAGATCCGCCGCATGCGCCCGCACGTAGCGGATTGCCCGCGAGGCGTCCAGCATCTGCGCCGGGTACATGTACGCCGGCGACAACCGATACTCCAGCACAAACGCGGAAATACCGTGCGCGGCCAGCCAGCGGGCTTCGTATGCACCCTCCTGCGGCATGACCTCATGCGTATAGCCGCCGCCGGGCATCACCACCACGGCAGCATGTGGCCCGGCGCCTGGCGCAGGATAGGTGAAGATCTTCGGAATATCGCCGTCCGTCGTCCCATGCTGCATCGGCGCGCCATCGGGCCATAGCACGATCTTCTCGGTGAATCCTGGCGGTGGCGCGGTCTGGGTAGTGGTGGGCGGCGCGGCTGCGGTTGTCGGTGGAGCGCTGGCCGCAGGCGTCTGCGCGGCAATGGGTAGCGCCACCAGGAAGAGGGCGGAGGCAAGCACATGGCGATTCATAGCTCGACAGCATATCGCACCGGGCTAGCGGCTGGGAAATGCAGGCGCCCGCCCGCGCTACGCGTCCCTCGCCAACTGGAATCGTCTAGTTGTCCCTTTGGTTGACAATGCGCCGGGCATACCACCGCAGGGCGCAAAGGCAACAATCCCGGGTGCAATCGCCAAGACCTGAAGCGGTGGCTTCGCGGGACGCATCCAGGTCCTGAACGCAAAGCTCGATATCCTGGTCGTCCACTTCGGCCCACAGGGAAGATTCCAGTCCGGTCCCGGCGCCCGCTTGAAACCCCGCAGAGGTAAGCGGGCATTGGAGCGGGCGGCAAGAGGGATCGGGGACTTTATTAGCCATCAGGTTCCTCGGTTCAACGCGATGGGCACCGTCGGGAGTCTGTCAATCAGACACACCCATTGTGTCCCGACTCCCATTGGTCTTTCACCACAGGTCAATAAGGATATGAGCTGTGGTGAGGAATGACGGTGTTTGGCATCACATCTGAACTTGGTCCCTCTACCTGGTCAAGATGATCTGGTAGATATATATACAGGGGAGGGATATCTCGATGAAGCGTATTTTTACCCTCCTGCTCGGTGCGCTGGCGATGGTTGCGGTCGCGCTGATCTCCGCGTTCATTGCGATGCGTCTTGCCATCCACGGGCGCGAGGCGGTGGTTCCCGCGCTCACAGGTCTAAGCGTGGCGGACGCCAGTCAGGCAGCAGGCAGCAAAGGCCTCCGGCTTAACTTGGAGAACCGCTTCTACTCCAGCGACGTTCCCGCCGGCCGCATCCTGGCGCAGGACCCCGCGCCTGGGTCGCGCGTTCGCCGCGAGTGGCCGATCCGCATCACCGAGTCGCTGGGCCCGCAGAGCGTAAGCATTCCCGATCTGACGGGCGAGTCTGAGCGCGCCGCCACCATCAGTATCCGCCGGCTCTCGCTCGACCTCGGCGCCGTCGCCTACCTGGCAATTCCGGGCGATCCGGACGTTGTCCTCACCCAGACGCCGCCCGTCAACTCCGCCGGAGTCGATGGTCCGCGGGTCAGCTTGCTGGTCAGCGATCCCTCTGGCGCGCAGCCGCCTGCGTACGTGATGCCCTCGCTCCTTGGCCTCAGCTATGCCGGTGCCAATGCGCGAGCGTCCACAGCGGGCCTCCATCTTGTTGAAGATTCAGCCACGTCTGCGCCCGCAACCCCTGCAAGTTCTGCCGCGTCCGGTGCGGCTGCGCAGTCCGCTCCAGCCCCCGCGCCAGTCATCGTTGGCGGAATTGTCGTTGCTCAGTATCCCCAGCCCGGACGCCGGGTTCTCCAGGGGGACGCTGTTCACATCAGCTTGGGCGCTCCCGCGCCGTCCGCCGGGATGCAGTTTCAGTGAGGATTTCAGTCTGCTGCGCTTGTCGTCCTCGCGAGGCACACGCTAGACTCTGCCTCATTGGCCGGCCTGCGCAGAAGCCGGCGGGTGGCGGGGCAAATCCTGCGAAGGCCGCCTTTGCTGCGGTGTCGTGCCATGACGCCACGACGGCGAGTGACGCAGAGCGCGGCGCAATATCCAACATGGCTGCGATAATGTAAGAGTGAAAACCGTGCCCAGATCTCCGGTCCAATCGCTGCAAGACGAACTCGATCGCATTACGCAGAACACGCGCGCTCTGGTTCAGCCAGAGCGGCTCGCGATCTCGGAACAACAAACCGCGGAACTCTTCGCCACCGGCATTGAAGATGGCATTCTAAGTGTGGGCGCGAAGACTCCAGAGTTCACGTTGCCAGACGCTCTAACCGGCAAGCTGGTTAGCTCCGCCGACCTGATCGCGCTCGGCCCGCTGGTCATCAAATTCTTCCGTGGGCGATGGTGTCCATACTGTGTAACCGAGCTTGAAGTCTGGCGCGATCTGCACGCGGAAGTCCGCAGCATGGGCGCGTTCCTCATCGCGATCTCGCCGCAGACCAGGCGCCACAACGACTTCACTCTGCAGCAGCACCATTTGCCCTTTCCGATTCTCAGCGACGCGGACGCTGCCGTGGCCGAGCAGTTCGGCATCGCCTACTCTGTGCCCGCGGAGCATCGCGATTACTACAAAGGAATCCTGGTCAACATTCCATTCGTCAACTCGGGCAACATGTATAAGAACGCGAGCGAAGCGAGCTGGCGGCTTCCGCTGCCTGCCATCTTCGTTGTCGGCCAGGACGGGACCATCGCCTTTAGCGAAGGCCACGCCGACTTCCGTGTTCGTCCTGAGCCGGCTGATGTATTTGAGGCCGTAGCTTCAATGGTGACGCGCTAGACGCCGAACTTCCCCGCGAGTAGATTCTTCCTCTCCTCAGGGGAGAAGTGCTCGATCGCGTAGCGTAGCGCTGTGCGGGGAATGCGGTCATAGTGCGTCTGCAGAAAGCGTAGGAGCGCCGTACGGTCCACATCTCCCAACACGCGCAGCACCCAGCCAATCGCCTTGTGAATCAAATCGTGCGGGTCGGCGAGCAACATCTCCGCGATGCGCAGAGCGTCGTCCGGTTCGCCCTCGCGTACCAGCGTCATCGTCGACACCATCGCGATGCGCCGCTCCCAAATGCTCTGGGACTTCGCGAGTTTTGTGAGCAGCTTCCTCGGTCCTGTGCGGACATGCGCACCGACTATTTCCCTGCAGGAACAATCCACCAAGTCCCAATTATTGATGTACTGAGTGTTATCCAAATAGAGGTCGAGAATTGCCTTCTGTAGAGTGGCGTCTCCCCGTTCGTACTGGGCCACCAAAATCAGCAAAGCCGCCGTGCGAACCTCATGCTCCTTTGCTGCAAGCAGCTTGCGCAGGTCTTCGAGGCCGAGTGGGTTGTATCGCTTTGCGATCCGGCGAAGGTCGGGCACCGTGACGCCAAGAAATATGTCGCCTTCGCCATACTCGCCCGGGCCGGTCTTGAAGTAGCGTGCTGCACCGGCCGCCCGCTCCGGTGTGCTCGCCGCCTTCAACTCACGCTTCAGCGCAGCAGCCGTCATCCTTTGCTCTTCCGGTATCTCCGAATCAGGTTGCTGGTCGATGAGTCGTGGGTCATTTCGGGCTCGATGGAACTTTCCAGTTCGCCGAGAATCTTCGTTGCCAGCACTTTACCCAGTTCGACGCCCCATTGATCGAAGGAGTCGATATTCCAGATGGCTCCCTGGGTAAACACGGAGTGTTCGTACAGCGCCACTAGTTTACCCAGCACTGCGGGAGTCAATACTTCGGCCAGAATGACATTCGACGGGCGATTGCCCTCGAAGACGCGATGCGGTACTAGCCAATCGGGTGTGCCCTCGGCCTTTACCTGCTCGGCGGTCTTGCCGAACGCGAGCGCCTCGGCCTGCGCAAAGACGTTCGCCATCAGCATGTCGTGATGCCGCCCGAGCGGATTGAGCGCCTTCGAAAAGCCAATAAAATCGCAGGGAATTAGCCGCGTCCCCTGGTGGATCAACTGATAGAAGGAGTGCTGCCCGTTGGTTCCTGGCTCGCCCCAGTAGACTGGGCCCGTCTCGTAGCTTACGTGTGTGCCGTCGAGTGTTACATGCTTCCCATTCGATTCCATAGTCAACTGCTGGAGGTACGCTGGAAACCGCTTGAGGTACTGTTCATACGGAAGGATCGCGATTGTCTGCGCGTCGAAGAAATCCGTGTACCAGAGCGTTAGCAGACCGAGCAGCACAGGCAAGTTCTTCTCAAACGGCGCAGTGCGGAAGTGGGCATCCATCTCGTGGAATCCGGCGAGCATCGCGCGGAAGTTCTCAGGCCCGATCGCAATCATCGTCGACAGCCCGATGGCCGAGTCCATGGAGTAGCGCCCGCCGACCCAGTCCCAGAAGCCAAACATGTTGTCCGTGTCGATGCCGAACTTAGCAACCTCTTTCGCGTTCGTCGAAATGGCAACGAAGTGCTTCGCTACCGCCTTTTCATCGCCGCCCAGCCCGGCCAATGACCACTCCCGTGCTGTATGTGCGTTGGTCATTGTTTCCAGGGTCGTAAAAGTTTTTGACGCCACCAAAAACAGTGTCTCGTCCGGATTCAAGTCCTGGACTGCCTCGGCGAAGTCCGTGCCGTCGACATTCGATACGAATCTGAACGTGAGGTCGCGCTGGCTGTAGTGCTTCAGCGCCTCGTAAGCCATAACCGGGCCAAGATCCGAGCCGCCGATGCCGATGTTGATAACGTTTCGAATGCGCTTGCCGGTGTGACCTTTCCAAGCGCCGGAGCGGACACGCTCGGAAAACGTCGTCATCTTATCGAGCACTGCGTGGACACCCGGGACCACATCTTCGCCGTCGACTACAATTCGCTCGCTCTTCGGCGCACGCAGCGCAACATGCAGCACCGCGCGGTCTTCAGTGATGTTGATCTTGTCGCCGCGGAACATCGCTTCGATCTTCGCGCGCAGGCCGGACTCTTCGGCGAGGGCGAGCAGCAGCTTCAGCGTCTCGTCGGTCAGGCGGTTCTTCGAGTAATCGAGGAAAACCCCATTTGCTTCCGCCGTGAAGCGTTGACCGCGACCAGGGTCGGCGGCAAACAGTTCGCGCAGATGTTTGCCCTTCATCGCTTTGGAATGCGTCTGTAACGACTCCCAGGCAGGGCGTTGGTTGAGCGGCAAGCGGGGCGAGTTTCCAGTAGTCATAGGCGTCAATTTTCTCACAGCAAAACGCCTTGTACGGTCCGAGCGGCTCGTCCAATCGCAAGGCCGTGGCGCCCGGTGCGGGGGACGGGCTTGCGGCGCTGTCTTTGTGCGTTTATCGTATAAGCAGTCCGCCTATCGCGCATCGGGATTGCCAAGCCCGATGCTTAGCGTCTGTAATTGGTTTGACGGCGGACCATAAATCGAGGATCCCTTTGTCGATGACTCTCGCAAGCCGCCGCCCTGCCACCCGGAACGCTCCGGTTGGCGCTCCTCCCGCACCAAACTATTCCGCGCTAAAGCCCAATGGCCGCGTGGAGATTGATGCTGGTCTGGGGGCGCCTGTTGCGGCCGCCACGCCTTCGTCTTCCCTGGATGAGTTCGCCGGTGATCCCAATTTCATGACCTCACTCGCCCGAGGACTGCTTGTCATTCAATCCTTCTCCCCGCAGACGCCGCAGATGACTATTTCGCAGTTGTCGGTCAAGACCGGGCTTTCGCGTGCCGCTGTGCGCCGCTGTCTCTATACGCTCAGCAAGCTTGGCTTCGCGGGCATTGAGGATGGCTCCCGCTACGCGCTGCGCCCGCGGATGCTAACGCTTTCGAACACCTATTCAGCGTCCAACTCGCTATCTACTGCCGCGCAGCCCATCCTCGAACGCATGTCCGCGAACTTGCACGAGAGCTTTTCGGTGGCAACTCTCGACGGCGACGAGATCGTTTACATCGCGCGTTCGACGGTGTCGCGCGTCATGTCCGACGACCTGCACATTGGCAGCCGCCTGCCTGCCTATTGCACCAGTATGGGGCGCGTGCTTCTGGCTTATCTGCCTGTGGAACAAGTGGAACTGTATCTTGCCCGCGTCGTGCTCGCCCCACATACTGCGCGCACGGTTAGCAGCGTGGAGAAGCTGCGCCTCGCCCTGCGCAACGTCCGCCGTCACGGCTACGCGCTTGTGGACCAGGAGTACGAGGTTGGCCTCCGTTCGCTCGCTGTGCCGGTTTATTCTCCCACCGGCCGCGTCGTTGCCACGATCAACCTGAGCGGAAGCGCCCCACGAATCTCGGTCTACGAGATGCAGACCCGTTTCCTCCCGCACTTGCGCACAGCCGCGACGGAGTTGGGCGCCTTTCTACGTTGACTTGCACGGTGCTGCGCCAGGCTTTACGCCACGGTTTCGGGCAGGTTGCGTCCCGCACTGCTTCCCAGCGCCGGATCGAGCACTTTGTCCAGCCGCTTTACTGCAATGCGCTGCGCGAGCGGGGTCGCGCCACCCGCACGGGGTGCCGTCCCCATCAGGACCAAGTACACCAGCGTCGCCACGCCGAAGCCGACAAACCAAGCATAGTCGTAGAGAGAGCGCAGATCAGGCACCACCAGCCCGATGAGTGCGACAAACACCCCTGCGACCAGAGCGCTCAGCGCCCGTGGATTGATGCCCTTGCGATACTCATACGGGCCGTCCCGACGGTAAAGGGATTCGGTATCCAGGCGTGTCCCTCGGATAAAGAAGTAGTCCGCGATCATGATCCCCGCCACTGGCCCCAGCAGTCCTGAGTAGCTCACCAGCCAGTGGATATAGTCGGTATGGCTTGCCATCAGCTTCCACGGCATTACCGCCAGCCCTATGCAACCCGTGATCATGCCGCCGGTGCGGAAGCTGATGTACTTCGGCGCTACGTGGGAAAAGTCGTTCGATGGGCCCACCACGTTGGCGCCGATATTCACATTCAGCGTCGCAATCAGAATGCTGATCAGCGCGAGGAACGCGACGTAAGGTTCATGGAACTGCCCCAGCAGCGTGATCGGGCTCCAGATCGGATGCCCGAAGACAACCGTGGATGCCGACGTGCAAGCGATTCCAATGAATGTATACAAAACCATCGCAACCGGCAGCCCAAGCGTCTGCCCGACGATCTGCGACTCCTGCGATTTCGCATAGCGCGTGAAATCCGGAATATTCAGCGATAACGTCGCCCAGTACCCGACCATGCCGGTCAGCGAGAGGAAGAAGAAGTGCAGGAAGCTTGAATTGGTGTGGAACTGGCTGGGCGCATCCAACATCGGCCCAAGACCGCCGGCCTTGTGGGTCATGAAACCGAGTAGCACCAGCGACATAATCAGCAGAAACGGGGCGGAAAAACTTTGCAGGAAGCGGATTGACTCCACGCCTCGCCACACCACCGCCATGTTCAGCAGCCAGAAGCCAAGGAAGCAGGTCCACAGCACCCAAGGCATCGCTGCGGTGGCCGGCCACAGGACATTCACCATGGCGCAGATCGATTGGCCACCGATCCACGACTGAATGCCGAACCATCCGCACGCCACAAACGCGCGCAGCAACGCAGGAATATTTGCGCCTCTGACGCCGAACGACGCGCGTACGAAGACAGGGAAGGGAATCCCATACTTCGTTCCCGCGTGTGCGTTCAGGACCATCGGAACCAGCACAATGAGGTTGCCGAGCAGGATCGTCCCAATCGCCTGCTTCCAGTTCATGCCTCCCGCAATCAGGCTCGACGCCAGCATGTAGGTCGTCACTTCCATCGACATCGAGAACCACAGCGCGATGTAGTTGTAGGTGCCCCAGGTCCTCTGTTCAGGCGTTGTCGGCGCGAGGTCCGCGTTGTAGAGAGTCGGATCGGCCCGCAGTCCGTACGCATCCGTCAGCGTCGTCGGCCCTTCGACGTAAAGACTCATCGGCCGGACACCTCTCGATGCAGATATCTCCCGCGACCCACCTTGCCAATGAACTTGCCGCGGTCGACCACCATCTCGCCGCGCGAGAATACCTGGCGGGCGTTGCCCTTCACTTCAAAGCCTTCGAAGATAGAGTAGTCAGTGTGCATATTCTGAGTCGCTGCCGTAATCGTATACTTTGCTTCGGGGTCCCAGATCACAATATCCGCGTCCGAACCGGCAGCCACAATCCCCTTTTTCGGGTACATACCGAAGATCTTCGCCGGCGCCTCTGCTGTCACTTCTACGAAACGCTGCAGCGACATTCGACCTTCGTTCACGCCATGGTGATAGGTGAGTTGCATGCGGTTCTCGATCCCTGGGCCGCCGTTCGGGATCTTGGTGAAGTTGCCCAGTCCGAGAGTCTTCTGATCGGCAAACCTGAACGGGCAATGGTCCGTTGACACCACCTGAAGCACGTCATCCTTCAAGGCCTGCCACAGCGGGGCCTGGTTCTTCTTTTTGCGCAGCGGCGGAGTGAAGACGTACTTCGCATCTTCGAAGCCCGGCTTGCCCATATCGTCTTCAATCGACAGGACCAGATACTGCGTGCAGGTCTCGCCCTGCACGGGTAGCCCGCGTTCCCGTGCTGCCTTCACCTCCTGCATCGCCTCCTCGCAGGACACGTGCACGATATAGACGGGCGCGTGGCCGGCCAATTCTGCCAGCGCTACCACGCGATGCACCGCTTCCGCCTCTGCCTCGGCCGGCCGCGACAGCGCATGATAGAGCGGTCCGGTATTGCCCGCCGCCAGCGCCTGCTGCACGATCACATCAATGACCGTGCCGTTCTCCGCATGGACGCACACCAGCGCCCCCAGCTTCGCCGTCCGCTGCATCAGCTTGAAGATCGTCGCGTCGTTCACCATCAGCACATTCGGGTACGCCATGAAAATCTTGAAGCTGGAGATGCCCTCGGCGACCATTGCGTCCACGTCGTCCAGCCAGGAATCGTTCGGCCCGAGGTCCGTCACCGCCATGTGCAGCGCGTAGTCGATGCATGCCTTCCCGTCGGACTTCGCGCGCCACGTCTTGAAGGCCTCGGTCATCGGCCTTCCCATGGACTGAATCGCGAAGTCGATCACGGTAGTGGTTCCACCAATCGCCGCGGCGCGGGTTCCCCACTCGTAGTCGTCGGCGCTCATAGTACCGCCGAAGGGCATGTCCAGATGCGTGTGCACATCGATGCCGCCCGGCAGCACCAGCATCCCCGTCGCATCTACTACGGTGTGTCCCGCTGGGTCGATCCCAGGTGCAACCTGCGCAATCGCTTCGCCCTCAATCAGCACATCCGCCAGCGTTGCCGCTGCCGCACTTACCACCTTGCCGCCCTTGATCAGTGTTCCCATCGAACCAACTCCCTCAGGGCGCCTTCGGATAGTCGCCATGACTTAACATCGTAGTTTCTTTATTCGCGGATTCACGGTTTTCTTTCAACGCTGAGGTTGCCGGATCCAATCCGCTCGTGGACTTTACCCTGCCCGTTCCACGGTCGCGCTCGTACGGTCAGCCCACGTTTCCGGCGCCAAACCAGTCGGACGCTCGACCATCGTGATACAGAGATCGACCGGGCACACCAGCGAGCAGAGATTGCACCCAACGCACTCCGTTTCGTCCACCCGCGGAATCCGCTCCAGGGTCGTCGGATACGGGCCGACGTGTACCGTGGGCGGATCGAGTTTCGGAATCGGCGTAACTACAATCTGCTCTCGTCCGACTTCGCGCGGCTTTGCGTGGACCTCGACATGGCCATCCACCGGCCCCGTCACACGGTCCAGATGGATGCACTGATGGGCGCCGTCCCAGCAGGCGATGTGGCAAAGCTGGCAGCCGATACAAAGTGCCTGATCGATCTGCGCGACGATCCTGTAGTTGAGGTTCAGGTGCTTCCACTCCGTCACTTTCGCCAGGCTCTTTCCGCGAAAGTCGTCTATGGTTACAAATCCTTTTTCATCCATCCAGTTGGAAAGCCCGTCGATCATGTCCTCGACGATGCGGTATCCGTAGTGCATTGCTGCTGTGCACACCTGCACGGTCCCGCAGCCCATCAAGATGAACTCTGCGGCGTCGCGCCAGTTGCTAACACCCCCGATGCCGCTCATGGGAATGGGCGGACCGTCGACCATGTCCGAGTTCACCTGCTGAACCATGTTGAGCGCAATCGGCTTTACCGCTGGCCCGCAGTACCCGCCGTGGGAACTCTTCCCATCCACATTCGGACGCGGCTCAAACGTGTCGAGGTCGATCCCGGTAATTGAGTTGATGGTATTGATCGCGCTCAGTCCGTCGGCTTTCGCCCGCTTCGCCGCGCGCGCCACCACACGGATATCCGAGATATTCGGCGTAAGCTTTACCAGCACCGGGGTCCGTGCCGCCTCCTTCACCCACTCCGTAATCATCTGCGCATACTCCGGCACCTGTCCCACGGCCGAACCCATCCCGCGCTCGCTCATGCCATGCGGGCATCCGAAGTTCAATTCGAGTCCATCCGCGCCAGCGCCCTCGGCTCGCTTTACTATCTCGTGCCACGTTTCGCGCTTCGACTCCACCATCAGCGATGCGATCACCGCGTGCTTCGGATATCGCCTCTTCACTTCCGTTATCTCGCGGAGGTTCACCTCAATCGGCCGGTCGCTAATCAGTTCGATGTTGTTTAGCCCCATCATCCGCTGCGCATTCCAATCAATGGAGGAGTAGCGGGAACTGACGTTGGTAATCGGTTCCCCTATCGTCTTCCACACCGCTCCGCCCCATCCAGCATCGAACGCGCGCATCACCTGCTCGCCGCAGTTTGTTGGCGGAGCGCTTGCCAGCCAGAACGGGTTCGGACATTTGATGCCCGCGAAATTCGTCGTTAGATCAGCCAACGTGAGCCTCCGTGCGCTTGCTCAGCCAGGCTGCGATCCCCAGTGCCGCCCGCTTGCCGTCTGCTACTGCATCCACGACTTCGCGTCCGCCGTTGACGCAATCTCCTCCGGCAAAATACCTGGGATTAGTGGTTTGTCCCGTCGCTCGGTCGATCACCACGCGCCCACGCTCAAGGGTCACGTGGCGCGCCTGCGAGAGCAATTCGAGGAGCGGCGACTGTCCAATTGCCGGAATCACGGCGTCGCATTCAATCGTAAACTCCGATCCTGCCACCGGTACGGGTATTGCTGCGTCATCCTGTGACACGGCCACGCAGGTAAGCGCAACTCCATTCCCGGTTGTCGAGAATGCTTTTGGCAGCGCCTCCCAGCAGAATGTCACGCCCTCGCGCACCGCGTGGTCGTATTCGAACTGGAACGCCGAAATGTTGTCCCGTCGGCGCCGGTACAGTATCGTCACTGATTGCGCCCCCAGCCGTTTCGCCGCACACGCCGCATCGATCGCGGTGTTTCCCGCGCCTACAACGACCACGCGCGGAGGTACATTCAGTCGCGTGCCCGTCTTATACCCGGCAATAAAATCCAGCGCGTCAATTACGCAGGATGACATCGCACCGTCGACTGCGAGCCGATGCATAGCTCCGAGTCCCAACCCAAGGAACACTGCATCGAATTCGCGCTCAAGGTCCTCCAGGCCCGTAGGATCAATCTCCTTGTTTTCGAACTCCACACCCAGGCCGCGCACCATGGCGACCTCGCGCAAGCTGTCTGCTGCGCGCAGCTTGTACTCCGCCACACCGTAGGTATTCAATCCGCCCGGAAGCGCTCGCCGGTCAAACGCCGTGACCTGGAAGCCGAGCTGCCGCAGTTCCGCTGCGCACGCCAGACTCGCTGGTCCAGCGCCGATGCACGCAACCCGCTCGCGTCGCTCCTTGCGGTCGCGTAACTGCACCGTGCCTCCCGCGCCGTAATACGTCTCCATTGCGAACCGCTGAAGTCGACCAATTTCAATTGGCTTCTCGTTCTTGCCATGCATCACACAGGAGCCCTCACACAACACTTCCACCGGGCATGCCCGCGAACAGCTTGCTCCGAGGACGTTGGCCTCCAGTATTGTCTTCGCCGAGCCCGAGACGTTTCCAGACGCGATCTTCTTGATGAACCGCGGCACGTCGATGTGGGTCGGGCACGCGCCCATGCATGGTGCGTCGAAGCAGTTCAGGCATCGGTTCGCCTCGATTACTGCGGCACGCGCATCGAATGCCGGATGGAGATCCGGGAACCGTGCCGCCACCTCGGGATGTCCAACGAATGTTGACTCCACTTCGCTCATCCTCCTAACCTCAAATCACCTGAATGGGGAATCCTATGCGCTCTCCCGAGACGGCCGAAACTACAGCAGAGAGTGAACTTTAGCCCTGCTTCCTGCGCAAGTCAATCGGGCTCCTCGCTGCAACCCGCATCGACTTCGGCGCTGTGTGTCGGAGTGAAGCATTTCTCTTATTGTGCCGTGACGCGGTTTGCAATGGTCGAATTTGATGTCATCAAGAGGTTTAGTATCGGCGATTTGGCGAACTTTGACTACATGAATGTTTCACGGAACAACATCCAGCTTCCGGTTCCACTCTTACCGAGTCAGTTTGTTCAATAACTGATCCTTCGCAATGAGAACGAGGCTTCGGACGCCAGGAGACACCCGGTCGGAAGTTTGTCTGTCATGTACGTTTGCCTCGGAGCGCGGGGCTGGGTATAGTTCGGGCAAGTACTATCATTCAAGCAAGGAGAGCGCCAAGCACATGAAGCCAGCCGAGGGTTCCACCGTCATTGGAAAGTCCGTCACGATTCGAGGGGAGCTGTCGGGCAAAGAGGACCTGTATATGGACGGCACCGTGGAAGGAACAATCACGCTTGCGGGGAGTCGACTGACTGTGGGCCCGAATGCTCACGTGATGGCGGACCTGGACGCCCATGATGTCGTGGTCTACGGATTCGTCGAGGGCAATATCCGGGCGACGGGGCGGATTGAGTTGCGCGAGTCGGCAGTGGTTAAGGGAGATATCGCGGCAGCGAGATTGTCGATTGAAGAAAACGCGAGCATCAAGGGCCGAGTGGAACTCTCTGAGGCTACGCCTGGAGCGGGAGTGGACCCGCAGCCGAACGCGGATCTCTTTGGGGCGGACGCCCCCGCTTCTACCCTGGCCTGACTGGGAAGGAGCCCTAAGGATGCCCAGCTTCTTTGGCAGTAAAGATAGAGCCGGCGCGGGCGCGGTGGCGAACGAGCGCATCTCGCGGCACTCAAGCGGATGGGGTCAACTGCTGGAACGGCTGCGTACTGAAGCGTCACTGCGCGTTCTCGATATAGGTCCAACTTCATCGACGAATATTAATTTCATCACCGCCTTGGGTCACAGCATCTACCTGGCAAACCTGGCGGAAGACGCGGCGAAACGCGAATGGCTTATTGCCCAGGAGGATGGCAGCTTCCGCTTTGACGTCGAGCGGTTTCTCGCGGCGCACCTTAATTTTTCCGGACGGGGATTCGATATTGTGCTGCTCTGGGACACCGCCGACTACCTTCCTGAGGAGTTGCTGGGCCCTGCGCTGGAGCGGATACACGAAGTGATGGAGCCAGGCGGCCAGATGCTCGCTATGTTTCACTCGCCGGCCAGCCCATCGGCATTGGTCGCGCCGAACACAGGCTTCAGTCGATACCACCTGACCGATACAAACAAGGTGGACGTGCAGCGTGCCGGAGAGTATCCGTTACTCAATGCCTATTCGAACCGCCAAATAGAAAAACTACTTGGATCGTTCAAGGGGTTTCATTTTTACCTGGGGAAGGACAACGTGCGCGA
>Ga0302198_10002840_pt1 | contig 17856 bp, 20 predicted proteins | sample II_Bog_N2_2_FD_193521 | JGI IMG/M metagenome (GOLD analysis project Ga0302198, IMG submission 193521) | Peat permafrost microbial communities from Stordalen Mire near Abisko, Sweden - II_Bog_N2_2 | ecosystem: Environmental > Terrestrial > Soil > Wetlands > Peat | place: Sweden: Abisko... | reverse complement strand
CCCTCCCCCTTCTCTAAAACCCTTCTCTAAGCTCGGCTCCTGATCCCTCGGCCCCATCTCCCGCTCGCTTTCCTCGATCTCCTGCATCAACTGTTCCACCTGCTCGCGCTTTCGTGCGCTCATGTCGAGGAAGCGAATGCCCACCAGACGGCGCTCCCGATCCTGAATGGCCTGAATCACGCCTCCCAGCCGAAACGGCAGCCCTTCCAGACGAAACTCCGTCTCCACCCTGGTGTAGATTCCCACCGGAAACCGCTCGTCGGTGCGGATGCGGCAACCGCCCGCGCTCAAGTCAATAATGCGCCCAGTAAGCTGCGACCCGACGTTGATGAGAAGAATCACGGCTGAAGTATCCACCTCGTGTCGCCGCTGCGTCCGGCGTTCCCGCTTGCCTCGAACCGCGGCCGGCTTAGGCGCCTCGTTCCATGAATGCGTCCGAAGCTCAAGGAAATCAATCGCCAACGGACCAACAGGCGAAATCGACTCCGATACAGGCCTGACCGGCTCGGCGTCGAAAACCAGAAAGGGCTCAGGCTTTTTCGATTCGACTTCCAACGCCGCCAGAATCGGCTTCGCCGCCAGGGCGTTTGCTTCAGCATGGCCGGTCCCAAGCTTTCCGGCGTCGGATGCCGCCCGCACATCCGCGGCTCGAACCTCAGCAGCTTCCTTTTCCGCCTTGGCGTCAATCGCCGCCTGCAACTCGCAAAGCACCTCCATCAGTTCATCCATGCGCCGGGGAATCATGCCGACAAATTGGATTCCGATTAAACTCGCGCCACTGGCCCATTCCGTGACACCGCCAAAGCGGAAGGCTATCCCGCGAATCTTGAAGGAAACTTCCACGCGGAGATGACTGCCCGACGGAATTCGCTCCCGGGTGCTGATCCGGCAACCACTGAGGCTTAACTCCACAACGCGGCACTTCAGGCGGGCGTTGCGGTCTACCAGCAGCAGCGCAGCTTCCTCGTCGACTGCGCAGCGCGGCATGATCCGGCGATCCACCTCTTCCGGCGCCTGACTCTCGGCCTTTTCTTCCGCTTCCATGCCTGGCTCCGCCAAGAGGACCGCAAACAATCGAATCAGTGTCCCGCCGTCAGCTCCCAGGGGCGCGAGGGTGCCGCTTGCGCAGCCTCCCGGCCCTTCAGTCGATCATATTGGTGCGAGTCGCTGGTGGTTCCCAGCGACTCGTTGTACAGGCTGATGGCGCCCGTCAGTTGTTTCAGCTCCTCGCTGAATAGGTGTATCGCTTGCAATTGGCTGGCCGATGCCGGAAGCTCAAATTGAGAAGTCTTAATAAACTTCTGGTAGCCCCGATCAAGCAGACACGCCACTTCCCCCTGCACCAGCGCTCCGGGACGTTCGGCAAACGCTGCCGCCACGTCTCCGGCCTCGCCCTTCGAGGGTTGGGCGGGAACCAGCACCGCCCCGGCCCCATGCTTGCTCACCAGCACGCCGCCTGCGATCGAGGTGAAGGGTCGAACATCAAACAAATGGGTGCGCAGAATCTCCAGCGTCTGATCGAAGTTCGGATTGCGGGATTTTTTCGTCACAGTGGCTTTCCAGTCTGCGAGGATGTTGAAGTAGGTATCGGCTGAACTGTACTCTGGACTTCCGCCTCGCATACTCAATCTCGCATAACCGGAGCAGTCGCTGCAATTTCCAATGGAATTGAACCTTGAACTCGCGAAGCTCGGGTTGTCCCTGCCGCAGCGCATCGGCTCCACGCCGCTGATCCGGCTCGACCGAGCGGTTTCCGGTCTGGACGGCATTACCCTGCTGGCCAAAGCGGAATGGGCAAACCCTGGGGGCAGCGTGAAGGACCGCGCAGCGGCGTCGATGGTGCAGGATGCGCGCGACCGGGGCTTGCTTAGGCTAGGGAAGACCCTGCTCGACGCCACCAGCGGCAACACCGGCATTGCCTTCGCCATGCTTGGCGCGGCGCTGGGCTTCCCAGTCTTGCTGGCCATGCCTTCCAACGTTTCGCCGGAGCGGAAGCGAATCCTGAAGGCATACGGAGCAGCCGTGGAATGGACCAGTGCAGAACACGGTTCGGACGGAGCCATTCGCAGAGCTCGAGAACTGGTCGGCAACGATCCTCTGCGTTTCTGCTATGCCGATCAGTATTCGAACGACGCCAATTGGCTGGCGCACTACCGAACCACCGGGCCGGAGATATGGGAACAGACCTCAGGACAGGTGACTCACTTTGTGGCCGGTCTTGGAACCAGCGGCACCTTCATGGGCACGGCCCGCCGGCTCAAGGAGTTCAACCCGGCCATCCAGGTCATCAGCTTTCAGCCCGACTCGCCTTTCCACGGGCTAGAGGGAATGAAACACATGGGCTCCTCCATGGTTCCGGCCATCTACAACCCGCATCTGGCCGACCACCAGCTTGAGGTGGAGACTGAGGCTGCCTACGCCATGGCAAAACGGCTGGCACGCGAGGAGGGCCTTCTGGTAGGCATTTCCGCCGCCGCCGCCGTGGTCGCCAGCCTCAAAATAGCCCAGGAAGAATCCGCCGCCGGCCGTCGCGCCGTCATCGTAACCGTGCTGCCGGACTCTGCGGACAAGTACCTGTCGGAACATTTCTGGGAGGAGGAGGGATGGGCATACTCCATTTGACTCGCGCCGTATATGAAGCCGTCCGCGCCCACGGCGAAGAGACCTATCCTCACGAGTGCTGCGGCGCTCTGCTCGGCAAATCCACGGCCGATGGCTGGCAGGTGGAGGCCGCCGTGCGCGCCGGAAACACTCGCACCGACTCCGCCCACAACCGCTACCAAATTGCACCCATCGAGCTGGTCAAAATCGAGCGTGACGCCCGGCGTCAGGGTTTGGGCATCGCCGGCTTTTACCATTCCCACCCCGACCATCCCGCTCAATGGTCGGCAACCGATCTGGCTGAAGCCCATTGGCTGGGTTGCTCTTACGTCATCACCTCCGTGGCTCAGGGCAAGGCAATGGCGACGAATTCCTTTGAACTCACCGGCGCCACCGAGGAAGAGAAGCGCTTTGAGCAGGATACGATCGATATTAGCGATGAATGCATCGCACCGCAGCGCGGCTGAATCTACATACCACCGGCGAGGAGCCGATTTGAATGACCATCTTCATCCCCACACCATTGCGTCTCTTCGCAGGCGGCCACGACGCCGTTGAAGTGACCGCGGCCACCGTTGCCGAGGCCCTCGAAGCTTTAACCCAAGCGCACCCCGATCTGCGCAAGCACCTGTTCAGCGGCGAAGGGAAGCTGCGCTCCTTTGTTAACCTGTACTTGAACGACGAGGACGTGCGTTACCTAACGGCAAAAGAAGCCACAGCCGTCACCGCCGCGGATACGCTATCGATTATCCCCTCGATTGCTGGTGGAAAATAGCCGTCCCGGCAGATGCCGCCGCCGAATCCACGCTTATCACTTGTTCACTCTTTCACTGTTTCACCAACCACCGTTCACTGGAAAAAACATGCCGACCATCGTGGTACCCGCCGCCTTGCCCGAACTCACTACCGATGACCTCGCCCGCTATTCGCGCCACCTGATCCTGCCCGAGGTGGGCATGGAGGGTCAGCAGAAGCTGAAGGCCGCGCGCGTTCTCTGCGTCGGCACTGGCGGCCTGGGGTCGCCCCTGGCTCTCTACCTTACCGCGGCCGGCATCGGCACTCTGGGCCTGGTGGACTTCGACGTGGTGGATGCCAGCAACCTGCAGCGACAGATTATCCACTCCACAAAGGACATTGGCCGCTCGAAGCTGGACTCGGCCGAAGAGAAGCTGAAGGCCCTGAACCCGGCGATCAACATCGTCAAGCACAACACCATGCTGTCCAGCGCCAACGCCCTTGAGATCCTCAAGGATTACGACATTGTGGCCGACGGCACCGACAACTTTCCGACCCGCTACCTGGTCAACGACGCATGCGTGCTGCTAGGCAAGCCAAACGCATACGGCTCCATCTTCCGCTTCGAAGGTCAGGCCAGCGTGTTTGCCACCGCACAAGGCCCGTGCTACCGCTGCCTCTACCCAGAACCGCCGCCGCCGGGCCTGGTGCCGAGTTGTGCCGAAGGCGGAGTGCTGGGCATCCTTCCCGGCCTCGTCGGCGTAATCCAGGCCACCGAGGTCATCAAGCTTATCCTCGGCAAGGGTGAACCGCTCATTGGCCGCCTGCTGCTGGTTGACGCCTTGAACATGCGCTTCCGCGAACTCAAGCTGCGCAAGAATCCCGAATGCCCTGTCTGCGGCCAAGACCCCACCGTGACCAAGCTCATCGACTACCAGCAGTTCTGCGGCATTGTGCCGGAGACGCCCCAGGAGGCCAACGTGAAGAATGGAATCCCGCAGCTCACTGTGAAGGAGCTCAAGCGCCGGATCGATGCAGGCGAGGACGTGCAGCTAATCGACGTTCGCGAGCCCTACGAGTACCAGATCGCCCACATCGGCGGAAAGCTGATTCCGCAGAACGATGTGCCCAACCGTCTCGCCGAGATTGATCGCGACCGCGAAGTCGTTGTGCATTGCCGCTCTGGCGCCCGCTCGCAGCGCATTGCGGAGTTTCTGCAGCAGGCCGGCTATTCCAACGTAGTCAATCTGGCCGGCGGCATCCTCGCCTGGTCCGACGAAATCGATCCATCTGTGCAAAAATACTGACACGGACCGGAGCCGCTCGCGCCATGAGTACATTCCTCGAAATCCCTGCACTGCCCCCGCGCAGCATCGTGCTCACACCTCCTCTGAGCGATGAGGAGTTCGAGCGGCTGTGCGAACGAACCGAGTTTGCGTTTCTTGAACGAACGAAGGAAGGAACCATACGGATGAACGCGCCAGCCGGGGGATCGACGAGCAGCGGCAACGCCGAGATTACGCGACAGCTCACCAACTGGTGGATTAGGAGCAGGCGCGGACGAGCCTTCGACTCAAGCGCAGGCTTCTTTCTGCCCGACGGTTCCATGCTCAATCCAGATGCTGCTTACGTCAAAGCGGATCAACTTTCGGGATTGACACGCGATGACTTCGCTCATTTTCTCCGCCTCGCGCCTACGTTTGTCATCGAACTGCGCTCGTTCAGTGATCGCCTCGCAGACATGCAGCGAAAGATGGGAGCCTGGATGGCAAACGGCGTCGAACTCGGCTGGCTGGTGGACCCATACGCCAAAGAGGTTCATATCTACGAGCCAGGCGCCGCGCCTCGAATCGAGGCGGGAAGCCATGTAGACGGAACCGGTCCCGTGGAAGGTTTTATCCTCGATCTCGAGGAGATTTGGCGCTGCTACGATTAGGCGGTCGGCGCAGAAGAGTCAGGGTGAAAGCCTCCGGAACCGCTTAACAAGCGAGGAGCAAACCATGATCACCGTCACGTTTCTCTATCCAAACACGCCGGGAGGCCGCTTCGACGCCGATTACTACATCGACATGCACATGCCTCTTGCCATTCGGCTGCTGGGGCCGGCCCTCAAAGCTGTAACCGCTGAAATCGGCACCAGCGCGGCCATGCCCGATCAGCCGCCGCCCTTCTTCGCCATGGCAAGATTCACGTTTGAATCCGTGCAGGCATTTACTGAAGCTGTGATGCCCCACTACATCGAGCTTCAAAGCGACATCCCCAACTACACCGATGTTGCGCCGGTAGTTCAGGTCGGCGACCTCAGGATTTCCCAATAACCGGACGCGAATGCCGGTCTATCGCCCTCAGTGCGTCATCTCCACCGGCCCGGGCCGCACCGCTTCGCCGCTCTTGCCATTCTCTTCCAGCTTACCGAAGATCATCTTCCCACTGGCGGTTTGCAGCACGCTGGTTACTGAAATCTCGACAGCCTTGCCAATCATGCGCCTGGCGTGATCCACCACCACCATGGTCCCGTCGTCAAGATAGCCCACGCCCTGGTTGTACTCCTTGCCTTCTTTCAGGATGAGCACATTCATCTTTTCGCCGGGAAGCACCACCGGCTTCAGAGCGTTGGCCAGGTCGTTGATGTTCAGCACTTCCACGTGATGCAGGTGAGCCACCTTGTTCAGGTTGAAGTCGTTGGTGACCACCTTGGCCTCCCATTTCTTGGCCAGTTCCAGCAGCTTCAGGTCCACCTCGCGAATCGATGGAAAATCGTCGGGGACGATCTGCACCTGAATGTTGGTATTCGACTGCATCCGCTGCAGCATGTCCAGGCCGCGGCGGCCGCGCTGGCGCTTCGACCCGTCGGTGGAGTCGGCCACAATCTGCAACTCCCGCAGCACAAACTCCGGCACCACCATCATGCCGTCGATGAAGCCCGCCTCGGCAATGTCGGCGATGCGGCCGTCGATGATGACGCTGGTGTCGAGCACCTTGGCCGTCCGCCGGGTTGGCTTCTCGCCGCTGAAGATGTTTCCCAGCGCCGCCGGGTTGAGCAGGTCGCCTTTGTTGGCGCCCACCAACAGTCCCACGTAGGTCATAAGCAGCAGAACGAAGATCTGAAGCACTGCCGACGTAGCGCCATTGAGCGGCGCGCTGCGCAGCACCAGGCAGAACAGCGCCGCGCCGAAAATACCCAGCACACTGCCGGCAACTGCGCCGATCAGCCGCCGCAAACTGAGCGCCCGCACCCGCAGCTCAAACACGATGACAGCGCAGGCCGCTCCGCCGCCCACGCCCGCACTCACCCATCCTGACAAGCCGAAGGGATGAAGGAAATAACAGACCCCGGCAAGAAGGGCCACAAAAAGAAGACGAACAAGCACAAGATCCATAAGATGCCAACTTCCACAGACATAAGGCATAAACCCTCAGCCTGCATACAAGAGCCGAGTATGCCCACATCCGCATGGAATCGTCAAGAGGGGAAGAACAGGGAGGGGCAGCGAACAGGGTTTAGGGAACAGGGAATAGGAGGACTTTTGCCCGATTCCCCAATCCCCGTTCTCTGCCCTAGTCAAGAAGCCACGGCCAGCTCGACTTGGGTCATCCGCGGCGCACCCTTGCGCGGACCGCGTTTGCGCGCGCTCATGATCTTGATCCGTTCCAGCAAGTCCTGCGCGGAGCAGTTCTTCTTGGCCAGCATTGCGTCGGCCGAGTGGATATCGCTTCCTTTTTTCTGAGGATCGCCTAGCAGAATCATGGGGACGTGCGGCGCCATGCGCTTGAGCCGGTCCACCAGTTGAGACCCATCCATCTGCGGCATCGCATAATCGGCCAGCACCAGGTCCACCTGGTACTCGCCAAAGGCGCCAAGCGCCTCCTGCCCGGTCGAGGCCGAGACCACTCGGTATCCATTGGTTGACAGCATGAATTTGAGTACGGAAAGTTCCAGTTCGTTATCGTCTACGCAGAGAATGATCTTCTTCGGCCGCATGATTGGGGATACGCTCCTTGGTTCAATTTTTCCGCCGTCCTCTGGGCACACCTTTCCCTCGCCCACTGGTTGGGGTTTTGGAATGCAAAGTGCCGTGACAGCTACCGGAACCAAGACAAGTTTTTGCTGGCTGATCGTGCAGCGCGGTTGGCTATGCGTGGTGTTGGCTCAGCCTTGGAGAAAGGCTGCCATGCAGAACGGCTCCGTCATTCGATTCACAGCAGAACAGTCTTCGCTTTCAGTAAGGTTTTGGTTGCAAGATGCCTGGGGCCAGACCGGCGAGGTTGCCGGTTAAGTTCCTTCAATGAAAGGCAAGATTACGAGGGTTGGAGGAGCATGGGAAGAGGGAAAGAGAGGCGAAACTCGCAGTGAAAATCGCGCTGAAACGACCCTGAATCCGCTAGATTAAGCACAGAACGGCACTTGCGATGATGAATGCCTGTTGAAAGCATGTGCATCACTTCAGGAAAAGCTGTCCTTTTGCTACAAGAACGGTGCTGCCCCCAACCCGCACATCGGTCACAGTGGCGGAATGGAACTGAGCAGAAAGATACAGATCGCTTGGACGGCCAATCTCGACGCCCTGGCGCAGATGAATCCGCTGTCCCGGCGGAACTGCGCCCTGCTGCACGAGGTAGCTGATAGCGCATCCCGCGGCCGAGCCCGTTGCCGGGTCCTCGCCTCCGTTGAACTGCATTCTTGCCAGCCACGTGGGCTCTTGGCCACCGTGTTTGGCCGCAGTGGGCCCCAGGACATAGAACCACCTGGCTCCCCGTTCGCGAAGCCATGCCGTAGCCTCCTGCTGGTTCACCCTGAGTCCCGCCAGCGATTGGGCGGAGCGCAATCGAACAATGGCAAACGGAGTTCCGGTGGAAACAACCTGCGGAGGAAACAAGGAGTCCAGTTCCTCGGCGTTCAACCCGGTCAGCCGCGCCACCTCGCTGCGGTCCAGCTCCTCGCCAAACTCAGGATCCCGTTGCGTCATTTCCCCGAACAGGCCCTCCGATTTTCCCGATTGGGTGCGAAAGCGCACCGGCACAGGCCCCACATTCAGCGCCAGCGTAACCGTATCCTCCTGCACCGTTTCGGGAGCATGGAGTTTGAGCACACTCGCGGTGCCCAGCGTGGGATGGCCGGCAAAGGGCAGCTCTTCAAGCGTTGTGAAGATGCGCACCCGCACTCCCTCCTTCCGCTCCACTGCCGGTTCGCGACGCAGAAGGAACGTGGTCTCGGAGAGATTGAACTCGCGAGCAATCGACTGCATCTGTTCCGCGGTCAGGGCGGCGGCATTCATCACCACGGCAAGCGGATTTCCCTTGAGCGCAGTATCGGTGAAAACATCCACAACACAGTATTCGAGTTCCAAGGTGCGCTCCCAGCCGTAAAAGCCCATCTCGATTGTAGCGGCTGAGGTTTTCGATTGCTTGACACAATAACATCGCAGCCTCTAGTCTACGAATATCCGGTGAAGTGCGGCTTGGCTTTCGTACACCACGGCAAAGGATTCTAATGTCCCAGTTTCTCTCATCCGTAATGTGTTCGTGCCGCTGCTGTCTGAGCTGCCGCGCAATGCGAGCGGGTTCGCTGGGCTAGATTCCGAAGAGTCTGAGTCCCTTGGGACCCACCCGCCATGAGGCGCGGTGGGTTTTCGAATTTCAGCGGAGGGTGAACAGTTATCAAAGATCCTGCGGGCAGCAGAGTTGTTCACTGACCGCTGTTCACTGTTTCACTTGTTCACTGTTTCACAAGCACCGGTGGCGAAGTGGCTAACGCGCAGGTCTGCAAAACCTGTATACGTGGGTTCAATCCCCACCCGGTGCTCCAAGCTCATAGCCGCAGTTGAACAGGCCGCAGCCTGGGATGAAGAGGCTGCGGCCCTTTTTCAATTGCGGGTGCATTGGGGAAAGATTAAAGGGCTATCATCGGCCGGGGAACACGAATCCTGGCGCGGTCGAGGAAGAGCCGCATGCGCAATGCCTCGGTCCGCTGAACGGCCACCAGTCGCATTTGCCTGCGGATATGATCGCCATCCACAAACTGGTCCGCCCGCGCTTCATCCCGCTCGGCATCCCTCTCCAAACGGGCTATGCGCTCTTCCAGGGTGCGGCGAAAGCGGGGGCTGATTTCGAATCCATCGTTGGCGGCGCAGTTTGAAATCATGGGATCCTCCCGGAAGAAAAACGTATGGATGAAAATACTTCTCAAACGCCCTCAAGTTTTTCCAACCTGCGCCGATGTTAATACCTGCTATCTCCTTTCGCCAGATTACGGACGCGCAGTCCGATCGTAACGGAGTGTCCGAAAACAGGACAGGGCTGGAAGTCGCTCCAACCCTGCCGCTCGTCAACCGCCCGGCTTGCACACACCATCTTGTCGGTGCCTGCTTATCGCGCCGCCGCAACTGCCACCACCATCCTTGTTCCGCTGTCCAGATGCACGTTCTGCTTCGAAGCGAATAACATTCCTGAGGCTGTTCCCGTCGCGTCCCCAGCAAGCAAAACGCCGCTAACGCCGGTTTCATGCGCGACAGTGTTCCCCGCCGCACTGCCTGCAACACCGTTGCCGCTTTGCACTGTTCCGCCCACATTGTCTGCAACATCGCCCGCGACATGACCAGCGTTGCTAACCGTCCCGTTGGCCACCGCGCCCGCGCTGGGGCCTACCGCGCCTGCAGTGTTTCCAACCGCTCCCACCGTACCGCCCACGAGGCCTCCGCCGCCAGCACGCCCGCTGCTCATCGCGCCACCGCTCATTGCGCCACCCGACACCGCACCGCCCGACATTCCTCCTCCGCCGAACGCGCCGGGACCCATGCTGTAGTCGCTCCCGCCTGAACCCGCAGCCATCGCGCTGGCTGGAGCCGTGAGCGAACGAATCTCGGAGTGCACCGGCAGACTTTGGCCGCCTTTAAGTTCCGCGCGGTCGAATTGGATTCCCAATTGCGAATTGGCGCTTTCCTTGCTATGAGCCACGACGGTAGTTACATGACCCACCAGCCGCGACCCCTTGGGAATCGCGGTCCCATCGGCGGTTGTAGCCGACTGTGTTGTCTTTACCACCACCTCGTCGCCGGCTTTTGCCGATTTCGAGTCCAGCTTGCTTTGCAACTCACCATTCACGGGGCGCATTTGCTCCCCCACCGCCACGGAGTTCATGCTTCCACCGGCCTGGAAGCTTCCTGACTGAGCGTTCGCCGTCGACGCGGCGCTGGCCGAATTGTTCAATTGTTTGCCGCCGGCGGTTGCCCCCACACTCTCATTCGCGGTGGCGCCAGCCTGTTGCGCCAAGGCGGGAAGACTGGCAAGCATCACCATTACCAGCACTTCGGAAATCCTGTCCATCCTCATTGAAGTCTCCTCCATATCCAGTGCCTTTCCCTAATCAGGGAACGCCACCATGGCATCGCTGCCGGCGACACCGCGCAACGTCTTGATGGAAGATAGGTAGCAAATGATGTGCCATTAGGGAGCGGAGCAAGGTTTCTTGATTCAAATTGTTGATTGTAAATAGATTATAATTCAAGATGGCGGCATTACTCAGCAACGGCCAACGCTAGCCAGATGGCGGATACGGGAAGATTTTACGTGAAAGACGCAATTCTTTCTGGCAGTCCGGAGGAATGCAGAAACCTAGTCTTGCGGCGGTGTTGCAAAGTAGCCCTTGCGGACCTGCACCTTCATGCCATCCCCTCGGCACTCCACCCCAAGATGCCTGAAAGTGCCGTCAAGCTTGGTGTTGAGCGGCGTATAAGTGGCCACATACTGGGTGCGTAGTTCGTCTTCGATCTGCTGGAATGCAGCTTCAAGCCTCTTGCCGTCGTTGCCTACGTCGATGAGGCGTCCGCCAGTTTCTTCGGTCAGCCTCTTCATGGCCGAATAACCGCTGTAGCCGAACCCACCGTAAAAGCCATGGTCGGCGATCAGAATGGTGTAAACCAGAATGTTGGACTTTTGCGCCGCGGCAATGGCTTCGGAGATCTTGTGATCGCTGCCTTCGTCCTCGCCGTCGGTGAGCAGGATCATCGCCTTGCGGCCCGACTCCTGATTCAGCTTTGCATTCGACGCCAGAACCACCGCATCGTAGAGCACCGTACCTTTGCCCGCTCCAATGGTGGGAACAGTGCCTCCGCCGGCTCCCGGACTTCCGCTCCCCCCACCGCCCGCGGTGTTTATCTCCGCCTTGTTCAGCGCCCGCGAAAGCAGACGGGAGCTGTTGGTAAAGTCCTGCAGCATGTCAACGTTCACATCGAACGAGAGTACAAATGCCTCGTCCTTCTGCCGTAGCACGCGGGAAAGAAACTGGCCGCCCACGTCCTGCTCGAGCGGCAGTACGCGGTACTGGCTCCCCGAGGTATCCAGGAGAATCCCCAGGGTAAGCGGCTGCTGGGTTTCGGCCACAAAGCTCTTGAGCTTTTGCGGCTCCTTGTTTTCCGAAACCGTGCAGTCGTCCTTGGTCAAATGCGGAACCAGGTTTCCCTGCTTGTCCTTGACGGTGAAAAATACGTCCACCAGGTTCACCTGGACCTTGAAGGTGGCCACCGATTCTTCTTCCGGCGCAGGGGGCGGCGCGGTGCTCACCGGGGGCGCGTCGGGCGATGGGGCAAGCTGCCCCCACGCTGCCGTGCTTAGGGCCGGCAGGCCGAGGATAAACGCGGCAATTGCGAATCGGACGCGCACGCTGATCACTTAGACGAAATCGCCGCCTCGAAGAAAGCATACCTGAACTCTTTCCCTGTTGCATTGCAACCAGCGGACGGCTGGCGCGTCTGATACTCTGACGAATGCAGCCGTTCTGGCTGGTTATTCGCCCGTTGTCGGCCTTTCAAAGGCAGCTTTTGGTGGTTCGGTGTCATCGAATAACTGAGGAGCCGCTGACAGCGGCATTTTGGGGAGGACGGTATACCTGTGAAGCCTGGTTTAACGGCATTTGCGCTGGCGGCGGTTCTGAACCTGAGTCTGGCCCTGGCGCCTGCCGCTCGGGCACAACAGGAACCCGCAGTGCCCGACGCTCCTACACCTCAGCCGCATACGCCGTTGAACGCCCTGAACGTTCCCATTACACCCGGCAAGGGCGAAGGAAATCCGCCGGACGGCTCCGGCAGTCCGTCCGCTGCAAGTTCCTCCGCCGACATTCCTCCTCAGCAGCCGGCACCCAGCAGTTTGCCTCCCGCGAGCCAGGCCAGCGACACCTTTCAGACCACGCCTCCACAGATCCCAGCGACCGGAGAAGGCGTCGACAAGGCAGTCTCCAACATCGTAATTAACGTAAACTTCGTTGAGGTTCCGGTCACCGTGAAGGACGCGAAAGGCAATCCGGTCGCTGGCCTCACCTGGCGAGACTTCAAGGTCTTTGAGAACGACCAGCGCGTGCAATTGAATTTTTTCACCGTGGATGCCTTTCCGCTTTCCATCGCCTTTGTGATTGACCAAAGCCTGCCCTCCCCGGTGATGGCCAAAGTGAACGACTCGCTGGGCGCAATCCAGGGCGCGCTCACTCCCTACGACGCATTAGCGGTCTTTTCTTACAACCACGGAGCCCAGAATCGCTCCGGAGGGTTTACCGGGGCACAAAGCGCGCGCGTTCCGTTCATCATGTCGATGACCAAGGAAGCGGGAACCGACCCCCTGGTGCCCGTCAACGAAGGTCCAATGGCAGGTTGCAACATCCGCGAGAACGGCAACTGCATCGACCCCAACCTGCAGTATCAGCGCTCGGTTGGGAGCGGAAGTGGGGCCATGACCATCCCCAAGGAGATTCACACCTTGAACGATGCCATCTTGGCTGCCGCCAAAGAGCTCTCCAAACAACCCAAGGGCCGCCGCCGCATTATCTATGTGATCTCCGACGGCAAGGAGAATGGCAGCAAGGCCACCATCAAGGAAGTGCTGCGCTATCTTGAGACCAACAAGATTGCTGTCTATGGCACAGCGGTGGGCGACTCGGCTCGATGGGGCGAGGGTTACATCAGCCGTATTCATATACCCTTCACCATGCGCGATAACGTTTTGTTTCAATACACAGCGGCCACCGGCGGCACGCTGGTTTCCGAGGGCGACCGCAACGGCATTGAGAAAAGCTACGCCAAGATTGCCGAGGAAGCGCGCAACCAGTACACGCTGGGCTACAACAGCCACGAGCCGATTATCGACAGCAAGTTCCGCAAGATCGAGGTACGCGTCGACCGGGCCCAGAAGGATGTGGATGTTATCGCCAAGCGCGGGTATTATCCCTCCGGACAGGATGCTCACTAGCCTGTGAACTCATCGGGAGCCGCAGCCGGGCTGGGACTGGCATCGGCCGCAAGCTGGGGCGGCTCGGATTTTGTCGGCGGCATTGGCGCACGGCGCGCTCCGGCGTTGCTGGTAGTGGCTTCGGGGCACATCTTTTCGCTGCTCGTGCTCCTGGCCATCTGCATCGGGATGCGGTTTGCCATCCCCGGCAAGCACGATCTCATCTACGCTGCTGTGGGCGGTTTTGAAGGCTCTTTGGCGCTGGCCGTTTTCTATCGCGCGCTGGCCATGGGCGCCATGGGACTAACCGCTGCCCTTTGCGGACTGCTCACCGCTTTGGTTCCAGTTCTATATTCTGTGGCCCACGAAGGCCTGCCCGGCCCGCTGACCGGTGTGGGATTGGCAATGGGACTGGCAGCCATCTGGCTCATTACCCACACTCCGGAAGCAAAAGGCACTGAAACCAACCCGCGAGCGCCATCGGCCGCGACCATGCACGCCTCGCTGCTGCTTGGCGCGCTTGCCGGCGTGGGATTCGGCACCCAGTTGATTCTATTCAAGATCGCAGGCGGTGGAGGCGCACTATGGGCCATGACCTCGGCCCGTGCCGCAGGCGTTGCGGCTCTGTTCATTGTTCTGGTGGCAATGCCGCCCAAAGGGCCTTGGCGGGGATTCTGGCTCACTGGGATTGTGGCCGGCGCGCTCGACACGATCGGCAACCTGTTCTACTTTGAGGCCTCGCGGTTCGGGCGGCTGGACGTAGCCGCACTGGTCTGCTCGCTCTATCCTGGCGTCACCATTCTGCTTGCCGCGGTGGTTCTTCACGAGTGGCCCACGCGCCGCCAGGTGGCCGGGATGGCGCTCGCATTGTGCGCAGTGGCAGTGCTCAGCGTGTAATGTCCCTTGCCTCAAACCGCAAACGCACGAAAGGCCCGTGCATTTGCACAGGCCTCTCGATTTCTATTGGAGTGGCAGCCCAGGCGGAGGAAGCTTCCCATCGTACCAATTCGGGGCCTGAAGCCCAGGCCAAGAACCACACTTGGCGCGCAATCCGTTGTCCGCGCGTCCTCTCAGACTCGAACTACTTGGGTTCGGTAGGCGTCGAAGAGGGCGGCTGAGGTGCGGGCGTCACAGTATGCTGCACCACGGGAGCGGCGGGCGGCGGATCGGTCACGCCCTTGATGCCTTCCTTGAATCCTTTAAGGCCCTCGCCCAATCCTTTACCCAACTCCGGCAGCCGCTTGGCGCCGAACAGCAGAAAAACAATAACGCCAATCACCAGCAGGTGCATTGGCTGAAGTAAATCGCCCATTGCTTATTCCTCCACGCGCCTTGCCGAACCGGCGCGCATTCCCAGTGGATATTGTCGCATAAGCCGCATCTTCGCGCTGAAGGTCATCCGTCACACGACATTCAGTCGCCGGAAACTGCCCGGAACGCCGCCATCTGTTCCCTGGTCCCTGCCTCAATTCACCTGCGCCGGCTTGCCCAGCCGCTGGGTGACCATAGTGAAGAAGGCGCGCAGATCCTCTTCTTCGCCCACAGTGAGCCTGCGGTAAACCTTCATCAGCGGAAACACCCGTGAGCCGCGCAGCTCCACCGCCGGAACCGCAACCGCACCGCCGGGATACTGAGTCATTTCCCATCCGCCTGCGTAGCGGCGTCGCAGCACCTCGCCCAGATAACTGCCCCAGAGTCTCACCTCGAAGTCGACGTCGAGTTCCGGGCTCTCACCCACAAGCACCAGGATCTCGTCCAGGGCATCGATCGATTCGGAAGAGAAATCCAGCTTTTGCCGGAAATCTCGTCTGGCCAGGTCCGCCGCCGCCAGGGCATACCCCTCCATCATCGCTCCCAGGTCAGGGTAGCTTGCCGATTCCAGACGCTTGCGCAGTTCGCTTGCCACACTCCAAGATTAAATGCACGCTCCGGCGCGGGAGCCAAGAAAATGGAACTCCTTTGCATGTTTGTGGCAGACTGAAGTCAGTGGTGGAGGCTCCAGTCTTGAAGATCGTGAAGTTTCTCGCGCTCGCCGCGGTGCTGACCCTGGCCGCCTGCAAGTCCGCTCCCACCACCACCATCAGCACCATCAATCGCGATATCTATCCCGACCCGCAGCAGGCCGGCGCAGACCTGGCTGCGGCTTTGAAAACCGCCGCTCAGACCCATAAGCGTGTCCTGCTCGACTTTGGCGGCAACTGGTGCGGCGACTGCATGGTACTCGACCTGTACTTGAATGACCCCGGCAACCGGGCTTTGCTCGATGCGAATTTCGTCGTTGTGGATGTGAACGTCGGGCACATGGATGTGAATCGGGACATCGCCGCAAAGTACGATGTACCAATCGATTTGGGAGTGCCGGCGCTGGCCGTTCTGGACACTAACGGGACTCTGCTCTACAGCCAGAAGGGTGGGGAGTTTAAGTCGATGCGCAACCTGCAATCGTCGGCATTGACCGGCTTCCTGGAGCAGTGGAAGCCCGGCGGCGCGGGGTGATCGACAGGGGTGAGCTGCTAATGCACACTCTTCAAGCTTGCGCAGATTGGCGCAGAAAGTCATGCAGTTCGCGTGCGTGTTTTGATCGCTTCGCTACAACTTCCGGGTCCAACTGCTCCAATATTCTTGCCCCGTCCCGAATCTTGTGATAGTGCCTCGTTGGAGTCTTCTTGGCCGCCAAATCCAATACTGCCAGAATATCCTCCTTCGAGACCGCTTCGATACTTGAATGTTTTGGAAGCTTGATCGCCCGTATATCCCTACCGAAGCACTTCTCGAGCGCAGCGGCGTCCGTAACCAGCCAAGCCTCCATGAATTGGACCATCAAGAAAATATTCTTCCGCGAGGTCTTTGTAATTCCTGCCGAATTTAGCTTTGATTCGAGATGCTTCGCAGGAGATCCTCCGATTACTGGTGCATCTGAATCCACGAGCAACGCAACAATGCAGCCAGCCTCGCATTCTCTTAGAACCTGTCCAAGAACTCTGCAGGGATGTCGAAGATGCGACAGCAGAGGATCCCCCAAGGCTTAAAGCCCAGAGTGATTTCGGCCCTTTCAAGACAAGAACCATGCGCCTGGCGCGCCGCAGGGTATTACGTTAATTGCATACGCAGCGCCGTTCAAACGGACGTCGCAGCATGTGCTAATGTGTTCCGGCAAACCGGTGAAAAATAGTGCAAAATAAGGCTGTTTTGAGGCGTTTTTGATGCAAAAATGCACAAATAAGCGCGTTTTCGCACACAAAATTGCGCGTGTAAACCTTTACAAAGCAAGAGAAGTGCTAGCACTGATATCATCTGGCTCCCGACTGCCGGTTCTCAGCGATGGCACGGGACCCCGAGCCGGAGTGCCACGCACCCCGGCGCCATTTCAAATCAGTCCTGACAGTCGCAGTTTCTAGACAGGTTCTTAGGCTTCCAGCGCGGTCTTTTGCCGGTTCAAATCGCCCTTGCCAAGCAAACAGCGAACCATTCCAGCGGATCGGTCCAGGTTTGCACCGGCTGGAACCCTGCCGCCAATAGTCTCGCCTCAGCTTGGCCTGGCAAGTACTTGTAACTATTCTCGGTGTGAATGGTCTCGCCCGCCGCGAACTCGACTTCAAGATCGGGGGCCGCAAGACGGACTCGCTGCTTGACTCGGCTCTCAAGATGCATTTCCATACGGGATTTCGCCGGGTTCCAAACGGCCCTGTGCGCAAACTTAGAAAGGTTGAAGTCCGCGCCCAGTTCGCGGTTCAGCCTCGCCAGCAGATTCAGGTTGAAGTCGGCTGTTACTCCGGCGGCATCGTCATAAGCGGCCACCAGCGTCGACTCGTCCTTTGCCAGGTCCACACCCAGCAGCAGTCCGTCGCCAGGGCTAAGGCCACACCGCACACGCTCCAGCAGCAGTTCCGCCTCATGCGGGTCGAAGTTGCCGATGCTCGACCCGATGTAGAGTACCAGCCGCCGCTCGCCTGCTTCCGCGGGCTCAAGCTGCAACCCCTGCATGTAGTCCATCACCCGCGGGGCAACGAGAACGCCCGCAATCTCCCGCTCGATCCGGTCCTTTGCCGAGTTGAGCGCGCTGGGCGAAACATCCACCGGCTCGTAGACCACCGTCCCCTGCAGCGCAACCGCGGATGCCAGCAGTAGCCGAGTTTTGTCGGCCGAACCGGCTCCCAGTTCCGCAACCCGCAGGCGCCGCCCTTCAGCCGCCTGTGGAATCATCGCGTCTGAGTGGCGGGCCAAAATCCCGCGCTCGGTTCGCGTCAGGTAATACTCCGGCAGCTCGGTAATCCGGTCAAACAGCAGTGAGCCGGCGTCGTCGTAAAA
>Ga0302198_10002830_pt1 | contig 17874 bp, 10 predicted proteins | sample II_Bog_N2_2_FD_193521 | JGI IMG/M metagenome (GOLD analysis project Ga0302198, IMG submission 193521) | Peat permafrost microbial communities from Stordalen Mire near Abisko, Sweden - II_Bog_N2_2 | ecosystem: Environmental > Terrestrial > Soil > Wetlands > Peat | place: Sweden: Abisko... | reverse complement strand
AGTAACAACACTTTAGATATCAACTAGATGCGGTGGCTTCGGCTAGCGCATGTATAACCGGCTATCCGGATAGTTGACTTTGAACCTCCCGCGAAGTCGTTTCTTGGCGGGTACGAATCATTCCTAATTTGGCGAGGGTTTCTCCACATGGTCAATGATGATCACGTCGACCGCAGCCTTCTCCGCCGCGAGCTTCAGTCCAAGCTGCTGTTGAACCGCCTCGAATAGATTGGGCGCTGTATCTGTCGTGTCAGTCTCCGCCGGAAGTTTCGGGGGATGCCCCTTGAACTGCGAATCGTCCGGCATAAACGTCACGCCGATATCGAACCTCCCGGGAATTCCCGTTTGATTGACGACCGGCCGATCCAGCACAGCAGACTGCAAGAAATCGGTGAGGTCATCCAGAGTCCCATTATTGATTTGCAGCTTCAAGCCTCCAGGTGCAGGCCGGAAGCCCATGCCCGGCAGTGGACCCTTGACCTCCGTCGGCGTCAGCTTTTGTCCGTCCTTTCCAACCGACAGAACGAAAGCGGGAAGCTCTCGTTTGTCCCGATGGACCTTCAACTGGAATCGGTCTTCAATCAGCTTCCGCGCCATACTCCTCAGTTGCTTGTCATTGGCTAGTCCATCCTGATCCTGCCTGGCGTCAACGTCGTATCGATCTTCGTCCACCCAACTCGGAGCGCCGAGAACCTGCTTCATCTGCACGTTGTAGGCAAACGAGATCAGGTCGCCGAGAGATGCGTTCCGAACCGTAAAGTCATGCCCATTCGTGGTCAGCCGCTGCATGCTGGTCGCACCCGACGGGTTCGGCTTGATCGTGGCCACGGAGAAGGACGGATCGGCATCCGCCGGTAGCAGCTTCGGAGGAGGAGGAGGAGGAGGAATATCCCAGGCTGTCTCCGGCGTGGCGCGTTCCAGAGGTAGCGCGATCGGCGTCGTGTCTTCCATCCAGGTTCCCGCAATCGACTTGCCGTCCTCAGACATCTTGCCTTGATAGCTGCGCGGGACCACCGTGACGGTGAATTTCAGCACACCACCCTGAAAGTTGACGGTAGCTATCGGAGAGGGCTGGCCGCCCTGATCGATGCTGTACCACATGGCCTTCAAGGCCCCCGCGTCCGTCCTGGAAATCTTGAAGATAAGCCGCAGGTCGATCTGGGGATGTTGGTCTGTCTTGGGAATGTGCAGAGTACCCTGCCAAGTGCCGACAATGTCCGTTGCCGAAGCCGTTGATGGCTGAGGCGCGGGTGCAGCCATCTGCGATGCGGGCGCCGTAGTCTGGGTGTACGCACATGCTCCGTTCGTTGCAAGCAGTAGAGCCATCGCTCCGGCGGCACAACACGTAAACCCAGGCGAGGCCTTCCCGCAATCATGGAATTTGCGTCCCGTCCGCCCCATCCTCATCTCAGAGAATCCCCTTTCCTCACCCTTCCAGACGATTGCGAAATGCGCAAACCTGCGAATGGAATGCGAGAAGGATACACCAGCAAGACGGGTGTGCTTTCTCCTCGTTGCTACCGTATTACCAGCCATTCGTCAGTTGCCACTTGAAGCGCCGTAATGCTTGCTGTACTTCCAGCTTCTATCTAGGATTACTCAGGAGTGTCGGCTTAGAGGAAGTGATCGGCGTACATCAAACTTCGAACCGCCCGTGAAGTCTGCTTTTCAGTAAAGTAGCCTGGGTCGGGTGGGTTAGTGGCGTCTTTACTGAAATTCCGTTTTTCGTGCACCATAAGAGATTACTTCCGAGTTGGCGACATCCCCCTCGAAATACTACTTGGGTCTGTCGTCCGTCTCCGGTGCTGCAGCGGTGTGCACCGGTTTGGCCACCGTCAGCGGAATCTCTAGCGTGCCCACTTTGTCGGCGGAGCGGTCGAGCACACCCACGCGCACAAACAACGCGCCCGCCGGAAGGTCGAGTTGCTGAAAATAGCGGAACGGCGAACCCGCAAGCTGTCGGGCCTGCTCCGCAGTGAGGTTCAAGTCAATCGCCTGGCGCAGGCTGGTCACCACATTGCCGTCGCCGTAATAGGCCGCCAGGTCGAACTCCAGCGAGCCGTGCAGCTTGCCGTCCGCTGCGGGCTTCAGCGCAATCTCGCTGCCGGGAAAGGCGTAGGTGAATCCGTAGCGCGCCAGCGGCTTGGCCTTCAGCTTCACATTGAGCACGCCAAACACGGCCGGATCGCCCGCCCTTGCTGCCTCCGCACTCGGTTCCACCTGCACATCGAACAGCACGCCCTGCGAGGTAGGCAGGCTGCGCGTCATCTCGCGGCGCATGTCGACGGGCCTTGCCGGATCGGAAGAGCTGGCCGCGGCAAGCGTCAGGCCTGCCTTCGGAGTTATCGCATGCGGGTCTTCCGCGTAATACTCATAGCGGTACGTGAGCTTGATTCCGGGTTTATCGACCTCAACATGGATGCCGTGGTGGCGTCCGTCGTAGTCCGAACCGGGAGTGGTGTAGGAAAGTGTGTAGTAGTCCGAGCCCGCCGCCACCGCTTTGGCAGCCAGCCCGGCTAGATCGTTCGAGTTGTAAAAGGCTTCGCCCCCGCCTTCTTCCGCAATGGCCTCCAGCGACAGGTCGTCGCATGCCCGCGCATGAAAAGCCGCATAAACGCCGCCCGAGCCGATCGGGTAGACCGTCACCTGTGCCGCCGCCAGCGCACTGAAGACCTGATGAACCCACACCTCCGGATATCCGCCAGGACAACCCGGTATCACGCCACCGAGCCCCGTCAGATCATACCCGTACGCAAACCAGATCAGATTCTTCCTTCCCTTGATTTGTGCAGCCGCCGCGGCAACCTGACCCAGCGCCTCCAGAGTCATTGGCACTTTTGGCAGAGTATCGATCACCGGCTCCAGGGAGTCCACGGCCGCGGTCAGTAGTTCCGAATCCGTCGTGGGACCCTGTAACACCCGGAGCCCTCCCGGAGAAAGGCCCAAAACCGTCGCCCGCGCGCCTGCGGGCATCGAGCGCAAATACTTTTTCGCCTCCTCCTTCATGTTGTGTTGCATCCAGAACGCCTGCCCCACTGTCAGCGGACCGCTTATCTCGGACTTGAATATCACGCCCGTGGGCGGAAGATCCGGCGCGGTACTCACAGCATCCAGCAGAATGATGTTGATGGGGCCGTCAGGCATCGGCGGCTGCAGGTTCGTGTATACATGCGGCGGCAGCTTGGGCGGCGCCTGCGACCAAGTAGTAGCGCTGCCGAACTCTTCAAAAGACCTGATGGGTTGCGGCTTGCCGTCTTCTTTCACGATGAAGTCGCCTTTGCCGAGCCCATGCACCGGCCTGCCGTCCTTGTCCGTCACCGTCACGTCCACAATCGTTTCGCGCGAGTAGACCTTGATGGTGGGCGCGGTGGAGGTCTGTTGGCGACTGAAGGAAAGGGTGGTGCGGTCCTCAGCGTGAACTTCCGAAGTAAATCGATAACGCAGACCCGAAGTCACTGCGATGAATAAGATTGCGAAGAGACCTGCCCGCCCAAGGCGCATCGGATCCTCCTGCCGAATCTGGCGTGTGCGATTCACCCTAATCGTTCCGAACAGCGGATGGCAACATTCGCCGAATTGCTGTCCCTATACGACCATGGGTCGCCGCGCCCATTGACTGTGGTCTGGGCCGAATCACCGCAATTCGGAAGCGACCTTCGAACCGCCTGCAAGGTCTGGCTTTGAGTAAAGTGCCCGGGATGAGTCCGCCGGGGGCGTCATTACCGCAGACCCCGTATTTCATGCACATCAGAATGCAGCCTAGCGGGGCTCGTCCCGTCGATGACTCAGGCCATGTGGACAAGCTGGTCCACGAATCGTTGCAGTGAATCAGGGTTACGAAATGCGTGGAGTTCTGCGCTCGGCGCGTACTGTGCGATCGCTTTCAGCAGAGCCGGACGGCTTTGCCAGCGGTAGGCCAAGACCCACCACCAGAAATCGATGCGTTCGCGCGACCGTCGAATTGCGCGATGAGCGCAGCATAAAAAAGAGAAGTCCAGGAAGATGACTGTGTCAGCCGCGCGAAGGCGAGTCTCAACAGCGTCAAATTGTCCCAAGTCACCGTCGATGATCCATCCGTCCTTCGCGACAAGCAGGTCCTGAACGGCGACCCACTCATCCCGAGGCGTAGCAACGAGGCCCGGTCGCCAGAAAACCTTGTCTAGTTCGACCACGGGAAGTCCCGTAATCTCGCCCAAGCGTCTCGCGAAAGTCGATTTGCCTGACGCACCACGGCCCATGATCACCACGCGCTTCATATTCGGCAGCTTACGCTACAGGTGGTTGAACTGCCCGCGAAGTCGGTTTTCGCTAAGTTCACTCTTGCGAGGTCGCAGTCATGCCATGGCTTTAGATGTAAGCAAGAACGTAGCCGTCAAAGCACTCTGGAGCCATCAGGATCAAATGGGGCCAGACCTCATGCGGTAGTCTATTCAATCAAAATAACTTATTTCCACCCAATTTCAATAAACCTCCATCAGCGGCGTCAACTGTTTTGGGAGCAGGAGGGGCGTGAGTTCGAATCTGACCGCCCCGACCAATCTATACACCAGCCTGATTGCGCTTCGTGCCAGAGGCACGCCCCTAGCATCATCATCGTCGCAGTGTGTGGACGCCGCCATCGCCTTTTGTCTCGCAACGATGCGTCCCGATGGTCTTCCAACGGCACTAACTCCATCCCTTGGGCAAACAGCGTCTTGCTTATGTCATTTCTGTCGCTCTGTATACTCTTCAAAGGCATAGATAATTATATCATTGAAAGGTAACGAGTTATAAAGTAGTGTGTCTTATTTACCACACATTGTTGTTGCAATGATTGGGGTTGTGGGCGAGTGTATACGATTTACCACACCCCAAATTCATCGGTTGGACGGAGCCTCCCAGAGTTAAATGCGAAAGCCCGGCACGGTGGCCGGGCTTTCCTTTTCTTACTTACTACTTCCAGTATACCAGCTTCACCGTAACTCATCTGCTATCTATGTTTTGAATGGAATCATGGGGTTAGGTCGTTTAGGCACTTGACAATCGATTTTGCTGAGGTTTCTGGCGAAAGAATTCTTGGGGCAGATAACAAACGACTGCGAGCTTGAAGCTCAGGGGGGCGGCGGATCCACAAAGGCAACGACGGAGATTCTGCGCGTTGCGCAAAATGACGACGTGCGAAGGAATGGATGATGGCTTGGGAGAGTCGTTGGTGTTGGGAAGAGGTACATCGACCCTACGCTCTCGTAAGCGCTCGCATGGCATTGCGTGGGGTAATCTGAATATGTTAAAAGACCCGGAGACGATTGTCTCCGGGTCAAGGTAGAACAAACGCTCACCGGCTGGTTGAGCGCTCTAAGGACGAGCTTTGGGCCCTGGGCTCGTCCTCTTCGCTCTGGGCACCTCGCCCGCTTCCTCGCACTGCCGCGGGGAAGCGCGTCCAACGAGGGGTCTCCACAACGAATGTCTGTCAGGAAGTCCTGGTTGCCGACTTGTGGAAGTGATTCGTCGGTCTGTCCCTGGTTTTTCTGGTCTCCTTCATGAGCTCTTATTGCAAACTTTGCGACCTCCGAATACCTGTCTTCGATAAGCCGTACGGATGGACAGATTGCATCCTGATGGCCAAAGTCATCAGAGTTCACCTAAATCCTCCCTCCACAATGGTTCTCCCGCAATTGCAATGAGATAGAGGGCCCGACGGAATCGCTAGTCAGTCTGGATGCTGCTGGCGCCGCATACAGCAGTATCCGAATGGATACCAACGAGCACCCATTCGGTTCCCCTGATTCGGCGAACCACCCGTTATCTGAAGATTCATCGCCGACTCAGCTACACTGTGAGGCACCGGAGGCTTTGATGAAGGCGCGGCTCCTCGTCATCTCGGGCACGCTGAGGGGCTCGACCCGAACTCTCATCGACGGCCAGCTCTCCGTTGGTAGCGGTACGTCCAACGGCCTGTGCCTGATGGACTCCATGGTTTCGCAGAATCATTGCAGGATTGAGGAAGTGGGCGAGCAGTATCAAGTTGTCGATCTAGACAGCGACAGTGGTACGTTTGTGAGCGGAATCCCCGTACGACGCAAAGCGGTCGAACACGGAGACACTATCCACATCGGAGACTCTGAATTGGTATTTCTGCTCCGCGACGACGATCCAGACCAAGACTCGCGGGCCCACCTCAACGGGTCGGGTACGATCGCGGAGCCTAACCCGACCCGCATCCCTGCCCCCCTGGCTCGCCCGAGTTTCAGCGAAGAGGTGGGGCGCATGGCGCGTGATCTTGCCGCCTTGTTCAAGATCAGTAACGTGATCAACTCCATCCGCGACTCTGAACTGCTCCAGCGCGAACTACTGAGGCTCGTCTTCGAGGTCGTCCCGGCCAGCGACGGGGCCGTGGTTCTGGTTGCCGATCCCGACGAAGAGGAGTATTCGGTATGCTCATGGAACCGGCGGCGGGGTGCTGAGTCGTCTGTGGAGATTCAGCGACCGCTGGTCCATCGCGCGATCTGGGAACGGGAAACCGTTCTCACCAACGCCGCCTCAGACTCGAGTGGAGCGGAGAATACACTCTGTGTTCCGCTGGCCGCCGTTGAGAAGACCATTGGCGTGATCTACCTGATTTCGCCGGACCCGGCAACGCCTTTCTGCGAGGACCACATACATTTCCTCGATTCGGTGTCGCGAATCGCGGCGGTCGCGCTAGAGAACATTCTGGCCCTCGACGCTCTAAGGACTGAGAACCGTCGATTGAAAGCCGAACTGAATCCGACTCGCAAACTGGTGGGGGAAAGCCGGCAGATTCATCAGGTCGAGGCATTCATTTCGCGCGTCGCGCAAAGCGATTCCACTGTCCTGATCCGGGGGGAGAGCGGCACGGGCAAGGAAGTTGTCGCGCGCGCAATCCATCAAAGCAGTCCGCGGCATGATTGTCCGTTCATCGCTATCAACTGCGCTGCAATTCCGGAGGCGCTGCTCGAGAGCGAGCTGTTTGGGCACGAGAAAGGCGCATTCACTGGCGCAGTCGGCCTGAGGAAGGGGCGGCTGGAGGTAGCCGCCGAAGGCACGCTGTTCCTTGACGAGATCGGGGAACTCGCCCCGGCGATGCAGGCAAAACTGCTGCGAGTTCTGCAACAGAGGGAGTTCGAACGGGTGGGTGGAACTCACTCCGTGGCCTTTAAGGCGCGCGTTCTGGCGGCGACCAATAAGAACCTTGAACAGGCGATCAAGTCGGGCGAATTTCGCCAGGATCTGTACTACCGGCTCAACGTCGTTTCGGTGACCGTCCCGCCTCTGCGCGAACACCGGGACGACATCTCGCTGCTTGCCCTGTACTTTGCCTCAAAATATGCGGAGAAGAGCAAGCGGCCGTTCAAAGGCATCTCCCGGGAGGCCCGCGCATTGTTGACCGGCTATAGCTGGCCCGGAAACGTCAGGGAGCTGGAGAATGCAATCGAGCACGCGATGGTGCTGGGTCTCACCGAAGAGATTTTGCCCGAAGATCTTCCCGTCTGCATGATCGAGGAGCAATCGTCGCAAGTCGCTGGAGCTCGCTACCACGAGGTGCTGAATCAGACAAAGAAAGAGTTGATTCTAAGCGCGCTGCGCGAAACCAGCGGGAGCTTCCCCGAGGCGTCGCGGCTGCTCGGTCTTCATCCGAAGTATCTGCATAGACTCGTTCGAAGTCTGAATCTGAAGGGTGAAACGCGCTAACGCCGCCCTGCGATATTCCCGCCTGGTCACTCCGACATTTTGGTGCGGGACGATCCCAGGAACTGGTAGCTGATGCCCGCGCTAACTCCGTACGGATGGATCGATCCGAAGGTGAAGCCGGGCCAAACCTGGTACTCGAAATCTGCTAGCCGCAGCCATACCCTTTTGCCTAGGCGCAGATCAACGCCTGCTCCCGGAGCGACGACGAAGTAAGTTCCTGATCCATAGCCGAATGGGAAATCGAAGCGGCCGCCACCCACCAGCACTTTTACATAGGGCACAAAGCCCTTGGGACGGAACGACCACCGGGGTCCCGCCAGGATTGTCGACTGGCGCTCGCCAAAGTCGGGGTAGACCATGCGGCGGGCTTCGGTCTCGATGCCGTATCGCCATTCAAGATTCGCATCGACATAAATGCTTGCGCCCGTGATCGTGCGGTCTCCGTAGTCCGCCTGGAAGTCAGAGAATGTCCCGCCTGCGGTAACGTACGCTCCCGGCCCACTGGCGGTCGGCAGTGCTTGAGCGAACGCCGCATGCCTGGGAGCCAGCGCAAGCAGCACCACGCAACAGCAGAGCCGTCGTCGCAGCCAGCGATGAGACACAGCGGGTATGGTGCATTGCTTCACTGGGTCACCGTCAGCGTGACATCCATGGAATGCGTGACTCCGGTGCCAGTCCCAGTTGCTGTTACCTGAAACACGTAGGTGCCTGCTGGCGTTCCGTTGACCTGAAGACCGCCGCATCCGCTCAGCCCAGAGGATAGGCCGACCAGCAGAAGCAGCATCAGCAGCCCGGTGAGGCCCGCACGCATTCTTCGGCGGGTTCTCCAGATGGCCAGCCCGAGCAGGATGCCGCCCGGAAGGAAGCACAGCGTCGCGATGGAGCCTGTTGTGCGCTGTTCCAGCCGAGCCTGCGATCCGGCCGTCAATGGCGATCCGGTGTCGATGACAATTTGGATCACCTGGGTCCCGTTGGCACCAAGGGTGACCTGATCTGTGCTGAAAGTACACGTTGCAGCGAAGGGCAGGCCGAGACATCCGAGATCCAGTTTGTCGGTGAAGCTGTTCAGCGAGGTTATCGTCAGCGTCGCCGTGCTGTGCTGCAGGGATTGCAGCGTCACGGAGGATGGATTCAACTGCAATGTGAACTGGGTTGGCGGGGCCACGATGATGCTGGTTTGGGTGGAGACCGACGCGGCATAGACTGCATCGCCGGAGTAGCTTGCAGTCACTGTCGGGGTGCTGGTCAGCAGGTTTACCGTCAAGGTTGCCACGCCCGTTGCGTCAAGCGCTGTAGTCCCTAAAACTGCGCCATTGCTAAGGAAGCTCACTGTTCCGGTCGGCGTTACTGGTCCGGAGTATCGCACCACGGAGATCAGTGTCACCTGCTGTCCGCCGGTCAGCGACGTCGAGGACGCGGTCAGCGTGTCCGTCGTGGGGCGGAGTTGAACGGACTGCGTCAGCACGGGCGAGACGCCTGCGAGATCGATCGTATCTCCGCCGTATGCTGCTGAGATCGCGTGCTGCCCGGTCGCGATCGAGAGGGCGGTAAAGGTCGCCGTTCCCGCCGCATTCAGCGGCACCGTGGCCAGCACGGTGGTGCCATCGGAGAACACGACAGCACCCGTGGGCGGCTTACTGCCAGCGTTCGATACGGTTGCCATAAAGGTCACCGCGTCCAGCGCCAGCGCAGGGTTCTCGCTGGACGAGAGCGCCACCGCTGTGGCCTGCACTACGCTCTGCGCGAGTACCTTCGAAGTGCTTGGGTTGTTATTCGCATCGCCGCTATATACGGCGATGATCGGATGCGGGCCAGGGGTCAAGCCGGAGACGACCAGCGTTGCCACCCCGGACGCATTCACGTTCGAGGCGCCAAGCGCAGTCGTGCCGTCCTGAAATGTAACTGTTCCAGTGACGTTGCCGCCAGTCCCGACGACCGTCGATGTCAACGTCAAGGGTGCGCTCGCGAGAGAGGGATTTGCATTTGAAATCAAAGTGACGGTTGTCCCGGCCGTCTGCACTGTCTGCACAAGCACGCTTGAGGCCGCTGCCTGATTGAGTGAATCTCCGCTGTAAGCGGCGACAATCGTATGCTGACCGACCGCCAGCGCACTGGTGCTGAAGACGGCTGAGCCAGCGCTTCCTACGCTGACCGTGCCCAGCACCGCGGACCCGTCTTTGAAGGTCACACTACCCGTGACGGCTGCGGACTGCGGCGAGGCGATGGTTGCGGTAAAGCTGACGCTGGCCCCGGCAATCGATGGGTTCGCGCTACTTATGAGCGTTACCGCCCCGGCCTGTAGCACCTGCTGGTTCAGCGCCAAAGACTGGCTCGATGCATCGTTTGCGTCGCCACCATATGTGGCCGTAATCGGGTGCGCGCCAAGAGTGAGCGTCGATAGGCCAAACACCGCCGTTCCTGCGTTCAAAGGCGCGGTGCCAATCACTTTGGTGCCGTCGGAGAAGGTCACCGTTCCTGTGGCAGCACCGCCGTTGGTGGTGATCGTCGCCGTGAATGTCACACCGGAGCCAAACAAGCTCGGATTCGCGCTCGACGCCAGCGTGGTGCTGGTGGTGGCGATCTGGACCGTCTGCAGGAGAGGGGTCGATGTGCTGCCATTGTCCCTGGCATCGCCGGCATAGGCCGCAGTCAGCGTGTCCTGGCCAACCGCGAGAGACGACGTGGTGAGGACGGCGATTCCCTTGGAGTTCAGCGTGCCAGTTCCCAGCATAGCGGCGCCCGAAAGGAATGTGACCGTGCCAGTTGGGACGCCGCCCGATCCGGTCACGACTGCCGTCAATGTCACCGGTGCGCCGGCGATCGAAGGTGTAAGGCTCGTCGTCAGAGCTGTGGATGTAGTCGCCGAGAGCAGCGTCTCGCCGATCGATGGCGATGCGCTCGCAACATAGTTAGAGTTTCCGCTGTAGCTCGCGCTCAGGGTGTGGGAACCCACGTTCAAAGAGGAGACACTCAGCGTTGCAATCCCGGCAGCCGAGATCGTTGCCGTGCCGATCACGGTTGCTCCGTCCGAGAAGGTCACCGTTCCAGTGAAGGCGCCCCCGGCCCCAGTCGTCCCGCTTTGTACTACGGTCGCAGTCAACTGCAATGCGGCGCCCGCGACGGCCGGATTGGATGCCGATGCGATCGCCGTTGTTGTGGCAATCGGCTGCACCGTCTCGGTGACGGTGGCGGAGCTCGATGTAAGGTTGTTCGCGTCGCCCGCATACGTGGCGGAGATGGCATGTAATCCGCCAACCAGCGCGCTGGTCGTCAGTGTGGCTGTCCCCGTTGCGTTGAGCGTCGCTGTCCCAATCGCAGCTGCGCCATCCAGAAACGTAACCGTCCCGGTTGGAATGGCGCCGTCAGTTCGTGAGACAACTGACGTAAACGTCACGCTGATGCCGGCAAACACACTTGCATTTGACGTCGCCAGGGAGGTCGTCGTCGCATCCTTCGCGACAGTCTGAATCAGCACGACGGACTGGCTTGCCAGATCGGATGCGTCCCCCGCGTAGTTTGCGGTGATATTGTGTTGTCCACCAACCAGCGCCGACGTCGCAAAGGCTGCGATCCCGCCGGCATTCAGAATTCCCGAGCCTAGAGCTGTGGCGCCGTCAGAGAATGTGACCGTGCCGCCGGGCGAGGTCGTGGATCCCACGGGTCCAGCGACAGTTGCAGTAAACGTCACCGTTGTGCCGGCAACCGAGGGGTCCAGGCTGGAGGTCAGCGCCGTGGTGGTGATCTGCTTGATGCTCTCCACCAGCGCTGGCGAGGTGGCCACGCCGTTCTGGCTGTCGCCGCCGTAGACGGCGGTGATGCTGTGAGACCCAGTTGTCAGTGTCGAGGTCGAGAAGGCGGCCACGCCGGTTGCGTTGAGGGCTGCTGACCCGATCGGCACAGTTCCGTCGAAGAAGTTCACAGTGCCCGTAGCCGCGACCGGAAGAGAGTTTGACACCACTGCGGTAAACGTAACAGCTATACCCAGCGAGGCCGGATTGGCGCTGGAAGTGAGCGTTACACTGGTCGGCTGCACCGCCAGCACCTGCCCCGAAAGATTGACGATGCCAGGGCTATCCGGGGCATTCGACATCACGGACAGGGAGCCAGGCACCAGCAGGCCCGTCACCGTCGGAGCAAATTCCACTCCCAGCACGCACGTTTGATTGACCGGCACCGCCTGCGAAATTGCGCAGGTGGTGCTGGCGGGGTCGAGCGCGGAGTTGCTCACCAGGTTAAACCCGCTAAAGTTGAGCGTCGCGTTCCCATCGTTCTCGATGGTCTGCGGTTGCGGGAGTGAGACGCGGTCCACGCGGATCGGCAGATAACTCAACGCCGCCGCATTCGACGCCACCATGCGGATCAGTTGGTGGAACATGTCCGCAATATAGAGATTACCGGGCCCATCGAGAAATAGCGCGTAAGGGCCATCGAGCGTCGACGAATTCGCTGCGATTCCGTCTTCGGTCATGCCGCCGGCGAAGGTTCCGGCGATCGTCTGGATGATTCCGCTGGCCGCGCCCACCTTGCGCACCAACTGGTTGCCCGAGTCCGCAACATAGAGGTTTCCAGCGACGTCCACCAGCACACTCGCGGGCACGTTCAGTTGTGCCTGCGTGGCCAGACCGGCGTCTCCGCCATATCCTCGAGTCCCGGTCCCGACCACGGTCGATATCACTCCCGCCGGGTTCACCTTGCGGATACGGTTGTTCGAAAGATCGGCGATGTAAAGGCTGCCATCGCCTCCCAGAGCAATTCCCCAGGGATAATTCAACTGGGCAGAGGTCGCTTGACCGCCGTCGCCTGAGAACCCGGTCGCACCGGTGCCGGCAACGGTCGTGATAATTCCGGTCGAGAGATTGACCTTGCGAACCACGTTGTTGCCCGTGTCCGAGATATACAGCGAATGATCGCCGTCAAACGCAACGGCGCTGGGATATGCGAGAAGCGCCTGCGTGGCGAGTCCGCCATCCCCGGAGTAGCCGGACTTCCCGCCGATCCCAGCGATGGTCCAGATCAATCCCGTCACCGCGTTGACCATACGGATTGCGTGGTTTCCACCGTCCACGATGTAGAAGTTGCCCGCCCCATCCAGTTTGACGTCGGCGGGTGAATTCAGCAGCGCCGATGTGGCCGGGCCGCCATCGCCACCATATCCCGCGATTCCATTGCCTGCAATCGTCGAGATGACTCCCGTAGCGCCGTTGACCAGACGGACGCGTTGATTGTTTGAGTCCGAGATATAGAGATCACCAGCCGCGTCGGTTGCACCGCCCATCGGCAGGAATAGCGGCGACTGCGTAGCGAGTCCACCGTCCCCGCGAAAGATCCACTGACCGTTTCCGGCTGCTGTGGAGATCATCGCCGGGACAAAGACCGCCGTAGGGCCAACCCCCGTCGCACTCAATAGTTGGCTTCCAAGAACGCTGCCGTCGCTCGCCAGCAGCACCACCGCACCCTGCCGGAGTCCAGGATACTTCGCTTGGAAGCTCACTGCTACGGTGCAGGTCTGCCCCACGAAGTAAGTCGTGCCCTGCGCACAACTGCCGCCTGCCGCAAGCGTGAAGTCCTGGTTTGCGACGCCCTGCGTCAGCACGTTGGTCGCGTTCAGGCTTCCTGAGCCGGACATGGTTACCACGACGGTGCCGGTCTCTGCCGCGGCCCCAACGCTAACCGGAGAGGCAAATTTATAGGCGGGCTTCAGGGCCACAACCTGCGCAGCGGCGATTCCGGCCAGCGAAACGAGTGCGCCCAACAATATCGACCGCATGCGCAGTCCAGCTTTTATTCGTGGCAAATTGTCTCCCCGGTCACACTTCGTATCCAGTGTCCCCAAGGCCGTCTCCCAGGTTCGGCTGGCGGATGCAGGGCCGCCAACAAATTGCGGAAAAGGGTGGCGCATCCAGCCCGTTTCCGCCCCTGCAAGTTCATACGGGAATTGTGTGACTCCTTAACTAAGAAGTTAATCCTTGCCGGAGAGCCCGTCAGTACCACTTAGGAGCCATGCTGGCGACAAACGCGCCACTCGAGCGGGCCAATGTTGCAGCGGCGCGATCTATCTCGTTTTTCTCGCCAAACATGTTTGTCGGGGCGTCATTCTCCCGAAAGGAGGATTCCGCGGATGCAGAGTTGATCCTGGACTCACCGGGCTATGCTGCTCGACTTCGCAAACCAGTAATACCGTCGCCAACAATTGACGCAGCGAACCGGACGCAGCATGAAAATACTTAACAGTCCGTCCAGTGGGCCCGCTTCCGCCTGCTCGAAGCGAATGGAACTGCAGAGCGGGCACTGCCGCCGAGTCCAAAGTACGCGCGGAAGACGACCAAGCCAGCCTTGCACAGCGGAATCCATAATCTCTCCTTGATCAAGCAACGAGCGAGTTATGCACCGCTTGCGATTCCTGTGCTGGAATTCCCGTCCATCCAGTAGGGGAGAGCGCGGACACTGCCGGTAGCGAAAGCGATGCGTGAGTCGGCAGTTCCGTGGTAAAGGTTGATCGCATTTTCGTCCAGTCCGATCGTCTGGCCGCGGGGAAGGTCGCATGGAATCCGCTGGAACCGAGGGACTGCAACATGTTCTGGTCGTCCTGGTAGCTCGGTTGCGAGCGGCTTGAGTGTCTCACACCCGGCATCCGTCATTCTCTTGTTCTCACTCCCCACCGCCCAGCGAGCATCCATCCGATGCCTGGTTGCTGGCTCTCTTTGGGTACGCGCACAACTCCTAAATCAGGGTTCGGCTGTGCGGGGGAAATCCTGCGCGGCCGACTGCTCATGAAAGCGGTGCGGCACGACCGAGTTCATCGGCTGAACGGTCGCATAGTGGATCATGGTGTCGCAGTACACGCAGCTTGCCTCATGAATGACAAAATCTGCCGGTCCGACCGAAAGGGAAAAGGCGCGCAGGCATTCCGGACAGGTGATGAGGACATTCGCATCCGACGATTCGTCGCTCCTTGAAGGAGAGATCCAGATCGGGGTGGATGCACTTGATCCTAGGCGAACCTGGTTGGCAACGAGGGCTGCGGTCTCGACGATATTGAACAGGCGGCCGAGACCAGTGGCCTTTTCGTGGAAGGCATCGGCGGCGATTCCCTGTGGAACTGCGTCGCCCGAAAAGGCTCCGCTGGTAGCAATCACATAGATCTTCGGGATTTTCCGCCGGACTACGGAGAGCAGTTCAAAACCGGACATGCCCGGCATGTTGAGATCGGAGAGCAGGATGTCCGGCACTTCTTCGCGAATCTGCTCGAGGGCAGAGAAGCCGTCTTCGGCAATGCGCACGGAGTGGCCCAGTCCAACAAAGATTTGACTGAAGAGATCCCGCGTCGAGGGTTCATCATCGACGACCAATAACTTCGCTTTCAGACTTGGCATGGCCCCTCCCAATCCGACTTAAATCCTCTGACTGTCACCAGTCTCGCGCATGACCTCCACCCTTGGCTGTACCAAATTGCTCAGTGGGACAACTTGTTCTTGAGCCTGGACATCGAAGCGGGTGCGGCGATGGGTATCGGGAATCTTTGGCCGTTAAGCATTGCGTTCTAGAAGCGCTATCGTGCAGGACAGAGTTTGGATGCGCTCTGTGAACCTGGATTCGGCCGCGATATTCAACGAATCCCGGTTTCCGAAAGCGATTCATGTAGAAGCTCACCTGGAAGCGGGTCGTTCGGCGCAGCGCGCGGGGCATGAAAGGCACAATTCTGCGTCATGGGCCTTCATTGGCAGAGAAAATAGCGGGATCGAAGGGCAACGCGGATGCTGTATCCATCGATTTTGGCTCCGGGAACGCCCCATGATTACCATTAGCTTCGCACCGAACTGGCTCCTAAACTGTGCAATATTGCTCACCTTTCGTGCGCAGTAACAAATCCCGCATTCACCTCGCCGATGAACTGCGAAACGAACCCAAATAAGCGCGTTCGCCTTTCCAGCGAGCCCATGCGCGGCTATTGACAGTATTCTCTCACTCGATCCGGGCTGTAGATGGTATCGTGCTTACATCCAAAGAAGTTTCGAATGATGTTCGATCGACTCATCGCTCCAACTTGGCGAGCGATGTTAATTTGGCCGCACTGAAGATCGTGATTTGTGAACGTCTCGCCCAATCTCAGAACCCCGCACCGCTTCAAGGAGTGTTCCTTCGTGTCCATCTCGAGGAGTATTTTCGACTCTGCCAATCGCCCTTCAGTCCTGCTGCTTGCATCGCTTGTGTTTGCCAACCTGGGTGGGAGCGCACTGGCGCAAACGGCTCCTCAACTGCTGCCCTACACGGTGAAGCTGATTGCCGGCGGAGCGGCGACGAGCCCTGCGAAGGGTGCGACGTGCCCCGTGTCTGGTTTCGTCTCGACCGATGCATTCGGGGATGGATGCCTGGCGACGGAGATCACGGTTGCACCTTCATCAACAGCGGGCACGGGGGCGCGTTATGTAGTCGCCGACAGGACTGGCGCCATCTTTTTCTCGGATGCCACCAACGGTCTTGTCCGGCGCGTCGATCCGATTACGGGAGTGGTGACCGCAGTGGCGGGCGGGGCAAGTTCCTCGCCGGCTTCGGGCGTGGCATGCGGCTCTCTCGTCTCCACTGACTCCGATGGCGACGGATGCCTGGGTACCGCGGTGAAGCTGTCAAAACCCATGGGACTGGCGTTTTCTGCCGCAGGCGATCTCTATTTCGTGGATTATGGCTTTGACGATATCCGCAAGATCGCCGCGACCGGCGGGGTTATCACCACGACCGGCGTTATCACCAATATTGCAGGCGGCTCGACCTTCGGCTACAACGTGAACAACACTTCCCTGAGCGGTCCGGTGATCGCTGCGACTCAGTCTTACTTGAATTTTCCTTATGGCATTGCGTTCGACACAGCGGGAAACCTGTACGTCGCCGACGAAGGCAACCAGGCCCTTGAAGTCATTAATCTAACCAACGCCAGTGAAACCATTCAGGGCATGACTGTGCCTGCCGGAACCATTGCGAAGTTCGCCGGCTATGGCAGCCTCGCGGCCAAGACGCCGGCCAGTGGCGACTGCCCGGATTTCGTCTCCACCAGTGCGCGCGGCGGCTGCTACTTTGGACTGTTCACCGCCGGCAGCCCGGCGAACACATCCAACATCGACTCGGCGTACAGCGTTGCGGTCGACGCGTCGGGGAATGTCTACTTTGCCAACGAATTCCCCAACGATGTCGGCATTATCACGCCTGCCAACGTGATTAACAACTTCGCCGGCATCGAAAACAGCGCCGCCAAGAAAGCGATGCGCGGCGCTGCCGGGAGCTTCGGGGTCGGAAGCGTCTTTGGTGTCGCCATCGACGGGAACGCTAATCTGTACATCACCGATGCCAGCAGCGGCTTCATCTGGCGGGTTGACGGCTCGGCGGGTCACACCATGTATGTCTTGGCCGGGGGCGCAACCACGGTCTGCGCTGCCGCAATCGATGCCAACGGCGATGGTTGCCCCGCAACGCAGGCTAAGTTCGGCTCCAGCGGTTCGGGCAACTTCGCGTCGACCACTCTGCCCGGACCCGGGATCTTCGGGATCGCAGTCGATGCGTATTCCGACGTCTTCGTCGGCGATACGGAAACGGGGGTGATCCGCGAGGTGGCCTCCGGAACCCAGTTCGGGAACGTGGGCGCGACGCAAACCGACACCGTGGACGTGCATTTTGCAGCCAACGATTCGGCTGTGTCCGGAGGTTATACGATCACAACGGGTGCGGGAATCTTCTCTCTGGGAAGCCCATCCTGTACCGTCAACACCGATCTGACCACAGACTGCCTGGTTCCGATTACCGCGACACCCAGTGTACTGGGCCCCTTCACCGGCACATTGCAGGTGCAGTCGCAACTGGGAGGCATCAGCAGCTTTGCGCTGACCGGCAACTTCGTGCAGAGCCCCGTGACCCGGACGGTGGTATCGACGGCGAGTGCAACGTCGTGCAGCGGCAGCCTTACATTCGCGACGACGGCCCCAACAACGCTGACGGCGACGCTGGTTGCCAACGGCCCTTCCAATCCCACCGGCAATATCATCTTTTACGCCAATGGGACGGCACTCCCGTCGACTAGTGGCGTGGCGGTCAGCAACATTGGCACCGCCAGCGCTCCGGTATATGGTGCGACGCTCACGTATACGTTCTCGACTCCCGCGACGTACAGCATCACCGCGACGTACAGCGGTGACGGAT
>Ga0302198_10002813_pt1 | contig 17961 bp, 16 predicted proteins | sample II_Bog_N2_2_FD_193521 | JGI IMG/M metagenome (GOLD analysis project Ga0302198, IMG submission 193521) | Peat permafrost microbial communities from Stordalen Mire near Abisko, Sweden - II_Bog_N2_2 | ecosystem: Environmental > Terrestrial > Soil > Wetlands > Peat | place: Sweden: Abisko... | reverse complement strand
GGTGTAAGCGATTGAAAAATATAGTGATTTAGTGCGAGGGCAGCGCTCTAACCAACTGAGCTACGTCCCCAGATTGTCTCTTCAACAATATGGATATATGTCACGTAGAATGAGCGACTTTCGTATCTTCTGTTCTTTTCGCTCTGTTCTACCCTTTTGCTGATTTGCACTCGAATTCGTGTTCTTGTGGACACCAAATCCGCGAACCCAACAACGATTCTTAGTTTATCAGATGGAATGAAGTATTGGCGTCCATCTCCCCGGCGGCTGGGTGGAATCTCGCTTTCTTCCACGCAGCGGGGAACTTTTGAAGTCCGCCCTCTCCTCCGTATTGACCGGTTCGCCGCGAGATGCAGCGGCATATCAAAGTTGACTTCGCGGCCCTTTGGCTAACCGCCTATCTGGAAACATTCTCCGCACTCTACGCAACCTGCCGTCCCCTGTTCGCAAATCTTTGTTCCCTGCTTTTCAGTGTCCCTGCCGCGGCGGCCTAGCAGCAGCATGATCAGGCCGAAGGTCAGCAGGACCAGGCCCCACCAGAGATTTGCGTTGATGCCCAGGCTGGGGGCGTAGAGGGCTGCATTGCCGTTCGTCTTGAGGCCAAAGACGGTAAGGATCAGGCCTACCAGCGTGAACATCAGTCCCAACGGAACGCGCAAATCGAGAATCATCTTCAGCTCCCATTCTTACTATCGGTTCGGTCGCTTTGGAATGCGGCCGGGAAAAGCAACGGCGAAGATAACTGCAAAAACAACGACAAAAACAAAGGCAGGTCCTTCGACTTCGCTACGCTTCGCTCAGGATGACAGTATTGTGGTGGTTCATTTCTTTTGCTTGGCTCAGGATGACGCCATCGTGATGGTTCATTCCACTTGTTTCGCTCAAGATGACAGTGAATTTTGGATGCATTGTTACGGTTGGGGTTCGATGTATCCCACCCTAGCGACAAAAACAAATACGTCGCGAGGATGGGGCACCCAGATTCAATTCAATCGCTCAAGGACAGTTCAATCAAAGCACATCAGTAAAAGAAAATGTTGATGGCGATGGCGCCTACCAGCACAGCCACGGCCAGCGCTTCAGGCCGCTTCCACCATGCGATGTGGGAGCGCGCGGGCTTGGGCGTGAGCGAGTGGACCAGGCCGACGAGCTCCGCCTCGGGGCGCGGGCGGGTGGCGAGACTAACGACGACGGCGACGATGAAGTTTGTGCAGAAGGCGAAGATGGCGCCCCAGAAGTTCTGCGCCATGTCGCTCGGATAGTGATGCAGGACCGTGATCCATCCGCCGTGAATGCCGGTGCGCGCCTCGATGGGCAGCGTGAGCCCATGATGCAGCATGGCCGCTGATGTGCCCGCGATCAGGCCCGCGAATGCGCCGTGGCCGGTGGCGCGCTTCCAGAACATGCCCAAGAGGAAGGTCGCAAACAGCGGCGCATTGACGAATGAAAAGACCAATTGGAGCGTGTCCATGATGTTGTTGAAGTTGATGGCCGCATAGGCCGTGGCGATGGAGAAAAGAATGCCGCCGACCGTGGCCCATCGGCCCACGGCCATATAATGCCGGTCGCTGGCGCCCTTGCGAATGTAGGACTGATAGAGATCGTAGGTGAAGACGGTGTTGAAGGCCGTCACGTTGCCCGCCATGCCGCTCATGAAGCTCGCGAGCAGCGCCGTCAGGCCGAGGCCAAGAATGCCCGTGGGGAAGAAGTGCAGCAGCATATTCGGCGTGGCCATATCGTAGTCGAGCAGCGGCTGGCCGCTCGCAGTCAGCATCGGCTTGCCGGTGACCGGGTTGATCTTTGCGGGGACCAGGCCGCGGCCCTGCTCCACCTGCGGCGAAACGACGGTGGTCTCGTGAATGATGGCGCCGTTGACGTTTCGCACCACAGTCGTCGTGTGCGGCGTGGGCAGGCCGATGGCCAAAATGCCGGGCAGAATCACCAGAAACGGAAAAAGCATTTTGGGCACGGCGGCGATCAGAGGTACGCGGCGCGCCGACTCCATGTTCTTGGAGGCCATGGCTGTCTGGATAACAAGGAAGTCAGTACACCAGTAGCCCGAGCCAAGCACGAAGCCGAGTCCCATGCCGAGGCCGATGATCTCGATGCCCATGGGGTTGGTGGAGGCGTGGGCCACGCCCTTCCACTCATGCATGTACGCCATGGGGACGGAGGCTTTGAGGCCGCTCCAGCCGCCGATGTTGCGCAGGCCGAGATAGACGAGGGGAAAGAAGCCGGCGATGATCAAAAAGAATTGCAAGACCTCGTTGTAGATGGCGCTGGTGAGCCCGCCGAGGAAGATATACAGCAACACAATCGCCGCCGAGAGGACGATCGAAAAAGTGAAGATGCCTTCCGGCGCCCAGCCCAGCGCATGGAAGAGGCCGTCGAAGACATGCAGCGCCTGGATCAGCCGCGCCATGGCGTACATCGAGATGCCGGAGCTGAAGACGGTCATCACGGCAAACGAGCAGGCGTTGAGCGCGCGGGTCTTTTCGTCGAACCTCATGCGCAGAAATTCGGGGACGCTGCGCGCTTTTGACCCGTAATAAAAAGGCATCATGAAGATGCCCACGAAGATCATGGCCGGAATGGCTCCGATGCCGTAGAAGTGAGCCGTCTCAAGGCCGTACTTGGCGCCTGAAGCGCCCATGCCGATGACCTCTTGCGCTCCCAGGTTGGCGCTGATGAAGGCAAGACCGCAGATCCAGGCGGGCAGCGCGCGGCCGGCCTGGAAGAAGTCCTTGCTCGTCTTCATGGAGCGCTTGAGGGCAAAGCCGATGCCCAGCACAAAGACGAAATACAACAGCATGATCAGCCAATCGACGCGAGTCAGGTTCAGCACGTACGGCTCCTTGTGCAGCAGCGGGCTACGGCGTTATTCAAAGATGTTCAGAAGCGCCAAAAACCACTTTACGCATGTGGGCGGAGGTGAGTCCAGCGAATCATGAAAATGTTTTCATTGGATTCCGGATTTTCGTTGTGGATCTGTTTGAAATGCATTCCCTCGGGGACGAGGCAGGATGCGGAATGAGATCTGATGAAGAACGAAATTCACGAAAGGTATCCCTCAGGGGCTAAAGCCCAGAATTCTTTGTTGCGTATGCGGCACGACTAAAGTCGTGCCCTTTCAAAGGAATCAGCCGCTATTGAGTTTTTCTACTACCTGCGAAGTCGCGCGCTTCAAGGTGGGACTGTGCCCAAGAAGCGGAATCACCAGCCAATTCCCTGCCCCAATGTCTGGCAGTTTAAACTGGAATCTCATGATTCCGACTCTTGCATGGACTCCGGAAGGCGTCCGCTTTATTGATCAGACCCGGCTCCCCCTGGAGGAGAGCTACGTACTCGCTGCCACCTACGAACAAGTGGCCGAGGTGATTGTCACCATGGTCGTTCGCGGAGCGCCGGCGATCGGCGTTTCGGCGGCCTATGGCGTTGCGCTGGGCGCACTGCGCACTAAGGCCACGACGGCTGCCGAGTTTGCGCCGGAGTTTGAGCAGATCTGCTCGCGGCTGGCAGGGACGCGACCTACGGCGGTGAATTTGTTCTGGGCCATCGATCGGATGAAGCGGGTCTTTGCCGGACTGCTTGCTGAAGGCGCAAGCCTGGACCAGATCAAGGAGAAGATCCTGGCCGAGGCGCACGCGATGTACGAGGAAGACATCGCAGCTTGCAAGGCGATGGGGGCCTTTGGCGGGGCGCTGCTGCCGGAGGAGGGCGGCGTGCTGACCCACTGCAATGCCGGAGCTCTGGCGACTTGCGGCTATGGAACGGCTCTGGGAGTGATTCGCTCGGCGGTCGAGCGGGGCAAGCGGATTCACGTTTACGCTGACGAGACGCGGCCCTTTCTGCAAGGTGCGCGGCTGACGGCGTGGGAACTGATGGCCGATCACATTCCTATAACCGTGATCTGCGACAACATGGCCGCCAGCCTTATGCGGGCCGGGCTCATCCAAGCAGTGGTCGTGGGTGCGGATCGCATTGCAGCCAACGGCGACACCGCCAACAAGATCGGCACTTATGGCGTAGCGATTCTGGCGCACGAGCATGAAATTCCGTTTTACGTCGCCGCGCCATGGTCGACGATCGATCTGGCGACGGCAACCGGCGAAGAGATTCCCATCGAAGAGCGGCCGTCGGTGGAAGTGACGCACCACGGGGGCAAGCAACTCACTCCGAATGGCGTGGGGATTCGCAATCCGGCCTTCGATGTCACTCCGGCAAAGTATGTGAGTGCCATCGTCACAGAGCGGGGCGTGCTGCGCGCGCCGTTTGTGGAGTCGCTGAAGGCGATGGAACAGCCGACCGGCTAAAGGCCTTTGCCGGCGGCTACCAGCGCAGCCTTCATCGTGGGTAGAGGAAGCAGCAGGGACAAAGGCGCATCAACCAGCGGCATTGCGCCATAGCTCGCATACCATCCAGCCACACGCTCATTCTTGGCATCGATGAGCAGGACAACGCCGCCCACCTCAGCCGAGGCCAGCAGACACCGGCGACCCGCCGCGAGCAGCAGTTGTCCGCCGAGCCCTTGTCCCTGGAACCTGCGGTCCACGGCCAACCGCGCCAAGCGGAAACCCGGAACCTCATGACGAGCCAGTCCGCGCCGTACGATCTCTGGAGTGCGGGCATAGCCCACCGACGCGGGACTCAGACTGTAGAAGCCTAGAACGGTCCGGTTGTCGGTGTCTTCGATGGCGAGAAAGGTCTTGGCGCCGCCTAATTCATGACTTTTGCGAGCATAACGGCGGAGAAATTCATTCAGCGGCTCTTCACCACAGTCAAAGGCTTCCCTGTCGTGCGTTTTCTTGATGGGCTCTTCGTGCCAAGCCGTCACGATCAGGACCGCTTTGGCAAGGCTTGAGCTGCGGCCAGGAGACGTGCGTTGGGTGCAGGCGGGTTTTCCAGCAACTCCAGAACAAGCAGGCTGTCCCGCCCGGAGAGCTGAAGATGATCGGACTCCCGGATAACAGCCTTGGCAGCACTCAATGCGTGACGAAGGACGAAATCCGTCAGATCCGTATGGTTCAACGCCACGGCGCGCATGAGAAGCGCCTTTTCCTTCGCTCGAATGCGCAAGGACATGCGGCTGTTTTCTTCGATTAGGAGTCTCGGCATGGCGTGTCCCCTTGTTAGTTGTACACATTCAAAGAGTACAATAAAATGCAGATTGATGCAATCTACCGCTTTGCCTGCGCCGCCTTGGGAGCCGAGAAAGCAATCTTGGGCTTCTCGGCAAGCGTCCCGATTGCCTGAACCGGCTCTGTGCGTGCGCCGCGCTTGACTTGATTGTCTTTGAGCGTGAGAGCGCCGTTGGCGATCTCGGCGTCGGCAGTCCAGAGGTCAAAGCGGGCGAGGGCTGCGGGAATTGGGCCTGTGTTGGAGGCCGCGGCGACGGCTCCGTGACGCCACTCGAAGTGGAGAGCGCCGTTGGCGGAGGCGGCCAGGTCATTGCCGGTAAAGCCTGCGAGCTCGACCTTGCCGTTGCCGCCGAAGATGCCGCCGGATGCGTGCAGTCCAAGCAACTGACACAGGGCCTGCGGGCTGAGTTTTTCAAACTGGCCTTCGAGCGCGTAGGAGGGCTTGTCCTTGACGGTTTGAGCAGCGTGAAATGTGCCGGTTCCGTGGACGCGACCGCCGAGCAGCAAGGCGTCGAAGGCGGTGATCTGGGCTCCGCTGGCGAGCGTGGAGACTGAGGCCGCAGGTTCGTGAAGCGTAATGGGGCCAAGGATGAGGGATTCGGCCTTGACCGTGCCTTCGAGGTGCGGCCAGGACGGAGCGGCGGCGGAGGGGCGCAGGCGGTCGATGAGAGTAGAGAGCAGAGTACCCTTTTCCCGCGCGCCGAGGAATGCCGTCTGAATCACCGCGGCGTCAAGTGCGCCGAACTGGAGTTGAAAGTGTGGTGCGCAGGGTTGGGGTGCATCGCAAACGGCGGGAAGCGAGAGGCTGGCTGTTCCCTTCAAAGGGCCGTACGAGAAGACGACAGGATCCCAGCGGAGTTCGCCTGCGGCCAAGTGGAGCGTGGCCTGGGAGATTTCGACGTGGTTGGCCAGGTAATTGGTCTTCCAGTTGGCGTTGCGCAGGGTTACGGTGCCGATGAGGCTGTCGGCTGGTTGAGCCGGCGCCAGCGCTGCGGCGGGTGGGAGGCTGTCGGATGAAAGCGCCTGGACGAGCCTCTGCGCCGGCATCTGGACCGGCGGTGGAAGCGGCATCCAAGGACCTTCGGCGATCAGGTCAAGGGAGACGGGATCACCGGCCAGAGCGTTCAGGAGATCGGCATTGGCGAAGCCGGTCATATGCGCCAGTTCCCTGGCCCGGCCGACGGAGGCCTGTCCCCGAAGCGTCACCTGATAGCCGGATGGTGCGAGTCGCGTGGAGACCGTCAAAGGGCTTGCGCCGCCGGCGGGGATGGATACAGTGGCCGCCAGCGCCTGGGAATCGCCTGGCAGGGCGTTTGAGCTTGCGGGCACGGGCTCCAGAAGCAGCCTGGCAACACGAATGGGCTCGCTCAGGCCGTTGCCGCTCAGTTGGAGGCCCTCGACGGCGATGCTGCCGGTCAGCGGTCCTTGAATGGCGGTATGGACCGCTGGATGGACCTTGGCGACGCGGGCATCGGCGCGGTGAGTGGACTTATTTGGCTTGGCCTGGTCCGGCGTGGCTTTTTCCTCCGCGTTGGGAGCGTAGGTGAGTTTGCCCGTTGCCGATCCGGTGATCACGAGGCCGGGAGCCAGGCCGCTGCGTACGGTGCGCAAAGCGTCGAGGCCGAGGGTCGCGGGAACGCGGTCCAGTTCGGCGGTGAAGCGCGGCAAGCCCCCTTGGCCGGGGAGATCCCCCGTCAAGCGGATGTGGCCTGAGCCGAGCGGAGAGTCGCAGATCAGGTTGTCGATGGCGCGGGCGGTGAAGTGGGCTCCAAAGGCGCAGTTGGCGTCAAAATCCATGGGTTCGGCCGGAGCAAACTCGGCGCGGTGGACGCCGGTTGCGCGCAGCCGGGTCTTGATCTGCGCCGCGTCCGCGGTGCCGTCGAAGTGAAGTTCGCCGGCCAGGTCGCCACGCCAACCGGGGTCCGTACCGAAGATCAGGCGGGTAAGCTGGCCGAGTTGCGCCTCGCGCCATTCGAGGTCCAGATGGACAGGCATCTGGCGCAGTTCCGGAGCCCGGCGCAGTTCAGCCTCCAGGCGGACGAGGCCGGTATCGGCCTGTTCCATGCTGAGGTCGGTGCGGGCGGGCTGGCCGCGCAGGCGGATGCGCCAGTCACCGGGACTCTGCTGCCAGAACAATATGTCGGCCTCCAGCAGTGAAAACGGCAGTTTTTCCGCGCCGCTCTTGATGTTGATGCGCGAGTTTGTGGCTTCAAGATACGGAAGTCTGACGGGCGTGTTTTCTTTGCCGGCCGCGGATAGGTCTTGAGCGGTGGCCGTGCGCAGCAGCGAGTCGAGGTTCCAGCGTCCGGCGGCGGCGCGCACCACGTTCAGACTGGCCTCGTCCACGCTGATGGTGTCGATCTCAAGGCGGCCGCGCCACAGCGAGAGCAGGCGAATGGAGGCCGTTACCGTGTTGGCGTGGAGGACTGGCTCGGCGCCGTAGGCGGGGTCTTCTTCGACGGTGAGATCGGTAAGAAGAAAGCCGGGCCGGGGCAGCAGGCGCACCTCGACCGAGGAGAGGCGCACGGGGCGGCCCAGCGAGGCGGAGATCAGGTGAGTGATGCGGCTCTTGTAGCGGCTCACGCTCAGGAAGGGAGGCACAAAGATGATTGCCAGGATGGCGACTAGCGCTGCCAGGGCAAGCCAGATCCGCTTGCGCTTTCGTTCCCGGGGTGGTGTTTCTTCTTCGATCATGGCATTAATGGTGAACAAGTGAAAAAGTGAACAAGTGAAGAAGTGAACGGGGCTTTTACTGACCCCTGATCACTAGCCACCGCTCACTATCATCTCACCCTGTGCAGGGTTCGGTTCCATCGGGTTTCGGTGAAGAAGTGCAGCGCAACGTGACCGATCCAGGTCAGGGTGTTGCCGATGCCGTGCTGTTCCAGTTGACCATCCGGCGTCTCGAACGACCAGTAGTTGAAGAGCGGACGACCCAAGATGTTCTCCCTGGGCACGAAGCCCCAGTACCTGGAGTCAAGGCTGTTGTGCCGGTTGTCGCCCATCATGAAGTATTTGCCGGGTGGCACGACCAAGTCCCCGTTCTGAATTTGATTGGGAAAATCGATAGCCCAGGCTTCGGGAGTACCCTCATTAGGATCACCCGAAGTAACAACCGGCGCGATGGAAGGAAATTCATCGAGGAAGTCGGTGTGATTTTCCGGCGTTGTCGGTTGGGCATGGGGCTGGTCCTGTGCCACGCTGTTGAGGATCACGATACCGTTGCGCAGATGGATACGATCGCCGGGAACACCGATCAGTCTCTTCACCAGAATCATGTACTCGCCATTGTCGTCCTGCACGGGCTTGTGAAAGACCACGATGTCTCCGCGCCTGGGCTCGCGGTAGTGGACCAGCGGCATCCACTTTGTGGGTTGGGAGAAGGTAATGAGGTCTACCAGCAGGTGGTCTCCTACTAGCAGCGTTTTCTTCATCGAACCAGAGGGAATGACGAAGTTCTTCCCCAGAAATGTGAGGATGAAGAGGCCAATGACCAGGATGGAGCAGATGCTTGCCAGAGCCTCGAAGGGCGTCTCCTCCACTTTGTTCTGAGTGGCAGGCTGTTCCGGCGGCGTATCTTTCTTCTTCATCTACGAGCCAGCACCTTCTGATCAAGCATGTCTTGCAGCAGATTCCCGCCGCTCATTTCACGAGATGGATGGTCCGGCTCCAACGGGTTTCGGTAAAGAAGTGCAGCGCAACGTGGCCCATCCAGGTCAGGGTGTTGCCGATGCCGGGCTGCGTATACTGGTCCTCCGGGGTGACGAACGACCAGTAGTTGAAGAGCGGCCGGCCCATGATGTTCTGCCGGGGCACGAAGCCCCAGTAGCGCGAGTCGAGGCTGTTGTGCCGGTGATCGCCCATCATGAAGTATTTGCCGGGCGGCACCACGAGGTCGCCGTTCTCGAAGTGATTGGGAAAATCGACGGCCCACGCTTCGGTAGCGCTTGCATTCATGGCCGGCGGAATCGACGGGAACTCGTCGAGATACTCCTTCTCGCCCGGATTGCCATCGGAATTGTCTCCATCCTTCGGCAGATTCTGCGCGACTCCGTTCAAAATGACAACGCCATCATGCAGATGGATATGGTCGCCGGGGACGCCGACCAGCCGCTTGACCAGAATTAGATACTGCGGGATTCCATCGGCATCCAGGTCGGGCACGGGCTTGATGAACACCACGATGTCGCCGCGCCTGGGTTCGCGGTAGTGCACCAGCGGCATCCACGTTGTGGGCGGAGAGAGGGTAATGCGGTCTACGACCAGGTGGTCGCCCACCAGCAGCGTCTTTTCCATCGAGCCCGAGGGAATGACGAAGTTCTGGCCGAGAAAGGTGAGGATGAAGAGGCCAATTACCAGGATGGAGCAGATGCTGGCTACAGCCTCAAAGGGCGTCTCCTCGACCCGCTCTGGCGCGGATTCGGTAGCTGGCTGGGCTTCGCTTGGCGTCTTTGGAGTAGGCGTTTTTTTCTTCGTCATCCTGCGTCTCTTTGTAGAGATACGGAACAGCGTCCGCACAAGTTCTCATTCGAAACCGCGCTAATGAACAACATGGAAGATGCGCTTCCAGCGGGCAAAGGCGGAGAGTCGGGCCGAGAGCTGCCTGTCGTGTCCGAGTCTATCATCTGAGGCTTGTTGGGCTGCTTGCTGGTCGGCTTGTTGCGCATCGGTGGTAGAGGGCCGGGAAAGAGAGAAGTAGATGACCAGCGGCCGGGCCACGATCTGCTGCCGCGAGACGAAGCCCCAAAAGCGGGAGTCCTTGCTGTAATTGCGATTGTCGCCGAGCACGAAGTACTGGCCCTGGGGCACGACCAGTTCGCCGTCGCGGGTGAGGCTCTGCATCTGCTTCCACCAGACCGGCTCGACGTTGGGGTCGGTGTAGACGGTGGCGGGAAAGTCATCGCGGAAGGGATCGCGGGCGGCGGGCTCAAAGGTGGCGTAGGGCTCGCGGAGGAGCGCGCCGTTCAGGCTGACACGGCCATCGGCGATGCGCAGCCGGTCGCCGGGAACTCCCACGACCCGCTTGACGAGAAAGGGCGGCTGGGAGTGGTAGAAGAAGACGATATCGCCGCGCGCAACCTCGCGATAGGGCATGATCCAACGGGTCAGGCGACCGGCCGGAGCAAAGACCTGCTTGTTGACCAGCAGGAAGTCGCCCACCAGCAGGGTGTGCTCCATGCTCTCGGAGGGAATGAGGTAGGGCTGAAGTACAAAGGTGAGCAGAAACAGCGCCACGATCACCGTCCGCAACAGCGAGGCGAGAGCCTCGGGCACGGTGGGCAGATGGAGCCGCAGCAAAGCGAGCCACCGCTGTAAAGCGCCAGACCCCTGGGCGGGAATGCTCATTGCTCTGCTGGTTCCTCCCCTTCGGCGGCGGGCTTGGCCGTGGCTGACGCGGCAGCTTTCCCTTGCGCTGCCTGCAATCGCTCGAGGGCTCGCCGTGCGGCATCCTGCTCGGCATTCTTCTTGGTGCTTCCCATGCCTCGGGCCAGTTGCTTTCCCGGCTCTCCCTCCGCCGTCTTGATGCGGACTTCGACGAGAAAGCGCTTGCGGTGGTCGGGGCCGCTTTCGCTTTTGACCCGGTAGACGGGCGCTCCGGCGCGCGAGGCTTGCAGATGCTCCTGTAACGCCGATTTATAGTTGCCCAGGGCATCACCAGAGTCCAATTCCCGGGCCAACTGCTCGGCCGTCTCGCCCATCACCCAGCGGCGGACAAAGGCCTTGACCGGCTCCAGGCCGCCATCCAGGAAGAGGGCGCCCAGCACGGCCTCCATAGTATTTGAGAGCACTGTCGTCTTGTGCCGCAGACCGCTATGCTCCTCGCCGCGGCTGAGACGCAGGTGGCTGCCCAGGCCGATGGCCTCGGCGACCACCGCCATGTGCTTGCGGCTGACGAGTAGGGCGCGAACGCGGGTCAGTTCGCCCTCATGCCACTCCGGGTGAAGCAGGAAGAGGGATTCGGCCACCACCAGGCCCAGCACCGCGTCTCCCAGGAACTCGAGGCGCTCATTGTCGCCGGTTCCCTCGGCTTGCTGCTTGCCGTTCCCTTCGCGGAGGGCCGGTTCCTGCGATGCCTGCTCGTTGGCCAGGGAGCGATGCGTCAACGCGCGCACCAGCAGTTCGGGGCGCGCAAAGCGATGCTCCAGTGCCGCTTCCAATTCAGCAAGAATGGCTTCCACATGCTCCTCGATCCGACCGGTACAAGGTATTCCCTCCGGGATTGAAACAGGCCGCGGAAGAAGGCCTGATCTAATGCACTTCTTCCACAAAAGCGTCCCTCAGGGGCTAAAGCCCACGTCAATCACGTGGCCTTACGGCACGACTGAAGTCGTGCCCTGACGCTTGTCGCAGCTCCGCAAGGGTTATCCGCAGCCTGTAAAGCCCACGTCTATTCTGTGGCATTTGCGGCACCCTTCAGCGCTGCTCAGGGCAGGCTTTTAATTCGTGCCCTTTCAAAGCCTGGCCTCATTCCGCAGACTGCAAAGCTGCGCCCTTTCAAAACCCGATTTATGCAACCAATTCAAGTCCTCCAGTTACACATGGTTGCCGCCGAGGGAAAGGATATGTGCCCGGGCCTAAAGGCCGCGTAATTCGCATCCTTTCCGGGGGTTAAAACCCCAGCTCCCTCCGGATCCGACGACTACAGCCGTAGTACCAGAGACGTCCCTACCCCATTATTGGACGATCAGGAGGGCTTCGGGGGCTAACCGGGCGGGATTATCGAGGATTTACCGTTCCATTTGGCCACGAAGCCTCCGGCTTGTCCCTCAAAGTCTTGTCCGGCCGTGACTGGTCCGTTTGGGGCTTGGGCGGCGGGGGTGCGTCGTCGTCACCGGCGTCCTGCTCGCAACTGTGGCCCTTGACGGCATAGGCGGTCTTGACACCGCGCTCGGCGGCCAGGCGGGTATCCTGCTGGCCGTCGCGCACCTTCAATGCCTGCTGATACTCGGCGAGGGCCTGGTCGCGCTTGCAATCCAGGTCCAACATACGGCCCAGGTAGATGTGCGACCAGGAGAGCAAGCGCGGATCCCTGCTGGCGGCCAGCGTCCGCTGGAAACCGTCGATGGCCTGTTCAGGCTGGCCGGTGAGGATGGCCGCCCTGGCCAGGATGAACTCGGCGCGGGAGCTATTGGCGACCTCTTCCAGTTCATTGAAGGAGTCAGAGTGCATGGTGAGCGCCTGGCGGGCCATGGCGCTGGCCGTGGCCACATCGCCCGCGGCAAGGCGAGCCTCGGCCAGGTCCAATCCTGTCAATTTGCGCGGCTTGCTGCGCGAGAGCACGTCCTCGTCGGCTTCCTTGTCGAAGTCGATCTGGCGGGCGCGGTGCACCTGCTGATCCACGTCCATGCTGTAGACCATCTCGCCGATGGTGTCGCGCAGGCTGGCGGGGTCCTTCTCAAACTGGATCAACTGCTCATAGAAGTACTGGCTAAGCACGAATCCCTGGTTCATGTCGTGGCGCATTGCTGCGAGTCGGACGGCTTCCATTTTCTGTTGAGTTACCTGACGTTCGTGCTCATAGCGCGGCATATCAGAACGGTCGGTTTTGGCTGGAATCCTGTACTCGGGAATGCCGGTGTCCATTGTGCGAGCCTCGATGGCCTTGATGAGGCACTCGATGACCAGGGGCACAGTGTCGGAGCGATAGCGGAACTCGAGCGGAGCCTCTCGCACCTCCTTGAGAATCGGCTGCATGCGGTCCACGGCGTTGGCCCGGGCAAAGAGCAGCGGCTCGATCACATAGTGCAGGTAGGTGTGGCGCACATCATTCATGCGGATCTTTCCGTCGACCGGCGAAACCACCACCACGTAGTCGGCGCCGTAGATGCGGGCGTTGACCGCGTGAGGCGACAGCAAGGGCTCGATCACGACGATAAACCTTCGCCCGGTGTAGGTCTCGGCCGGCAACTTGAGGTAGAGGTTGGTGGAAACGATCATTTTAGAGAGCGAATCGTGGAGCCGGTCGGTCTCGGCGTCATAAATATGGTGCACCGCCAGCCAGATGCCGTGCAGGTCGACGGCGGCGGCAAAGTCGCGCAGCAGGGGCACGATCTCGACTACCTGGGTAGAGTCGGGGGGCATCTCGGTGAGCTCGACCGAGATTTCCAACTCCGGCGGGGGGGTGAGATAGAGAGCCAGCGAGATGTACTGCGCGATGTCTCGTGCTCCGCCCGTCAAGCGGTGCTGGGCGATGTAAAGGCAGACTTTGTCTCGTTGAGCGCGGGCGTCTTCGCTCCTGGTGAGCGCCAGGTTGATCTCGTCCCGCACCCGCTTGCGGACCGGTGCGCTCTCGTCCAGGCCCTCGTCGTAACCGCAGGCATTGAGCGCCGCGGCCATGATGAAGACCGGCTCGGAGCTGACCAGCGAGATGGTAGGACCGGCGGGATCGACCAGCGAAGGGGCCTTCTCCTGCACAAACCCCTGCGCGGAGGACGAACTCTGGCCTTTCTCTGAGGGCGTGGCTGAGTTACTGCTGGAGCTTTGGGAGCGTGCCATGGCAGGCGAAAGACCCGCCGGGAGGCAAAGGAAAGCGAGCGATAAAACGGCGGAAGACGAATAAGCTCTGAATGTCATGAGGAACCCTGTCTAATTCTAGACGCAGCTACAGGGCCAAACGATAGGGTTGGGGCCCACCGATCTCCGAAAAGCCTGAGAGAGCCACTGAACAAGTCAAGCTTGCAATAGAACACTCCCTCAGGGGCTGAAGCCCGGACAGGTATTGCAGCATTTGCGGCACGACTAAAGTCGTGCCCTTTCAAATCTTTAACTTAATCAGGGAGTCCTTAAAGGGAAGCGGCGAGAGCGGGATAGCGGCACTCGTGGCTGGTTTCATAGAGCGATAGCAGCCGCTGGCGCATCAGGTAGTAGGCCGAGGAGGCCTCTTGGGCGTGGAGGGGGAGGGTATAGCGGTAATGGCGCAGCAGGCGAGCCGGAATCAAGCCCAGTTCCACACGGCGGATGGCGCGGCGCAACGATGCCGCGTCATGCCTCATGCGCTCGGTGACGATCACGGCCTCTTCAAAATTCCACTGTTGCGCATAGGCAGCCAGCGCGAGCATGATCTCGGCGTTTTCACGCATCTTTCGCAGGCCTTCGTAACCTCCGAGGCACTCCCAGATCTTGTCCGGCTCGAGGTCAATTTGACCACGGCGAGGGGTCAGATAATCCACCGCAACCGTTGAGACCCCCGTGAAATCCACGCGACGCAGACTGGCGACCAGATCGTGCCAATCGCGCTGCGACCTTTTGCGCGAGGACAGCCGATCAGCAATGACCACTCCTGCGAATCCGCAGAGCAGGCCTCCAAAAACGAGATAGGAGAGCGCGAAAGTCATCAGGAGAATGTTACCTCTGTGCATCCAGCGTGTCAAGGTCCAATTTTATCCGCCTGTGCAAAGCTTGGATGTAATTGCTTAACTCAGGGGAAATCGGCTGCCGGGCCGGCTCCTCCAGCCCGAATTGGACCATCCAGTAGCCGAGAGTCGTCAGGTAGGCGAAGGTCCTCACATGCTCCAGGACTGCGAAATAGCGGGTAGCGCCGAGGTAGCTATGCAGCCCATCCACCAGGATCGAAATTGCAGCCCAGGCCGTCCATCCGTTGCCCAGCGCCATCACATGGTTGCGCCAGCCCAGTCCGAGGCTCTTTGAAGTCCGCGTCACCACAGCGATCAGCTCACAGACCACCAGGCTGGTGAAGAGGTTTCCCCTCACTTCGAGGCGCCCCCAAAAGTTTGCTGAAGGGGGCGAGACCAGCCACGGCAGCGCGGCGGCCAGCAGGATTCCAGCTGTGCCCCAAAGGATAAACTGCTTCCTGGCATCCCGGACCCAGGTTCCGGTTGGCCGCATCACAATGCGCGCAATCTCCCAGATTACGCCGAGTTCGAGCACAAACTCGATGAGAACAGCTGCATAGTACGTTTGCCAGTACAACTTCCCTGATCCGACCGTGAGGACCACACAAAGGAGCGGATTGAGGACAGTCTCAAACCCGGTGAACGCAGTGAAGACAGGGAACTCCCTCCACCTGCGTCGGAAGATAAGGATGGCAAACAGGATCGCTTGTCCGAGAGAAGCTGCCCCCCAAATGATCCAGTCGAACGCCGATAGGTTCATTCCACCTCGCGGCTTCTATTGTCTCCGTTTTAAGAGGCCGAGAAAAGAGAGAATTTATGAAGTGAATGCTCTGAGGCTTGGATCAGTGGGCCGCGGGGCTGGTGTAACAGGACCGGCTAGCGCGAGGCTCGGATCTGTAGGCCGCGGGGCCGGCGTCACGGGACCAGTCAGCGCGACGCTTGGGTCAGTGGGCCGCGGGGCGGGCGTCACGGGACCGGTCAGCGCGAGACTTGGATCGGTAGGCCGCGGGGCTGGCGTGACGGGACCGGTCAGTGCGAGACTCGGGTCAGTAGGCCGCGGGGCGGGCGTCACGGGACCGGTCAGCGCGAGACTTGGATCGGTAGGCCGCGGGGCTGGCGTGACGGGACCGGTCAGCGCGAGACTTGGATCGGTAGGCCGCGGGGCTGGCGTGACGGGACCGGTCAGCGCGAGACTCGGGTCAGTAGGCCGCGGGGCTGGCGTAACGGGACCAGCAAGGACGATTGACGCGGAAGATACAAACAGGGTGGCGACAAGGGCGGTACGAAGGGACATCATCATCGGGGGATCTCCTCTTTCAGGCGCAAAGGTGCGCAAGATGAGCGTAGACCCATTCTTTGCCATCTTGAAAGAGGAAAATGAAGCGAAGCTGAAAAATCTTGCAAATGGAAAAGAAGAGACCGCACGATTCCTCACTCAGCCTTGTGGGAGGCCGTATCGAGCGAAAAAATGGACTGATTGGGGCTGATTTCACATTGTGGGACAAATCGTCTCGATCGGCACGCGGCTCAACGTCGACCTTCCAGAGTCAGGTAGCGTTGGCCGCGACGCGCGGGCAAGTGCTTTTATCCCCGCACGGAGATGCCGGAGAAGGAGAGCACAGCCAAGCCGGGAACCGGCTGGCCAAAGCGGCGAGCCGGCTCAAAGCGGCTCCACAAGAGCAGATTCTCGACCTGCGCGCGGGTGGCCTCGTCGGTGGGGCCGGAGACGATGCGGTAGTCGTACACCTGTCCCGCGCCATTGACATAGGCCTCGACCACCACAGACCCGGAGACGGCGTTGATCTGGTTTTCGCCGACCACGCTGGAGAGATAAAGGAAGCGTGGAGCGGTAGCCATTCCGAGAGGCTCGTCCGCCGAAGCCTGTGCAGTCTCCGGCTGGGTAAACATTCCGACCAGCAGGATGACCGAACCCATCAGCAGCACGGCCGAAGCAAAGCCGCCCGCGGCCTGCAGCAGGAAGGGACCTACGGTGTTTTGCCAGGCAAGATTGAAAGCGTGGAAGGGACTCCGGTGGCGGCGTGCCCGTTCGTGGCTGATGGCCACGCGAATGCGCAACGGAAGGTCTGCCGGCTCAGGCACCGGGCCCAGCGCGGCCAGGGAGGACTGGGTCTGCTGAATCGACCTCCATTCGCCGGCACACTCCCGGCAATGCTCCAGGTGGGCGGCAATGCTCTGCATCTCGCGTCCGCTCAGAAGGCCGTCAAGATACTCCGTAAACCTTGTTTGCACCGCCATGCAATCGTTCATTGCGCCTCCTCTCTCAGGGGCATCTCAAATCCTGAGCGCGCCGAGGATGATGTGTTGAGCGCAGGAGCAGTCAGAATTGCCTTCAAAGCCGCGCGTCCGCGCACCAGCCGCGACTTGACGGTCCCTAGATTCACGCCCTGCATCTCCGCCACTTCCTCGTATACAAAACCGTCGATGTCGCGCAGGATGAGGGTGGTACGAAAGGGCTCCGGCACCTGGCTCAAGGCTGCCTCAACACGCGTCCGGGTCTCCTCGTGCAAAGCCAGATCAAACGGCGACTCGGCCGGGTCCACCAGTGTTTCCTTCAGCAGTACCGGTTGTCCGGATTCAGCATCGCCGACCTCCTGCTCGATGGGGATCTCGGCCTGCTTGTGACGCATCCACCAACGGCGCTGGTTCGAGGCCTCGCGCAGGGCGATGCGGTAGATCCACGTCCGCAGCGAAGACTCACCGTGAAAACTGCCCACTCCGCGGAAGACCTTGACGAAGACTTCCTGGGTCAAATCGGCAGCGGCGTCGCGATCCTGCACGGTACGAGCCAGCAACGAGAAGATCGGCTGGTGGTAGTGCGCGATCAAACCAGCGAAGGCTTCCTCGGAGCCGGCCTGAAGTTCCGCGATCAGAGCCGCCTCTTGGGTTTGAAAGCTCAGCGCGCTGGCAAGATTGCCCATGGTGAGGTCCACCTGCATTCAGAGTCCTCCCACTTTACCGCAATCGAAGCCCCTTTGGCACCTGGAGAACAGGCGCCGGGTAGAAACTGGCTTCTTGTTGCGGCCACTCGCTCCAAACGGCCCAAACAACGCCGCTGGACATCCGAAACTGCCTTGGAGTGCGCGGGAAACGGACACTGGCTTTCTAGACCAAGTGTCCCACGCTCTCTATTGTCTTAGACACCGGACCCCCCTGCAAGTGTTCCCAGTCACGAGAGTTTTTTTGCCCTGGCCGGGGCTGGGGGCTTCAATGGGAGGAGGTTCAGCCCTGCCCGAGGAGCGATTTCGATGCAGGATACAGATTCGAGACAAGGTACGACCTCAATTGGATGAGCGTGGAGATTGACGAATCCCGCCCGAGCGGAGACAATAGAAAAGTTGCATCCGTGCAGCAAGTGGGCCTGTGGCGCAGCTGGGAGCGCGCTTCCATGGCATGGAAGAGGTCATCGGTTCGATCCCGATCAGGTCCACCAATTAAATCAAGCATTTAGA
>Ga0302198_10002808_pt1 | contig 17973 bp, 13 predicted proteins | sample II_Bog_N2_2_FD_193521 | JGI IMG/M metagenome (GOLD analysis project Ga0302198, IMG submission 193521) | Peat permafrost microbial communities from Stordalen Mire near Abisko, Sweden - II_Bog_N2_2 | ecosystem: Environmental > Terrestrial > Soil > Wetlands > Peat | place: Sweden: Abisko... | reverse complement strand
GACCGGACTGGTGGTCGATCGGGTCGGGTTCGGGCTGATGGGCGTGATCACGTTTCCGCTGCAGGCGGCGGGATGCGTTCTGCTGATTGCAGGACACAGCGTCGCTTCGGCATGGCTGGCGGCCGGACTGATCGGGCTGACTTATGGGGTCGAGGCGGACCTTCTGCCGTTCATGCTGCGCCGGACATTCGGGCTGCGCTGCTTTGGCCAGCTCTATGGCCTGGCGTTCGGGATCGTTCAGCTCGGCCCGGTTCTCGGCCCGATCCTGATCGGCGCGTCGTTCGATCGGCTTGGCAGTTATGATCCGGGGCTGGCGGTGCTCGCGGTGCTGTCATTGCTGTCGGCAGTGCTGGTCGCGCTGGCCGATCGGCAGGCGCGCACGGTCGGCATGCTGCGGCGGAGCGCGCATCGGCCCGGCATGACAGGCGGACAGGTCGATGCCGCCTGATCGCGGTTTCAAACAGACAAATTCAAGCAAAATCGTAAAAAAGGGAGAGAGAAATATGAAAATTCAGCATTTTCTTCTGTCATGCGTATGTCAGGCAGGGCTTGTCGCGGTGCCCGCACAGGCACAGAGCGCAGCATCCCCCCCCGCCCCCGCCCCTGCCAATGATAGCGCGGCGCCTGGCGCCAGTGCGGTTCCGGACATCATCGTCACCGCGCGCAAGCGATCCGAAACGGCGCAGTCGATTCCGATCTCGATCGGCGTGGTCGGCGAAAAGGCTCTGGCCATGACCGGATCGGCCTCGTTGTTGCAACTCGCCGACGTGGCACCGGGGCTCAATCTGGCGAAAGGACCGGTCGGCGCGGAAATCGGCGTGACCGTGCGCGGGCTCGGATCTGCCCCCGGCGCGACATCATTCGACAGTTCGGTCAGCCTGTTCGTCGATGGCGTCTATGCGCCGCGCGGACGCGAATTCGCATCGTCGATGTTCGATGTCAGCCGCATCGAGGTCATCAAGGGGACGCAGGCGGCTCTGCTGGGCAAAAACACCAGCCTCGGCGCGGTCAACGTGATCACGCGCAAGCCGGGGGACAGCTTTGCAGGCGATCTGCGCGCATCGTATGAATTCGAACAGGGCTCCACTCTGGTCACCGGCGGGCTCGATCTGCCGATCACGCAGAATCTGGCCTTGCGCGTGTCGGGACAGACGCTCGACGATGAAGGCTGGGTCAGCGACAGTTACAGTGGACGGGCGGCGCCGCGCACCCGCGACGACGCGGTTCGCGGGGTACTGGTGTGGAAACCGACCAGCGGGATCGACGCCACGCTGATGGTGCAGCACGATGTGTCCACCAATTACGGCAACATGACCGAATTCGCCACGGTCAATCCGCTGGCGCAACAACTGGCAACCGCTGCGGGCGCGGCTCCGCTCAGCACCAGCCTCGACGATACCAACCAGGTCGGGCTCAATGGCAAGGGGACCGAGCAGTTCGAGCGCCTTGCGGTCGATCGAGCCGCGGGAACGGTCAACATCGAAGTCGGCGGCGGGACATTGACCTCGGTCACGGCCTATTCGCATTACACCGACGCCAACAACATGAACCTCGCGTTCCTGCCCGGCGACTATGCCACCCGCGCGATCGCTGAAATTTCGCGCGAGTTTTCGCAGGAAGTGCGTTTCGTGTCGCCCGCGCATCAACCGTTCGAATATCTCGTCGGCGCGCTTTATCTGCACAACGAGCTCCAGACGGTTTCCTACAATTACGCCAATTATCCGTTTGGCCCGGTAGAAGGGGTGAATTTCACCGGTGCCTATCAGAATGATTTTTTCCAGAAGACCGACACCTTTTCGGTTTTCGGTCAAGGCACGTACAACGCTTCGGACAAGCTGCATTTCTTGGCGGGCTTGCGATATACCAATGAACACAAAGTCGTCGATCTCGATCGTCTCGTGCTGACGCCCGGGCTCTACAGCGAGGCGGTATTTCCACCTTATGCCCCGTTCACGATGGGGCGGCGTGACAAGCCGGTCGATTATTCGTTCGGCGCACAATACGCGATAACGCCCGGCATCATGGGCTATGTCAGCTATGGCAAAGGCACCAAGAGCGGGGGCTTTGCCTCGTCCGCGACGTATCTCGATCAGTCGGGATACAACAGCGAAACGGCCCGCACGGTGGAAGCCGGGATCAAGGCGCAGGACAGCGCCCGACGCTGGCTGTTCGACCTGTCGGTCTTTCAGACAAACGTCGACAACTTTCAGGTCGTGACGTTCAACGGCGTTTCATTCGACATCTTCAATACCAATTTGCGCAGCACCGGTTTCGAGCTTCAGACATGGTGGGTGCCGGTCAAGGGTGTGAGGGTCTTCCTCAACAACACCTATGACAATGCCCACGACCGCAATACCGGGCAAATCGTGCCGCTCGCGCCGAAGTGGAGCGGGTCTGGCGGGGTTTCGCTGCGCGAACCGATGACGAGCAGCCTTGACGCGATCATCGACGGCTCGATCGATTATCGATCCAGCCGATCGTATCAGCAGGACCCGGCGGCATCGGTGATGGGCAATGCCTTTACCACGTATAATCTCGGCCTGGCCGTCGCCCCTGCCGGTGATCGCTGGGAAGTGCGGCTGATCGGGCGAAACCTGACCAATGCCAAGGGTATCGCCTTTTCGTTCCCGACGCCGTTCATCGGCACGCAATCGGTGATGCTCGAACGCTCGCGCACGATCGCTTTGCAGGCGTCGCTCAAGTTTTGATGCCGTTTTGCCGGATCAGACGTTGAAGCAGGCCGGTGTGGGGGCTCTTGCGCCCCCACACCGGAACCTGCGGGCAACTGCGCGCGCCGCCTTGCTCAGAGCGGCATGAGGTGATGATAGCGGCGCCCGTAATAGACGAGCGCGCCATGCCCACTGCCGAGATGAATGCGGGTGACATGGCCGATAAACACGCTGTGCGTCCCGGCCTCGATCACCATCATCACCCGGCAGGCGAGCGCGGCCTGCGCATCGGCCAGCGCGGGCACTCCGGGTTCGAGATCGATGAGCGGCCCCACGCTGCCGAAACGCTCGTCCATCGACAGCGAACGATCGGAAAAAGCCTGGCTGATCGCATCCTGCCCGGCGGCAAGAATGTTGACGCAAAACACGCCGTTGGCTGCCAGCACTTCGTGCAGGCGCGCACTGCGATTGACGCATATCAGCAACGATGCGGGATCATCGCTGACCGCGCAGACCGCAGTCGCCGTCATCCCGTGCCGCCCCGATGGTCCATCGGTGGTGATCACACTGACCGTCCCGCCCAGTGTCGCCATCGCGGCGCGAAACGCCTGGGCATGGGTCGTGTCAACGCATGAAGAGGCCGCCGTTGGCATCCCACACTGCTCCGTTGGCAAAGGCGGCATCCGCGCCTGCGAGGTGGACGGCGGTCCGCGCGATGAACGCCGGATCGCCCAACTGGCGCACGGGGATGGTCTCCACCGTCGCGGCCAGCTTGTCGGCGGGAACCAGCGCGCGGACACTGGGCAGATCGAGCGGCCCGGGGGCGATCGCGGCGACGCTGATCCCAAAGGGCGCAAGATCACGCGCAAAGACTTTGGTCAGCGTGATGATCCCGCCCTTGCTCGCGGCATAGTGCGCGCCGGTCGCCGTGCCGCCGTTCTGCCCGGCGAGGCTGGCGATATTGACGATCCGGCCAAACCCGCGTTCCTTGAAATAGCGCCCGAACACCTGGCATCCAAAGAACGTGCCATGCAGATTGACTTCGAGCACGCGGGCAAATTCGTCGGGTGTGATGTCCAGCACCGGGCGAACCACGGTGATCACTGCGTTGTTGACCAGAACCTCGACCGAGCCCCAGCGCGCGACGACTGCATCGCGCGCAGCGACAAAGCTGTCGGGGCTGGTCACATCCAGCGCCACGGCAAACGTCGTGGTGCCGCCGGGATCCAGCCGATCGGCGAGCGCCACGGCCCCGGCGAGATTGATGTCGGAAATCGCCACGCGATACCCTGCGCCATGAAATGCGCGTACCAGGGCTTCGCCCAGCCCTTGCGCGCCGCCGGTAACAAGAACGGTTCCTGCCACGATCAAAGCTCCGGAATCACGAGTTCGCGACCAAGGCGCGCTTCGAGCCGGATATATTTCCACAGCCGGTATTCCTCGACATGGATCGTGCGCAAAAGGTTGCACGCCGCGACCACCGCATCGCGATCGGGAAAATCGGCGAGGATGTAAAACGTCCAGGGCCAGCCGGTCGGCGATGTGCCGACCATGGTCTGATCGTCATCGATCGTGCCGATGATGGCAACGCCCGGAATATCGCGAATGCCGCGCAGCAATTCGCCGGTCGCGGCCCAGACTTTGCCGATTTCGGTCGACGGCAGATCGAAAAAGCCCTGGAGCACCGCGCCGCACAGCAGCACGCGCAACGGGGGACGGGTATCGGTCATGAAATGGATCCTCTCTCGGAAAATGCGTGCGATCAGGGAAAGCCAGGGGGGGGCGTGAGGCCGAACAGCACTTTGCCCACACTCTGGAAAGTGCCGTCGGCAAGAAAGGCATGCTGCGGCACGATCAACGCATCGCGCAAGTAATGCGCAACGGGATGGCTTTCAAAGATCCCGCTGGTCCCGCTCATGCGATAGACCGCATACGTCACGTCTTCGCCGACCCGTGCAGCATGGCTCGCCGCAAGGCGCAGCATGGCCTGTTGCTGCACGCTGACCGGATCGCCCTTTTGCAGCGTGGCATAGGCATCATCGGTCGCTTCGTAGAAAAACGCCCGCGCCGAACGCAGTTGCGCCTCGGCCCGGGCAAGGTCGGTCTGAACATTGGCGCGATCGGCCAACACCGGCGCTCCGGTAATCGAGGTCCGCCCGCCGGCATAAGCCAAAAGCTCGTCGATCGCAGCGCGGCCGACGCCCAGCGCGACCACGGCCAGCACTTGCGCCGCCAGCGACATCGCCGGATAGCGATAGAGCGGACCATCGAGATTGGGCTTTGCCCCCCGCACGAACGTCCATTCGCGCGGCACCACGACTTTGTCGACAACGACATCATGGCTGCCCGTGCCCTTGAGCCCTATCACATCCCAGTTACGCTCGATCCGGACCCGTTCGGCCGGCATGACCGCGACCAGCGGCAGCCCGCCGGTATCGCTTCCGCCATCGACCTTGATGCCGACGCCGATATAGTCGGCCCCGGTCGAACCGCTGCCCCAGCTCCAGCGCCCCGATACCTCGAGCCCGCCCTCGACCGGGATGGCCGGCTGGGGCGGAAAGATCATGCCCGAAAAGATCGAGTCAGGCCCCCCGGCATACATTTGCGCCTGGGTTTCGACCGGCAGCGAAGCGAGATACATCGCCGAAACGCCAAAGCTTGCGACCCAGCCCGTCGATCCGTCGGCGGCAGAGATCTTTTCGATCAGACGCAGAAATTCGCTCGGCGACACTTCGTCCCCGCCAAACCGCTTGGCGACGCAGGCCCGATAGACCCCCGCGGATTTGAGCAGTTCGACAACATCGGCGCTGATCTGCTGATTGGCGGCGAATTCGCCGCGCCGCGCTCGTGCAGCGGCCAACAGCTTTGCCAGGGCATCGCCGGAGGTCTGCATCGGTTGCACTTCAAGGACGGCCATGATCACCCCTTTCGTCGCGGGCGGGCAGGCCCGACAGGGGGCTTGGTCCCTCAATCCGGGCGCAGCCGCTATGCGACAAGCGCAAGCAATCGCCGCGACCCGAAAAATGCGGGAAACCCCGAAATACCGGATCGGCACCCACCGGAGCGCCCGTTTGCGCCGCCACGCGCAAGCCATGGCCAATTCGCGAAGCAAAGCTGCGCCGCAGTGCGCTGGCTGCGTGACGGCGGCACGCCGACCGCGCAAGGCTGCGGATCATCTTCGTTCAGCCCAAAAGGATCCCATCGTGGACGACATCACCACCGCACTTGCCGCGCTGCAAAGTCAGGTCGCCCGGCTTGAAGCCGAATCCGCCGCCCGCAGGCTGCTTGCGCGCTATATGTTCCTGTGTGATTCCCCTTTGCCCGAAGCAGGCATGGCGCCCGAGGACCGCGCCGCCGCGATCGGCGCCCTGTTTACCGATGATGCCGTCTGGCAAGGCGTCGGCGGCGCGCATGGCGCGCAATTCGGCGCGCATCGGGGCCCTGCGGAAATTGCGGCGCACATGCGCAAATTCTATGCAGCCGAAAACCCCCGGCAGATCTTCAACACCCATTACCTGACCGCCGAACAGCTCTATGCCGAAAGCGGCGACAGCGCCGAAGGCAACTGGGTGCAATTCCAGCCGTGGGTCCATGATGACGGATCCTCGCTGATCCGGTCGAGCCGGCTCCATGTCCGGTTCCGCAAGACGGCCGCCGGATGGCGCATTTCGCAGTATCGCACCGAGAATCTGTTCATCGGCAAGCTGCCCGACAACTGGGCCCAGACCCTGATCGCAAGTTCGGTACTCATGGCGACGGCGTAACGAAAAGGGGCGCGACGGGATCAACCGCCGCGCCCCTTTTGCATGACGTCGCGGAGAGAAAACTCAGAACTTGCGGCGCACTTCGACCTGCCATTCACGGCCACGGTTATAGACGCCCTCGATCAGCCCCGAAGCGCTGGTATCGGCATAGCCGCTGACCAGATAGCGCTTGTCGAAAATGTCCTTCATCCCGGCGCTCACCGTCCACAGCGCGCTGTTGTCGGTATAGCTGATGCCCGCATTCCACAGGCCATAGCCGGACTGATGCAATTGCGGGGTATTGAGCGCGTCGAGATAGGTGTCCGAACGGTAGGACCAGTCGATCCGGGGCACGATCTTGCCCACGGCGGTGTGCGCGGTATAGGACAGCCCCGTCGACAGCGTCCATTTCGGCGCATTGACGAACTTGCTGTTGAGGTTGACGAGGCCGGTCCCGACCGGGATGTTGCCCGCCACGGTCTGCAGGATGATCCCGCCGCTGGCCGCCAGGTACTTCGCATCGAGATACCCCAACGAGGCATTGAGATCGAAGCCACCGCCGACTTTGGCGCTTGCTTCGCCTTCGGCGCCGCGAATGCGCGCCTTGGCCGCGTTCATCGTGAAGGGGTTGGGCAGCCCGGGCGACAGGACATTGAGCTGGATGTTCTTGTAGTCGGTCTGGAACGCGGCAAGATTGAGCCGCAAGCGCCGATCGAACAGTTCGCTTTTCAGCCCGGCTTCATAGACCTTGACATATTCCGGCGCGAACGCGGGCGGCGCGATGAACGGCGGCCCGGCAAGCCGCTGGGTAAACCCGCCCGACTTGAACCCGTCGCTGTAATTGGCATAGACCATGATGTCGCGGGTCAGCTTGTACGACACGTTGCCCAGGAAATTGGTCTCGGTGTTGTGAATGTGCCCGACCGCACCCGGCAGTACCTGCGGCGTTCCTGCGGGCAGGATCTGCGTCGCGCTGGCCACGAAATCGGTCAGGTAGTATTCGTCGGGAATGAAGTTCTTGTTTTCCGAAGTGTGGCGGATGCCCCCGGTGACCGACAACGCCTGGGTCAGGTTGATCGTCGCCTGACCATAGCCGGCGAGACTGTTGTTTTGAACCGCGCCGCCGCTGAGCAGGCTGCCGATCGAAAAATCGACATAGTTCGCATCTGTGCCGTTTTCATGGAAATAATAGGCGCCCGCCGCCCAGTGAACCAGCTTCGACGTGCCGGTTATCTGAAATTCCTGCGAAAACTGGCGCTGGTTATAATAGTCCGCCGTGCGGTCGATCACGATCGGGCTGTGATCGTGATCGTCGGTGAAATAGGAATCAAGGCTGCGCCAGGCGGTGATCGTCTTGACCGCGATGTCGCTGCCCAGCACCGGTTCGGGCACTTGCCAGGTCGCGGTGACGGTCAGGCCAAACACATCGGCGTTGGATACCGCCGGCCCCGTGCCATAATCCTTGCCGTTCTTGCTGACCCATTGACTGTTGTAGCAGACCGCTGCCGCGGGATTGGCGCCGCACGTCGCCCCTTGCAGCACGTTGTTGTTGTACGCCGGAAACGCCGCATCGGGAAAGGCTGCGAGCAGTTGTTCGGCAGCGCTGTGTTCGCGGTTGCGCTGTTTTTCGATCGAGATGTCGATGGTGAAATCGTCGGTCGGCAACAGGCGCACATCGCCGCGCACGGCAAACTTGTTTTCGTTGCCAAGGTCGATCCCGTCGCTGGCGCGGGTCAGATAGCCATTGCGCGTGCGCGAAAAGAAGGTGACCTTGGTCAGGATCTTGTCCGAGATCGGCGCGTCGAGCGTACCCTTGAACTGGAGCAGCATGTCCGACCCGAGCGTGGCCGAGACATCGCCGCCGAGATCCTTCGACGGTTTCCTGGTCGTCAGCGAGATCGCGCCGCCGATCGTGTTGCGCCCGAACAGCGTGCCCTGCGGCCCGCGCAGAACCTCGATGCTGTCGACATCGACCAGTTGCAGCAGCGATCCGACCGATCGCGCGATATAGACGCCGTCGACATAGATCCCCACGCCCGGCTCGGTATTCTGGGTAAAGTCGGTCTGGCCGATCCCGCGAATGAAATAGGATGCCGAAGCGCTGCTGCCGCCGATCGGCGCGGTTTCGCTGATGACGAGATTGGGAACGACCTTGTCGATTCCGGAAACCGACGAAATCTGCCGCTGTTCAAGCGATCCGCCGGAAAAAACCGAGATCGAGATCGGCGTATCCTGAAGATTTTCCTTCGTTTTGCGCGCAGTCACCGTAATCGTTTCAAGCCCGGCGCCCGAATTTGCCCCACCGCCCGAATTTACCGATGCAGACGCAGGCGTTGCGCCATCGGCTTCGGCATGGGCGTTGTGAACAAGAACCGGCGCGGCAGTGCCCAGAAATACAGCAAGCGCAAGACGAGACCGCGATGCACGGCGAGACAATTTGATCATTTCTACCCCCACTTGGCGAGTTGCCCGGGCAAGTTGTGCAAAGACGTTTCCCTGCCCGGGAGTTGCTCACGGCTCTAACCGGATGGCGGCCGTGTTGTGGGATTGAGCATCCGGATTTGGCCGGTTGCCTGCTATACGCAATCGGCAAGGCCTATACGTGTTCAGCAAGCAACCCCGCCCGCGCCTACAAGGCTTTTTCGGGGCGCCCTCACATGACAAAAAGAGCACGAAACGCAGCGGTTTCGCGCCCTTTTTGCAAAAGCCCAAAGCGGCCAACGCATGCAGACGATCAGAGCAGCGTGTAAGTCACCGTCTTGGCTTCGGTGTACAATTCGAGCGGTGCGTGACCGAGTTCGCGGCCATAGCCGGACATGCGATGACCGCCGAACGGCACCGCCGGATCGAGCAGGTTGTGCGCATTGACCCAGACATTGCCCGCCTTGAATGCGATCGCAAAGCGGTTGGCGACGCCCAGGCTTTGCGTCCAGATGCTGGCGCCAAGACCAAACCGCGTATCGTTCGCAAGCGCGAGCGCCTCTTCCTCGGTATCGAAAGGCATCGCGATGACGACCGGGCCAAACACTTCCTCGCGGCAGATGGTCATGTCGGGCGTGCCGTCGGCCAGCACCGTCGGGCGATAGAAAAAGCCCGGACCGGCCACCGCCGTACCGCCTGCGACCAGCCGCGCCCCTTGCGCCAAAGCGCCCTGAACGAAGCCATCGACCCGATCGCGCTGCCGGGCGGAGACCAGCGGCCCCATCTGCACCGACGGATCGCACCCGTCGCCGACCACCATGCCGTCCGCCAGCGCGCCGAGCCCGGCGAGCACCTCTTCGTACAGGCTGCGATGGATCAGCAATCGCGATCCGGCGGTGCAGACCTGGCCCTGGTTGAAGAAAATCGCGCCAGCCGCGCCTTCGACCGCCATCGCCACCGGACAATCGTCCATGATCACGACCGGGCTCTTGCCCCCCAGTTCCAGACTCAGGCGCTTCATGGTCCCGGCGGCGCGGCGCTGGATGTCCTGACCGGCCTCGGTCGAACCGGTAAAGGCGATCTTGTCGACTCCGGGATGTTCGACCAGCGCCACGCCGACCGCCCCCGCGCCGGTGACGACATTGACCACCCCGGCCGGAATCCCCGCCTCGGCCACCAGCCGCGCCAGATAGAGCGCGCCGAGCGGCGTGTCTTCGGCGGGTTTGAGCACCACGGTACATCCGGCGGCCAGCGCGGGCGCGATTTTCCAGATCGCCATGACCAGCGGGAAATTCCACGGAATGATTGCGCCGACCACACCCACCGGTTGCCGGATCACGTGCGAGGCAAAGCGCATGGACGGCACATAGTGAAACGACGGCGTGATCGTGCTGCCTTCGATCTTCGTCGCCCAGCCCGCCATGTACCGCATCGTGTCGACGGCCAGCACGAGATCGCCGTAGCGAGCCATGCCCAGCGTCTTGCCGTTGTCGAGCACTTCGATTTCGGCAAGCACGGCGGCATCGCGCTCGATCAGGTCGGCCAGACGCAACAGCGCCCGTTCGCGCTCGACCGGGCGCAGGCCCGACCAGATCCCGCTGTCGAATGCCCGCCGCGCGGCGCCAACGGCCAGCGCGACATCCTCGGCTCCGGCCTCGGCTACGCCGGCAATGACGGCGCCGGTCGCCGGATTGATCACATCGCGCCGCGCGCCGCTGTGTGCGGGGACAGACGCCCCGTCGATCACCAGCCCATGCGTTTCAGCCAGAAACGCACCGGTGCCCGGCTGAAGGATCGCAGCATCGCAAAGGGTGTCGGACATCGGGAGGGCTCCAGTAGCAGCGAGAGCCGTTGGGATAGGGCGCCACTTTCGCCGACCGCTATCCGGATCGCGCAAAGTCCATGCCGATGGCGCAAATGCCGCCGTTTGACGACTTGACAGACGCCCTGACGAAGTATGTCATTTCGATTGCAATCCGGATGTCGGTTCCGAGAAAAATCATACCGACTGCGCATTCGGTACGCGTGGGTACATCATCATCAACGACGCGCGCATCCTTAACTGAGGGGTTGGGTCATGCTTGCTGCACTCGCCGATAGCAAGGTTCCGGGAATAAACAGTTTTTATTCCGATCGTGCCGAAAACGTGCATGAAGTCCTGTCAAAGCAGCTGTCGCGCCATCACTTTGATTGCGGGCGCCAGACGGCAATGGATGCCCGAATCTACAGCGCCGAAGTCGGCTCGATCCATCTCGTCGATCTGCAATACGGCGCAGACGTCGCCATCGAGGCCCACCTCAGCGAAGCGCATGTTCTGGTCCACCTTGCACTCGACGGCGAAACGACGATGTGGGCCGATGGCGAAAAACACCTGCTGCGCCGCGACGAGATGCTGGTCAGCTCACCCGACCATCCGTTGCGCGTGCACATGACGTCACAATGCCGCCACCTTGCCGTGCGTCTGCCGGTCGCGATCTGCACCGAATATATCGGTCAGCAATTGCATATTCCCATCAACCGGCAATTGCGCTTTTACCCCGGCAAGCAGGGCGGACGCGAATTGCCGCTGGTCTGGCGCGGCATGCTGCACCATATCGGCGATCAGCTTCGGCTGGGCCCGGCAATCATGGGCAACCGCCGGGTGCAAAAGCAATATGGCATGTTGCTGGCCGAATTGCTGCTGGGCAATTATTGCAATTCCTATTCCGAACAGATCGCGCTGCATGGCAACGACATTTCGCCCCGCCATGTCCGTCGTGCGCGCGAAATCATTCACCAGTCGCTCGAAGAAACCATCTCGATCAGCGGGCTATCGGCGCAAGTCGGGGTCTCCGTGCGATCGTTGCAAAACGGATTCAAACACTTCCTCGGCGTCACGCCGCTGGAATATGTCCGGCGTCACCGTCTCGAACGGCTGCATTCCGCGCTGCTCGAAAACAATGGCGAAGCCAACGTGACCGAGCTGATGCTCGAATGCGGCATCGTCAATTTCGGGCGTTACGCCCAATATTATCGGCAGCAATACGGCTGCCTGCCCTCCGAAACGCTGCGCAAGCGGACTTGAAAGAAGCGCGCCGTCACGGCTGGTCCGGCACGGCTTTCAGGTCGATCGCGCGCTTGACGACATAGGCGCGGATCGCTTCGGCCTGCGGCGCAGTCAACTCCTTGCCGAAATTGGGCATGCCGAGCGGCTCGGCGGCGCCATGAAGGACAAAGGCGGCAAACAGGTCGGGGCTGATGATCGCCCGCGAATAGCGCAAATTGGGCACACCGCCGCGATTGACCGCGCTGTCGCCATGGCACATCCAGCAGCGCACGTGATAGAGCGTGCGACCTTCGGCGACCACCGCCGGATCGCCCGCACTGGCCGGCAAGGGCGGCAGGTCGAGCGGGGCAGCCGGGGGCAGGCGATAGGCCGCCTTGCCGTCGAGCCGGAACGTGACGATACGGTTGACGCGCGGGCTTTGCGCCTTTGCCAGCGCTTCGCCCATGTTGAGCGGCAGGATGCCGCCCCAGCCGACCGCCACCGACACATATTGGACGCCGCCGATACGATAGGTGACCGGTGGCGCGACGATCCCCGTGCCCAGATCGACCGACCACAGCTTTCGCCCGCTGTCCGACGCATAGGCCGCGAATTCGCCGGTCGCATTGCCCTGAAAGACCAGTCCACCGGCAGTCGCCAGGACCCCGCCGTTCCACGGCATCGGCATCGGCACGCTCCAGCGCGGCTTGCCGGCCACCGGGTCCCAGGCGATCAGCGCGCCCTTCATCATGCCGCGGATCTGCGCGCGCACGGCGGGATCTTCGGGCATTGACGAACGGGCCGGATCCTGCCCGGTGTTCCAGCCGCGCGGATCGAAGCGAAATTCGCCCGGCTTTGCCGCGACATAGCCATAGGGCATCTGGGCTGTGGGCAGGAACACCAGCCCGCGCCCGGCGTCATAGCTCATCGGTTGCCAGCTGTGCCCGCCCGCAGGCGATGGCAGGCCGAGCCAGGGCGCGCCACTTTCGGCATAGCGCGCTGCCGGCACGATGTCCGGCCGACCGGTCACGGGATCGAGCCCCTTTGACCAATTGATCGGGACATAGGGCGTGCCCGAAATGAATGCCCCGGTCTGCCGGTCGATCACATAGAAATAGCCGTTCTTGGGCGCCTGCATCAGCACCTTGCGCGGCGTTCCGGCGATCGTCAGGTCGGCCAGGATCATGTGCTGGGTTGCGGTATAATCCCATTCGTCGCCCGGAACTTCCTGGAAATGCCAGACATATTCCCCGGTCTCCGGGCGCAGCGCGACAATCGAAGAGACAAACAGGTTGTCCCCCTTGCCGCCCGAGCGAACCGTGCGATCCCATGGCCCCGCATTGCCGACACCGATGTACAGCAAATCGAGATCGGGGTCATAAGCCATGGAATCCCAGGCCGTGCCACCGCCGCCAACTTTCCACCATTCGCCCGACCAGGTCGTGGCGGCCATGACCATCGCCTTGTTCTCGAAACCCTTTTTCGGATCTCCGGGCACGGTATAGAACCGCCAGGCCAGCTTTCCGGTCGCCGCGTCATAGGCGCTGACATAGCCGCGCACCGCATATTCGGCACCGCCGTTGCCGATGATCACTTTGCCCTTCACCACGCGCGGTGCGCCGGTGATGGTATAGTTCTGCGCCTTGTCGGTGGTCTGCACACTCCACAACCGGCGCCCGGTATGTGCGTCGAGCGCGATCAACCGACCGTCGAACGCGCCGAGGAACAGGCGCCCGCGATCATAGGCAAGCCCGCGATTGACGACATCGCAACAGCCGCGCCGCGCGTAGGCCCCCTCGACCTGCGGATCGAAACTCCACAGGCGGCGCCCGGTCCGCGCGTCGAGCGCGAGCACTTTGCCCCAGGGGCCTGAGGCATACATCACCCCATCGACAACCAGCGGCGTACCTTCGACCCCGCGCAGCGAACGCGCGTCGAAATCGGCCGACCAGGCCACGCCCAGCCGGGCGACATTGCCGGTGTTGATCGAGGAAAGAGCGCTGAAACGCGTTTCGGCGGCATTCAATCCATGCTGACGCCAATCGACATTCGCCACCGGACGCGGCGTCGCCTGAAGCACGGTCGCACCGGCAAGGAGTGTAATGAACGCAAGCGGAAAGGACTTCATCCCGGATTTCCAAGACTTGAGGCGGGGAACAGGCGATCACGGATGTGCCGCGCGCGAAAGTGGATCACCACGCGCGCGCGCGGGGCCCGGTCAAAGCAGGTAGCCGATACCGTGCAGCGGATCGTCGGCATTGATCAGCGTGACGACCTTTTGATCGAGCTTGAGCCCGTCATCCGTCGCGACGATGCGATAGGTGACATCGGCGGCGATGATCCGGGTGCGGTCATATTTGTATTCGACCAGGATCTGCGCGCCGCGCACCGCGATCAGCCCCGGCTCCGATGCGGCAACGACAAAGCGCGACACCGTGCGCACCGTGCGCGCCGGCGGGGACGATGCCATGGCAAAGCCCGAAGTCAGCCGCTTGACCCGCATCCGCCGCATGGCGTCGTCGTCATAGAGCAAGTTGAGCTGTACGACCGGGTCGCCATCGCCGCGCTCTGTGGGAATGACGTAGTACCCTTCGGCGGTCCACAGATCGAGCCACGCCTTGTAGCCCAGCGTGTCGAGCAGTTCGGCTTCCTGCCAGATCAGCGCCTGCGCCTCGGCGAGCGTGATCACCCGCGCGACGCGGGGCGTGGCGGTGGCGGGCGCGAAAATCGAGGTTGTCATGCCTGCATCATCCTTTTCCACATGCGATAGGCCGCGCGCATCCCCGTTTCGGAACTGACGTCGCCGGCGTCATGGCCGGGCTCGGCAGTGCCCTGCGGCGCGGCGACCCCGCGATTGACCATGATCGGCATGTCGTCGCCCGCCTGAACCCCGCGTTGCACGCGTTCCCAGCCTTCGGCATCGTCGGGCGTGCCAAAGCCCAGCGGACCCTGGAAATGTTCGTGGAGCCGAAGCCGCATGCGATTGGCCAGTTCAGGCCCGCCATCCAGTCCGATCGCAATATGATGCACTTCGGTCTCGCTGACCGAAATCGGGCGCAATTCCCGGAAAAACGCCATCGAGCAGGCAATATTGGGAAACATGTTGAGATTGAAGCCGGTGCCACCCACCGCGCGCACCACTTTGCGCACGGTCGCCTCGTCATGGCCTTCATCGCGCAGCGCCTGCGCAAGCTCGGCAAAGCGTTCCGGAATCGGCGCATCGAGATCGTGTTCCAGATCCACCAGCGCGGGGATCATCACCATGACCGAATGGCCATTGCCCAGATCCTCGACCCAGCCGCCCTGCCCCAGGACGTCGAACACGTTCTCGGTTTCTTCATCGAGGCTGTCGAGAAACGTCTTGTGCACGATCGGGAAATGATAGGCGTCGGTGGTGTTTTCGAGCTGGATCTTCCAGTTTCCCGGAAACCGGAACGAATGCTCGCCCAGCACTTTCACGCCGAACCCTGCGCCCTGTTTCATGAACAGGTCGATCCACTTGCGCGCCGCGCCGAGATGTTCGGCAAGGTCGGGCGCATCGGGATTGAATGTGGCAAAGATCATCCCGTTGTATTCGTCGACGCGCAGCGATTGCAGCGGAAACTGCGCGGGGTCGAAGCCTTCTTCATAGCCCCAGCTGTGCGGCACTTTGCGCAGCGTGCCGTCCGGGTCATAGGACCAGCCGTGATAGGGGCAGACAAACACCGACTGTCGTCCGCGCTTCTTTTCGCACACGGTCGCGGCGCGGTGGCGGCAACGGTTGAGCAGAACGTTGACTTTGCCCGTCTTGTCGCGGGTGACCAGCACCGGCTGCGCGCCGATCTGGGTGGTCTTGAACGTATTGGGCCCGGCCAGTTCGCTGGCGTGGGCGACCCAGACCCAGGTCTTCTTGAAAATCCTGTCCATTTCTTCGGCGAACAGCGCCGGATCGCGATAGAGGCGGCTGTCGCCCCGATCGCCCTGGAAGAGCTCGCCGGCGGACGATGTCGCTGCCGGCTCTGCTGTGGTTGCCATGATCAGTCTCCTGCGTGAAAGGTGTCAAGGCCGCGCCAAAGACAGCGCGCAAGGGCGAGCAGTGCCGCATCACCCCCTTTGCGTCCGACCAGTTGCACCCCGGCGGGCAAGCCCTGTGCGGTAAGCACCGGCAGCGTAATCGCCGGATGGCCCGAAAGATTGAAAGGGCGCACCAGCCGGGTCAGCGGCAGGACCGCACGCGGATCGGTCGCTTCTGCCAGCGTCGGCGGCACGCTTGGCAGCGTCGGCAGGACCAGCGCATCGACCCCGGCCAGCGCCGCATCGACTTCGTGCGAAAACACCTGCCGCACTGCCTCTGCCGCAGCGAGCCGTTCGGGCGCATGATCCCGACCGGCAAGAATGCGCGCGCGCACGTCCTCACCCATCGCCGGATCATCGGCAAACTGCGCCAGCGCCTGCCAGCTTTCGCGCCCGATGATCACCATCCCTGCGTCAAACGCCGTATCGAGCCCGGGCAAGGCGCGCGACCGGCAGGCGCCCCCCCAGCGCGCAATCGCCGCAGCCACTGCGTCGCCGACATCGTCCGCGACGGTCGGATCGAGAACCCCGAGCACCGGCGCACGCGGTTCGTCCGCGACGGCAAATCCCGGCACGATCGCCGTCATCGCCGCTTCGACCAGGGCCACATCGCGCGCAAAAACGCCGACGCAATCTAGCGATGACTCCATCGGCCAAGCCCCCCGACGGCTGACCAGCCCGTATGTCGGCTTGAATCCTGTCACGCCGCAACAGGCAGCGGGCATGCGCACCGATCCGCCGGTATCGGTCCCGATCGCCATGTCGACCAGACCTCCGGCCACAGCCACCGCCGATCCGCTCGACGATCCGCCCGGAATGCGCGCGGGCCAGCGCGGATTGACCGGGGTGCCGCAGCGAGGATTGACCCCGGTCACGCCAAACGCGAATTCATGCATGTTCGCCTTGCCGACGATCCGCCAGCGTCCGTCGGCAAGCAAGTGCGCGACCACCTCTGCATGAGCCGCAGCCGGCGCCGCATCGGCAAGCACAGCGCTGCCCTGCCGCGTCGGCAGACCGGCAACATCGAGGCTGTCCTTGATCGCCACGCGCCATTCCCCGGCACCAAGCGAGCAGGCCACCGCGAGAGCACCATGCGGATCAGGCAGCGCGCAGGATTCCTTCGCCGTATCGGCACAGGACGGTTCGGAGTGAGCAGGCAGGATCGACATGCCGCCGATAGCAGACCAAATGGGCCGGGCCCGCTATCCGCAACGCGCAACGCCCTGTACAGGACGCGCCTCTATTCGCGACGGATCTGCCCGACCGCAAACCGCACCCGCGCCAACCCGCCAGATGAGCACATCCGCGCCATGGCCGCAAACCGCGATGCGCAGCGAATGTCCGTATTGCGAATTTTTATCTTATTGATTTTTATGTATTTTTTACGACAATAGGTCACTGGACAAAGCCCATACGCGTGGCCTTGTCGCGATGTGTACAAGGGGGGCAACGCCATCATGAAAGTCGGAATCCGGACCATCTGCCTGCCGATGTTGCTGGCCAGCGCGCCTTGCTACGCCCAGACAGCGCCCGCCGAAGACAGCGCCAAGCCGGTCGATGCGGGCTTTGGCGACATTGTGGTGACCGCCACCAAGCGCAGCGAAAACCTGCAGAAGGTGCCGATCGCGATCACCGCATTTTCCGGTGACCAGATCCGCAAGCTGGGGATCACCGACACCACCCAGATCACCGAGCACGTCCCCGGCCTGCAGCTCAATGCCTGGTCGCCCAACGTGACGATCTTCAACTTGCGCGGCATTTCGCAGAACAATTTCACCGACTATCTCGAAAGCCCGGTCGCCGTTTATGTCGACGATGCCTACATGGGATCGATCAACGGGATTTCGGGGCAATTGTTCGATATCCGGCGCGTCGAGGTTCTGCGCGGCCCCCAGGGCACGCTGTTCGGGCGCAATGCCACGGGCGGGCTGATCCAGTATCTGTCCGAAGACGCATCGAAAGCCGATCTCAACGGCTATGCCACGGCCGGTTGGGAACGCTTCAACCATCGCTCGCTCGAAGGTGCGCTGGGCGGATCGATCATCAAGGGCGTGCGCTTTCG
>Ga0302198_10002799_pt1 | contig 18015 bp, 20 predicted proteins | sample II_Bog_N2_2_FD_193521 | JGI IMG/M metagenome (GOLD analysis project Ga0302198, IMG submission 193521) | Peat permafrost microbial communities from Stordalen Mire near Abisko, Sweden - II_Bog_N2_2 | ecosystem: Environmental > Terrestrial > Soil > Wetlands > Peat | place: Sweden: Abisko... | reverse complement strand
AAACCACAGGATTCTAGCTTTAGAAATTAATAAGTTGGAGAGAATAATAAAAAACTCTAAAAAATACCAATCTCAAAAAGACAAAGCATCCGCAAAATTAAATAAACTTTTAAATTTACAAAGTATATTACCTAGGACAAAAGAAGACGAAGAATGCCAAGGAGTTGAATCTTGAATATTTCAATAACCACTTTATTATTTTTTCCAGTAATTCTTTTTTTAGTAATTTTAAGAATGAAAAAGAGTGCAAAAGATTTCTGTAGAAAAGAAATTTCGAAATTTAAAACTGAAGAAGCAGAATGGAAGCTAGCAGTAATGAAATGCTTAATAAATGAATGTAAAGTTGTTAAAGGTAAAAAAGGCAATTTAGTATCTTATGGCTTTAAAGATAATCTGGAAGATAAAGAAAAAACTACAAGTACAAGGAGAAATCTGGAGAAGCAATAGCTTAAATTGTTTACATATAATTTTTTGAATATTAAATATTCCTTACAATACTTTGCTTAAAGTATAATACGTTACTTAGTAAAAATTTTAGAAGAATTAGATTGGAGCTCAAATGCCATCAGAAGCATTAATTTTACACCTATTAGGAGTTAAGGAAATGAAAATACCTACTCCTGATCCTATGTTTATTATTTTCCACAAAGGATCTAGAAGGAATAATAATTCTTTGTTAAGATTTTTTAATTTCTTTAAAAGAAAATAATACAAAATCAAAATTTTATTTTTGAAAGAACAAATTGAAATGAATGAAGAGAAAAACAAATATTCATATATTTTTCCATTAGATGAAAACTCAATAATACTGGATACAGAAACTACTGGATTTAACGATTCAGAAATTTGTGAAATATGTATTATAGATTGGAAAGGAAAAATTCTATTAAACTCTTTAGTGAAACCTACTTTAGGTATTCCTAAGAGATTGGAGGAGTTCCACGGGATTACTAATGAATTAGTAGCAAATGCTCCCACTTTTAAAGATATCTCCTCAGAAATCCTTGAAATCCTTAAAAACAAGCAAGTAATAATATATAACCGTAAGTTTGATACAGATGTTATTCGAAGTAGTGCAATTCATTCAGGAATGGATCCTGAAATTTTTCCTAAAGAACAAGATACTTTGTGTGCAATGAATTGGTATTCTGAACTTTGGGCTCAAGACTGGCATCCATATTATATGAATTACAGATCTCAAAAATTAATTAATGCTTGTGCTCAGCAAGGTATAGACATAAATTCTGTTCAAGCACATAGAGCAGAAGCAGACTGCAGATTAGTCTTAGCATTAATTAATGAAGTAAATAGGAAATTAAAAGAAGGTATAGAAGTAAAAACTTATTTAGTAGAGGAAGTAAAATGAAAATTCTTTTCACTTGTCATGGGAATGTAAACCGTTCTGCAGCGGGAGAAATAATCTTAAAAAAATTAAAACCTGAATGGAAAGTTATTAGTGGTTCTTTAAGAGAAAAACATAATCAAGGAAAATTAACCACTAAAAAAATGAGAGAAACTTTAAATGAAATGGGATACTTTACAGAGGGCATAAGATCTACTGCCACTACTCAAGAAATGATAGATTCTGTAGATGTAGTTTTTTACATGGATAACAGTAATGAGAAACTTTTAATCTCTAAATTTGGAGATAAAGTTCTGGAAAAATCAATCAGATTATCTAGCTTAATTAACGAAAAATCTATACCTGATCCAGGATTTTCTGCTGGTTTAGAGATGTTTAAAAAAGTTGTGCCTATGATAGAAAAGGCTATTAAAGTCTATATTGAACAAGTGGAAGGAAAATAGTATAAATGGAAATTTTTATAACTAAGGCTAATAGAGTCAAACTTAAATCTGTTAGCATAAATAAAGAAAAAATTTTTAATTTAGAAAGAGAAATCAAAGATGCAGGTCATAAACATCATGTTTGCGATAGTAAAGAAGATTTAGATAAGTACTTAAAGGAATCTGACTTAATTATAACTATAAACAACATAGGTGCTAAAAAAGATGATTATATCTTAGAAAAGATTAACAATTCAAAGAAACAAAGAGGAGCACTTCCTTTAACAGTTTTGATAGTAGATGATCCTGAACTGCTAAATATTAATATTGGATTTAATTCTTATAAAGAATATATGGATAAATTAGACTATCTTTTATTAAATAATAACTTAATTCCTACTAGAGATTATTTACTTAAGAAGATGGTAACAAGACCAATATTAAGAGATTCACTTGATACTAACTTCCAGATTCAACCTTGTTATCTAGGTTCTTATAGAGTTGATCAAAACTATAAACCTTGGAGTAAAGAGCAAATAATTTCTGAAGCTTTGCCATTTTTAGAAAGAGATAAGAGATTAATTTATGTTGGTAAACTCTCAAGCAGAGCTTCTATGGTTAAAGACTTTGACTTAAATATTTTAGATTTTGCTGTAATTAAAAAAGAACTAGAAAATAATAAGTTTCCTAAAGCAATAGAGAAGCTACTACTAGAACCTGAATGCGGGCAAGTTATAAAATTTGAAAGCAGAAATGAAAGGAACGAGAAAGCTTATTTAGGAAAACAGATGTTTTCAGTTTTTATACAAGATCTTGAGCATCAAGAATTAGCATTTAACACAGGTAGGTTTACCCATGGCATAATAAGAGGTATGCCCTCAATTAGAGTTAATGATGAAGTTTCTGAACAATTCAAGTTTTTACCCTTAGTTAAGAAAGAAATTCAAAAACAATTTTTAAGTGAAATGACTGAGAATAAATGGTTATCAATATTAGAGGAACAAGCTTCTTACCACTTTAAAAAAGATGCGGAATTCAGAAATTTTCTGGATAAAATAGAAAAACAAGTAAAAGGAATTAAAAATGCAAATTAACGAAAAAGATTTAAACACTTTAAACAGCAGTATTGAAGAAGCAGCTAAAACTAGAAGTTTCATAGACAATGTGCTTGGTTCAGAAATGAAAGCTTTAAGGGAAAGATTTGAAAAAATATATCCTCAAGAAGATTATGTTGAAATTTTTAACCGAGTTAAGGACTCTTTACACTATTTAACAGGTTGTGGTTATCCTAATGAAGATAGTTTAGGCTACTTAGAAACCCGTTTAAAATATATCTCTACGGGAATTAAATTTCTTAATTTTATAGAGCATGAAGAAATTATAGCAGACATTCTTTCAGCCTGTGGTATAAAGAAAATAGAATTTGTGGAAGATTTTGAACAAACTTACCCTAATTTAGTAAAGCATAAAGAAGAATTAAAACATATATTCAATTCTGCAAATAATACACAAAGTCAAATTTGCAAAGGTGCTAATGAAATAAAGAAAAACATGTACCCTTCTCTACCTGAGAATCTTATAAAAAATACATCTAAAGATGTAGGAATCTCTTTTAATGAATTCAACACTTTAGTTAAAATTAAATCCAAAGAAAATTATAAGAAAAAAGAGAAAATGTTAGAGAATTTAAAAGAGAAAAATGAAAATATAGAGATCAACTTAGACTTGTACAGTACAGTTGTAGACTCAGTAGATATATCTTAAAAATAACTTTAAATTTTTAATTTAAAGTATAATACTAGTTTAATATAATTTTGTATTGGAGTAAAAAATGGTTATTGTAGGTTTAGATTCAATAGTAGATGAAATAAAAAGTATTGAAAGCAATCTTGAAAAATGTGATGAAGAAATAAGTCAGCTCTGGGGAAGAATCTGTGGTTTAAGAGAAAAAAAAGAAAAATTAAATTTAAGTAAAAAAAGTTTAATTGTAAAAAAAGATGACTTGTTTAAATCTCAAAGTACTAGTAAATAGGAAATAGAATGAAATATAGAAAAAAGCCTGTAGTCATAGAAGCTGTTAGACTTCTTTGGGAAAATCAATTAGAAATACTTGATTTTACTAACTCAGAAAAAAGCGGTTGTTACTTTTGCTATGTAAATGAAGAAGGTAGAATCTCAGAAGAAGTTACGGATAGATTAGGTATGATGATTCCAACTTTAGAAGGAGACCATTTAGCTTTAGAAGGAGACTTTATCATAAGAGGTGTTGAAGGAGAACTTTACCCTTGTAAACTCGTATATTTTTTAACACTTATGAGTTAGTAGATTAAATTTAAATAATTAAGGAAACAAAATGTATACCATTACAAAAATAAGTAATTCATCTTCTAAAAAAGTTGTAGATGTAATAGAATTTAACGATAAAGAATTTGAAAAAGCCTCTAATGCTTGGAATGCACTTATTCGTTCTTCAGAAATCAAAAATTTATATATCTCCGCCATTTTTAAAAAAGATAGTGTTGTAATCTCAACAGTTAATTAAGTTTTAACTAAATAATAAATTTATAAGATAAACCTTATTTAACTTATATAAGGAAATACATGAATAATTTTGAAAAAATTATTTATCTTGAAGAAATACTTGATGGAAATTACGATCAGGAACTCTCAGGTTTAGTAGAATACCTACTGTATAATAGGTATGAATTAGTGAGGAAAATTTTAAAAAGTAAAGGTTTTCTTCTAAAGAAGATTAAGCAAATCCCTGAGGATTTAAATTTAAAAATTATTGAAAATTAGATTAGAAATAGGAATAGAAATGAAAAGAGTAACATACACAATTGACCAAGTAGAAGAGTTTGTAGAAAAAACCTTAGCATTAGAATTATACAAAAACAGATACTTGTCTTTAGATTATGAAACAAGTTCTTTAGAAATATTAGATTCAGATTTCTACATAATTGGGATTGGAATATCTAACGGTTCAACTTCTTACTATCTAGACATTTCTTCTTTAGATTCTTTTGAAGGAAGATTGTCAAAAGAAGATACAGAAAAAATTACTGTAATGTTCGAGAAGCTTAATTCCAGAAATGTAACTTTCTTAGTGTATAATTTAAAGTTTGAAAATAAAGTTAATAGAGTCCACTTTAATGCACAACTTAAATATTTAGATTTATATATCTTACAGTTTATGATGGGAGAAAGAATTTCTTTAAAAGAATCTTGTAAAACTTTATTAAATCTTCCAGACTGGGAAACTGAAGTTTATTCTACTGTGGACAGTGTAAAAGATATAATGGATGGTATAAAAGGTACGGCAGGTAAATCTAAGAGTAAAAATCATGTTCTATTTGAAAATCTTTCTTGGGATGAATTTGCTAAAAATTTAAGAGAACGTAAAAATGCTAAAAGTGATTTGACAGCTACAGCTTTAGAAACCTTAAGATTAAAGTTAAGTGAAAAACAGTTACAAAACTTAAAAGAGATAATACTTTTAAGAGTAGAGAACAGAAACTTCGATAAATTTTTTAATTCGGCTACTAGAGAAGACTTAAGTATCTACTGTATTTTAGATTGTGAAAACACAATAAAGTTGTTTGAATATTGGGTTCCTCAGCTGAAAGCTCAAAAATTAGAAAAATGCCTTAGTTACTACACACAGCAATATTTATTGGGCACAGAATTAGAAATTAATGGTTGCTGCTGGGATGAAAAAGAGGCTAAGCAATTTGAGAATCAGCTTCAGCAGAAAGTTCTTCATGCTTATAAAAACCTTCTGCTTTTACCTATAATGAAGTCAGCTATAGAAGAATCTTTACCTCTTGAATACGATGATTTAACTCCAAAGCTTAAAGAAAAATTAGTTGTAAATAGAATAGGTAATTCTGATGAATTAAAAATAATGACTACTAACAATGTTGAGGATTTAAAATACTATTTTAATCCTGAAACAACTACTAAGGAAAACACGGCAGTTTTAGGTAGAGTTTTTTTAAAATCTCCCTATGTAAAAATGGCTGTGATGCTTCAGCAAATGAAAGTAGACATAAGGTCAGAACCCTTACTATACCCTAATTTCCTCAAAATATTAAATATGCAGAATAAAGATGAGATTCTAAGCTTTATTGAGGAGAAGATGGTAAAAGTTGTCAGTAAGGATTTTACTCTTTATGAACTATTAAAAATAGAAGATTCTTTTAATAAGGAAACAGAATATAAATTTCCTAATTTTGATTCAGATACTCAGGAATTTATGTATGATTGTTTAACTTCCGTTTTGAAATGTAATGTAGATGATGAGTCTACGCATATACCTGAAATGAAGTTCCTTTTCTATTATAAAGTTTGCAGGAAAGCATCAAAAGTGATTTCAGCAAACTTAGAAGGAAAAACTGGTAGACCTGTGGCTGGATCTTTTAAGGAGAATGAACACGGAATTAAGATAAAAACCTCAAGTGAACTTTCTGAAGATTCTGGAAGCAATATAATAAGATTCAACTTTAATCCTTTGGCAGCTGATACTAGGAGGTGGACTAGTAGTTTTCATGTTATACCTTCTAAATCTGAAGTAAGAAAATGTTTTACAAGCTTCTCTAAAGATCAAATCTGTCTCCATTGGGATATGAGTCAATTAGAATTAAGAGTCGCAGCTTTCTTGTCTGAAGATGAAAATATGATTGAGGCATTTAAAAGTGGTGCAGATGTTCACAGATATGTGGCTAGTAAAGTTTGGCAAAAACCAGAAAATGAGGTTTCTTCCACAGAAAGAAGATTTGCAAAAACTTGCTTCCCTGGTAATACTAAAATAAAATTATTGTCTGGAGAATTAGTAACTTTGGAAGAATTAGAAGGTAAAGAGAACTTTTACACTTATTCTTGTGATAAAAAAGGTTTAATAAAACCTGGTAAGGTGATAAAAGTTTTAAAAACAAAAGAAGTTAAAGATTTGATAAAAATTACTTTAGATGATGGCAGTCATTTTGAATGCACTCCAGATCATGAGATATTGAATAGAGAAGGTAAGTATGTGCCTGCTATGAATTTGAAGTTGAATGATTCTTTAATGCCTTTATATAGTAGAGTTAATAAACTGGGTTATGAGGAAATCCTTAATAATAATACTCAAAAATATGAAAAAACTCATAATTTGGTAGGGAATAATTGTTTAATTAATTACTGGGATCCTTTAGAGGAAGTTAATGTTATACATCATATAGATTACAATAAGTTAAACAATACTCCTGAAAATTTGGCTCTTTTCGGTAGGAAAGCCCATAATTCTTTCCATAAGAATAATTATGAAAGAAGTTTAGCAATCTGGATTAAAAAGCCAGAATCAAGTAAGATTCTTAGTGCATCTGCAAAAATTTTCAGAAGTAAATTGACTGAAACTCAAAGAAAAGAAATTTATGGCAAACATCATCTAGGTGTTAAGAAGGAATCAGTTAGCAGAATTTTACTTCTAGAAAACTCTCAAAGTTGGAAAGAAACAAGATCTTATCAAGGGCTTCTGAAATTAATTTTACAATATTTAGCGGATTTAAGATATTTAAAACTTTTAGATCAATATGATTCATACCGTCCTGACCCTCAAATATTAAAATTTGAAAATCTAGAAAAAGTTTTTAACTTGAAAATTGAAGATATTCTTTTAGAAAGTGAAAAATACAATTATAGTGGTAAAAAATATGAGAAATTCAAATACAAAGAATTTTCTAAAACTAGAGGGATGAAAGGAGGAACTTCCACAGGGGAAAAATTTAATAAAAACCCTGAGAATTACTTTAAGCTATCCTCTACTAGAAAAAACAATATGGAAACTTTAAACTCTAATCCTGAATTTCAATTAAAAACCAGACAAAATAGAGCTCTAAAGATCTTAAATAGTTATTACAATATTACTAAAAAAGAGGAAGTTTCATACTTAGAATACAAAAATGAATCTAAGAAGCTTAAATTAAAAATTTGTGGTTTAGAAGGTGTAAATAATAATTTTACCTCTTTTAAAGATGCATACAATAGATCCAAAAGCTATAACCACAGGATTTCAAAAATAGAGTACATTTCTTTCGAAAAAGAAATACCCGTGTATGATTTAGAGGTAGAAGAATTTCATAACTTTGTAGTTTGGACTTCAGAAAAATCAGGTATTGTAGCTCATAATTGCTCGTTCGGTTTATTATATGGTCAATCAACAAAAAGATTTGCTGAAGAACTTTTCGAAGGAGATAGAGAAAAAGCTAAGGACTTAGTAGACTCATTTTTTAATGCTTTTCCTAAAATTAAAAAGTTAATTTTAGATCGTAAAAAATATGCTAGAAAAAATGGTTGTGTTTTAACAGCTTTTGGTGATAAGTTGGTAATACCTCATGATCCAACAGATGAAGCTTCCATAGCTCATTTAGAAAGAAGAGGAGTCAATTTTCCAATTCAACATCTAGGTTCAAATCTTACAGGTCTTTCTATTTATAATCTTATAAAGCAAGATTTCCTTAAACACAGTAAAATTTATGGGATGACTCACGACTCTAATGACATACTACTAGATTATAAAGACCTATTTGACGCGATACTTAAGTTGAAGCAAAATGTTTTAAATTTTGTTAACAAAGGAATAAATTTTGACTTCCCACTGGACTTAGATTTAGAGATAGGAACTTCCTTAGGTACTCTAGTTGGAATAGATCATGTAAATCTTATTAATAATAATGAAATTGAGCTTTCAATTTCAGCTAGAAAAGAGAACATTGAAATACTTTTAGATAGATTAAATCTATACAAAAATTTATATACTTTCACTTATGAAGAAACTGGTAATAAAAGTAAATTTAATTCTTTCTCTGAACTGTTTAGTACCTCAGGAACTTTCAACTTTGATTATGGCTCTACAGTAACAGAAGCAGAAGGTAAATTAATACTTAAAAGATTGGAAGTTTAATGCCTAAGGAAATAAAGATAATACAGGATTTTTTATTTACTGCGGATAAGGCTTTTTCTAAAATAACTTTCGATCCTTTACCTCACAAATATGAATATGAAGGTAATACAGGGATTTCTGTTACTAAATTAGTTCATCACTATGTTCCTGAATTTGATTTAGAAAAAATGTCAAAATTAACTGCAGAAAAGAAAGGTGTATCCCAACAAGAAATAAAAGATCTTTGGCAAAATAATGTTATAGCTTCTGGAGAAAAAGGTACTATAACTCATAAATATTTAGAAAACAGCATCCTTGGTCTCTCAAAAGAGAGTGAAGAAAAGTTTCTGTTTGATTCTTACCCCGATACTCTCATACAAGTTAAAAACTTTATAGAAGATCTGAAAGAATCAGAGTATGTTCCTGTTGCAACAGAGCAAAGAGTCGTAGATAAATTAGTCTGGTTATTTGGGAGTTTAGACTTAATAGTTTTCAATAAGAAGAAAAGCTTATTTGAAATTTTTGATTTTAAAACAAGTAAAAAGATTGAGCACAGTAAATACGGTAATTTATTATACCCTATAAATTATTTATGCCAAGGTGAAATAAACACATACTCCTTACAGTTGGATTTATACAAAAAAATGTTAAAAAAAGAACTTCCTTTTGAATTCGGCTCTAATAAAATAGTTCATTTTAATGGTAGAAAGAATGAAAATTATTCTATTATTGAATTAAAAGATCAAAGTAAAGCAGTAGATTTAATTTACAATGATTACTATAAAAACAATTAAAAATTACATAAATTAATCCATTTTAAAATTAATTTTTCTAAAAAGACTTATTATACATGTTAAACATATTTAATAAATAGTTTTGAACTGTGCAATAGTTTTGAAGATTATAAACAGAAAAATAATATAATTTTAAAATGGAAATAAAATGACAACACGTTACATGCCAAATTCTCCAGTTCAGTCTGCTCGTGCAGCTAATGGAGTAGCAGAAGATTCTGGTTCTCGTATTCAGAATATTCTTAAAGAAAATAAAGATTTCACTAAAAAATATAAAAACTTAATCAAAGGTTTAGATTCTAAATCATTATCTGAAAGACGTAAAGTAGAAACTACACTACGTATTATGGATAACCAAGCTAAATATGTAGAATCAATTAAATCTGATGCTAAATTAGAGGCTACTTTCACACAAAATCTAGGTGCTTTAGTTCCTAAAGTTATAGATCAAAACTAGGTCTCGCTGTTAAGTAATTAACAGTTGTTATTGCGTTAATTGCTGGAATCCCCTAAAGCTTTTATAACTACAAAGTGTTTCGTAAGAAAGAGCTTGAATGTTTGAAAATATAAAAGATAAATCGAATGGGCAATCAGCAGCCGAGCTTCCTTTACTAAGTAGAGTGAAGAAGGTTCAACGACTATCCTACGGGAGTACACTCAAGTGAGTGGAAATACGCAACTCCTTGTTAAAAACAAGGATGAAGATATAGTCTCTCCTTTTATGAAAGTAAAAGATGGTAATTCTTTGATTAAAGAAAACACCTGTCTTGATTTAACGACTCAAGATGAAGAAAAATTAAATAATCAAAAAGGTTATATTTATCGGTTTAACTTTTGAAATTATTTAACAATAGCTAGTTCGTATATTTTACCCTAAACAACAAAAAAGCTGTGTGCTAGCTTAATTGGGGTAGTAAAACGTATTTAATTGCTGGAAACCCTTAAAGTTTCAAAAGCTACAACGTAATTCGTAAGGATAAGCGTGAAATATTCCCTAAAATGTTCTACTTATAGTATAATAATAAGAAAGAAATTATTTTAAAGAGTATTATGCAAGAAAATTTTGAAAATATTACAATAGGCAATCAGCAGCCAAGCACCAATGGTCGAAAGACTGGTGAAGGTTCAACGACTAGAGATCATGTCGTAAAAGATGATTTTGTTTACTGTGCTATATGTGGGAAGAAAGGTCAAAAACTTTACAGACATATTAAAGCAGTTCATAATATAACAATTGCACAATATAGAATTTTATATCCTAATGTTGAGTATATTAATAATTCTTTAAGAAACAGTATTAAAATAAATATGAATTCTGGAAGAAATACAATAAATTCAAGCTCTGAATTGAGGAAACAAACCAATAATAAAATTTCAATTGCTATTACTGAATCTTTAAAAAATGAAGAACTTTGTAATAGTTATGCTGAAAGAATATTTAAAGGTGGTCAAAAATTTAGAGAAAATAAGGATAGTGATGAATATAAATCTTATTTAGATAAACAAAGTAAAATATCCAAAAGTAGGTGGGATTCTTTTTCTCCAGAAGAAAAAGTAAAAGAAATAAATAAAATTATGTCTTCTCGTTCTACAAAGAAAGTTTTTACTATTGAGAATAAAGAATATATTTTTAGAAGTTATTTAGAATATTGGGTAGCAAAAAGTTTAATTTTAAATAAATTAGATTTTGAGTATGAACCATTTCATATAATTTTAGAAAATAATTCTCATTATATTCCTGATTTTTATGTTGCAGAATTAGATATTATAATAGAAGCAAAAGGCAAAAAAGTTCTTGATAAGAAAAAACAAATTCTTATTAATAATTATATGATTAAAAATTCTAAAAAATATCTACTGCTTGAAAATTGTTATAAATTAAATGAAACAGAATTAAAATCATTCCTAGATATAATCTCCACGAACAGTACGGTTCTTCTTCATGTTAAAAAACGTGAAAAAGAATATGATATAGTCTATTCTTATTCGAAAGATTAAGATGCTAGGATAAAGAGCCTAGCGTTAAAAAATAAAAGAATTTAATAGCACATGAACTCGTAGATATTCAACCTTTAGATCGTCAAAATGGTGAAGTAGTAATTGTACAACCAATTTACAATAACAACTACACTTATAATACTTTCACTTATGATGTTAATGCAGATCAAATTACTGGTGTTGTAACTCAACTTCAAGGTCAACAAGTATTTAAAACTTATTCTGATGGTTTCTATGCTTCTCAAAATTTAGCTGGAACTAATGCTTATACTGGTGCTGATGCTTCTACTACTAACTTAGCTACTGTAACTGTAACAGCTACACGTTTAGATAACTTAGGTATTCAACTTCCTGTGTTAGCTGGTTCTGCTTATGTAAGTTTCTGGGTTGTTTATTCTGGTTCTCCATACAGTGTATCTTTACAAGATATTTCTGGTAACTTTAGTTTATCTTTAGTAAGTGTTAATGATCAATACAACAATGCTGCTAGTCCTGCTGTATTCTCTGCTATTCAGTCATTAATTACTGTGGCTAATATCAATGAATTAACTGGTTTAGCTACTGTTACTTTCGCTAGTACTATTGTTCCAGCTCTATTAGTTGGCGGACAAATTAACTTATTCCAAGTTGTTGCTGAATTTAACTATCAATCTGAATCTGGTGGTATTAACTCTCTAGATATTAACTTGAAAGTTGTTCCTGTAACTGCTGAGCCTCATCCATTGAACGTAGCATGGTCTACTCAAGCTCAATTGGCTGCTGCTGCTCATTTGGATTTAGATATTCCTGATCTTTTAGCTAACTTAATTGCTTCTTTCATTAAACAAGAAAGAGATATGCTTTTGATCAACAATATTGTTTCTCATGCTACTTTTGATGCTAATCTAGTTTATGATGCTACTCCTTCAAGTAATTACTCATTACTTGCTAAATATGCTGAAATTGAACTTAAACTTAACTACGCAGAATCTTTAATCCAAAGACATCAAGGTCGTGGTGGTGTATCATTTATTCTTTGTGGTACTAACGCTTCTGATATCTTTAGAAATACTGCTGGTTTTGAAAACTCTGGAATCATTGCTCCAATCGGACCTTACAAACTAGGTACAATGAGAGATGGTACAGTAGCAGTTATTAAAGCTCCTATGATTAATCCTAATACATATGTTGTAGGATTTAAAGGTTATGTTGTTGGTGATGCTGCAACAATCCTTGCTGAGTGGGTTCCACTATATGCTACACCTGTATTCAATAATCCTAACTTGAATAACTATCAAGGTATGATGAGCTTGTATGCACTTGTAAACAACAACCCGGGTTACTACTACCGTGGTTCTATTATTAACTACACTGCATAATCAGTTTAACTAATAATTAAAAATTAGGCTTCCTTCGGGAAGCCTAATTCATTTATAAAATACAACTCTTAATATTGAAAAAGAGGTATAATATTGTATGATAAATAATAAAAAGAATTGTTAATGCTAAAAAATATAAGCCTCAGAAAAACTAAAATATCTCAAACTACCAAAGAAATTAATCTGAAGAATAGCTTAGAAATTATAAAATTTTTAAACTCTAAATTTTATTCTTCTGAATTAGCAGAGATAGAGTACAAGTTATTGGAAAATATCTCTGCTGGTGAGAAGTCTAATATCTCTAGAAACATTAAAATATTCAATAAATATAAAAATTATTTTTCTTCATATTTGAATAAACACAATATATCTGTTACAGAATCAAATTTACAATTTTTAATTTTTGCTGCAATCAAAGACTGGGATCCACTTTGCTCAGTTTGTAGAATTAAAATACCTTCCACTAAGTATAAGTTACCTTTACCTGTAGTCTGTAGTAAAGATTGTTCTAGAGAGTCTAAAAAAGAAAAGTGTAAGTCAATAAAAAATTACTCATTTGAAATACTACAAGATTTAGAGAGCTTAGAAGTTGATCAAGACATATCTCAGATTCAACTTAGTTTAATAAAATCTTCTAATTCTAGAATGCAAAATACAATAACTCACCAAATAAAAAGTTGGCACAAGTATCGCCATGCACTAAAGAAATACTTTATAGATAACTCTATACCTCTTAGTTTATCAAAATTACCTGAGATTTTTTATATTCTAAGAACAGGTAATGAATCTAAGTGTCTATGTGGAGCTAACAGAATTTTTAGAGATGGAGTTTTTAATGCTACTTGTGAAAAAGCAGAATGTATAGGAAAATATACATCAAAAGGAGAAGCAGATCTTTTAAACTTCTGTAAAACTCTAGATTCAGAAGCTACGAAATTAAGATTACGAAAATTAGAAGTTGACATTTTTTTACCTAAATATAAACTAGGAATAGAATTTAATGGAGAGTATTATCACAGTGAATTTTTCAAAGATGATAAATTTCATGCAAAGAAACAAGATTTAGTAGAACTTGAAGGAATTAGTCTTTTATCTTTCTATAGACACCAGTGGGAAACTAAAAAAGAAATAGTAGAATCTATTATAAGAAATAAAATAGGTTTAAGTGAAAAAGTTTTTTATGCTAGAAAATGTCTCGTGAAAGAAATTACTTGGGCAGAGTGTAAAATATTCCTAGAAGAAAATCACATACAAGGTTCTGGAAGACCAGCAGGAACTTACTATGGTTGCTTTTATGGGGAAGAACTCTTGTCTGTAATGACTTTTGGAAAACCTATGTATAACTTAGAATATGAATATGAATTAATTAGATTCTGCTGTAAAAAGAATCTAAGAGTAATTGGCATTGCAAGTAAATTTTTATCGTATTTTAAAAAATTAAAAAATCCCAGAAATATCTTATCTTACGCCAATAGAAATATAAGTAAAGGCAATCTTTACACAAGATTAGGTTTTCAAGAAATAGGAAGAGAGATAAGTTTCATATATTATAATGGAAATAAAGTTCTATCTAGATACCAGTGTCAAAAACATAAGATAGAAAAATTATTTAATAAAAAGATAGACTTTAAGAAAACTGAAAAAGAAATAATGTCAGAAAATGGATTCTATAGAGTCTATGATTCAGGTCAAATTACTTATGGATTGAATTTTTAGCATAAGTATAAAATACAACTCACAATATGTAAAATATGGTATAATTGTGAATTGTATTAAAATTATTTTAGAAGCTTAAATGAAAAAGAATATTTATTATCATGAAAACTTAGGTTTTATTGGAGATGCTAAAGCTGTTGCAATGAAATTTAAGGTAAGCATTGAACAAGTTAGAGATTCAGGGTTAATAAGAAATAATAAACTCTTAGCAAATAAGGATTGGATCATAGCCATAAAAGAAGGAGAAATTGAACCTGATTTTAATATACTGACTAGACCTTTAACTACAAATCAAAAAATTTCTAGAAGTAAGATAAACTTATATTCAGATGAAGCTGAAAGGTTGAAGTTAAGCAATTCCATCAAGAAAGGTATGAAAGATTCTAATGCTTCAGAAAAAATATCTAAAATTAAGAAAGAATATTTCTCAAATCCAAAGAATAAAGAATCTTTAAAAGAGAAATATTATAAACACTCAGAAAAAATGAAAGAGAGATATTCTAAAGTAGAAAATAGGAAGAAAACTTCTATTGCTACTAAGCTAGGATTTACACAAGAAGTTAGAAAAAGAATTTCTAATATTCAGTTAAAAAGATTTAAAAATCCAATAGAAAGAGATAAACTGTCTTTATCTCAGAGAAATTCTTATCTTAATAATCCTGAAAGAGCTATAAAACAATCTGTAATTATGAAAAAAGTACATTTTCAAAATCCCATACTAGCAGAAAACCATAGCTTGCTTATGAAGGAGAAGTGGGATGTAAAAATGCAAGAAAGATATGAGCAACTTCAAAAATATTTTTCTGTAAAGTACAATTATCATGTATATGATTTGGAAAAAAAATTATTTTATTTAAATTTAGCAGCAGAAGAAAGTTCTATTTTATTAGAACTTCCTGATTCCATGGACATTTCTCAAATTAAAGAAACTGTATATAAAGATAGGTTCTGGGTTAAATCCACACTAATTGAGGAGGGCATTTTTAATGAAAATATATTTGAATTAAACAAAATACCTACTAAAAACTATTTTAAATCAAAAGCAGAAGTAGAAATTAAAGATTTTTTAGAATCTAAAGGAATCCAAGTTCAAACTTCTAATAGAAAAATTCTTGAAGGTCTAGAGATAGATTTATTTTTGCCTAAGCACAATATAGGTATTGAATTTAATGGTATCTACTGGCACAACGATAAGATAAAAATGGGTAGTAGATACCATCAGAAAAAATCTTTACTTGCTTCTTATAAGGGTATTTTCCTGATTCAAATATTTGAACACCAATATATCTTCAACAAAGAAAAGTGCTTAAATTTTATATTGGACAAAGTAGCTAGTCCTGAAAAAATATATGCTAGAAAATGTACTGTTAAACCAATTGAGAATAAATTAGCTAATTTGTTTGAAGAATCTTATCATATGCAAAATTCTACAATTGCATCTTTAAAACTAGGTTTATTTTATAATGAAGAGTTAGTGTCTGTGGCTAGTTTTACTAATAATATTGGTTCTAATACTACTCGTAAAAATGATTTTTGGTTATTGGACAGACTAACCTTTAAGCAAGGATGTAAGGTAACAGGAGGTGCTAGTAAGCTACTTTCATTCTTTGAAAAAAATTATTATCCTAAGTATTTAATTAGTTATGCTAACTTACAATGGAGTCAAGGTAAAGTATATGAAAAATTAGGCTTCAAAGTAAATAAAAGTTATAGTAAACCCAGTTATTGGTGGTTTAAAGGTAAAAAAATATATTTTAGGACTCAAACATCAAAGAAAAACTTACCTAAAATTCTAGGAAGAGGATTTTTAGGCATGGAGTTTAGTGAAAGTACTAACATGAGAGAAAATGGTTTTCTAAGAACTTGGGATTGTGGAACAATTGTGTATATCAAAAAATACAATTAAAACAATCCTTTAACTTAAATATAATTTATAATTCAAGTAGTTATTTTTTCTTTATCTACAACTTTCAAATTACTCACAAATAATTTATTAAATTGCTCATTCACCAAATTTAAATTATCTGTAGATAAACATATAACTTCAGGTATGCTTAAAAAATACTTCAATTTTACTAATTTGCTTATGCTAATTAAAGCTATTTTCTTTTCACCCTCAGAAAAAATAAATTCCGTAGAAAGCTCATAATCATTTCTTATAAATTTTAAAGCTTCAAGTTTTTTCGCAGTAGTATCTAGATCTTCACAAATTAAATTTTTCATAATTTCCTTCCAATTTATAGTTTGTAATTTTAATAAAATAAATATGAGTAATTATACTACAGAAAAAATCTTTTAAGTTATATTTAAATTTTCATTAAAAGGATTATCTGAATGAAATAAATATGTAAGACTTATTATCAATGAATAAATAAATTATATAAGGATTCAATTATGTTTACAGTTTCACTATACGATGAAGAAGGATCAATAATAGATAGCTTTGAAGCAGAAGATTATGCTCATTTACAATTACAAGTGATTGATCACTTAAACCTTTATGTAGGGAGTGAAAGTAAATCTGTGGGCTTCTCTATAGAAAAAGATGAGGCTTGTCCTATGGACACATATGTAGTTCCTTGTCAAGCAGATATTCAAGACACTCCTAGTAGTATGATTACTGGGATACTAAATGACATGGTAGATGAAGAAACTATGTCATACAGCTCCAACACTAATCCTTATTACGCTGAAAATTATGAAGCTTACTCTGGTAGTAGAGAAACTAAAAGACGTAAAAATATAATTTTCAATAATTAATAAATATTTAAGGTTAGATTCATGATAAATGAAAAATTTAATTCAGAAGTTTTTAACATTAAAGTTTCTTCTTCTCATGACTGGCTTAATTCTTTAACTAAATACTTTGGAAACAATTACATTCTTTTAGACCTACCAGACAACACTACTATAGCTAAGCTAGATAACTCGGGCGGATATATTGGAGTATTTTATAGTAATAAAGCTCTAGGTTTAGTTTGTTTTGCTTCTCAAGATAATTTATCTACATTATTGGACACTCCTATAATTTCTGATGGAATAAAATATGAATCAGAAATTATAGAATCTAATGGTTCTCTTGATTACAGAGCCTCTGATTTTTGGAATGGTTTGCAAGGTTATGACGGAATTGGGAACCAAGGTAATGAGACAGGTACATGCTTCAATCCTAATCAAGAAATGCAAAAAAATGTGCTTAAATTGAAAGGTAAAGATGATAAACGTGAAAATTCTGAGGATACTTCTCTCTTTGTAGATAAATTTGGTGAAAAAATAATTAAGGAAATTAAATTTAGTTTTGGAAAAGATTTAGATGGAATCACTTTTTCTAACAATCTACTTTTACAAAAAACTTTAACGGATTTTATATTTAATCCCAATTTAAAAGATTATAACTTAAATCTTCCTGAAGTAATAGATCGTTTGTACAATATGTATGTTTTAA
>Ga0302198_10002797_pt1 | contig 18022 bp, 17 predicted proteins | sample II_Bog_N2_2_FD_193521 | JGI IMG/M metagenome (GOLD analysis project Ga0302198, IMG submission 193521) | Peat permafrost microbial communities from Stordalen Mire near Abisko, Sweden - II_Bog_N2_2 | ecosystem: Environmental > Terrestrial > Soil > Wetlands > Peat | place: Sweden: Abisko... | reverse complement strand
CACCAGCACCGCCATTAGATACCACAGATACACGTACCCGAACATGGCCATGGCCGAAGTGCTATGCGGAGTGAAGTACATCTCCGGCGAGCGCTCCGGATGGCCCAGGTGCAACTGAAGCGGCAGCGGCGCAACCAGCAAAAAGGCCAGCGCCGTCAGCAGCGCGAGCCGATATGTGGGCTTGACTGCCTCGACCCTGAAGACACGCTCCAGCGACGCCAAAATAAACGCGCCCGCCACCAGTCCAGTGATGAACGGATAAAGGACGATCAGCACGCTCCATTGGAGCCCGACTTCGTTCGGATACATGAAGCCTTCAACACCGTTCATAACTTCTCACCCATCTGGCTTTCAGCCTTCAGCATTAGCCGCCCTTACCGCACCGAACCGTCCAGGTCGTTGTAGTAGACCTTGGCGCCCGTGGCCATCTGCGGCTTCAATACCTGCACGCTGTGTGTCTTGAGGAACTCGTGAATCGGATCCTTGGGATCCTTAAGGTCAGCCAGTTGCCGCGCGCCTGTCGGACATGCCTCGCAGCACGCGGTCGTAAGTCCCTTCGTGATCCGGTGGTAGCAAAGCGTGCACTTGTCGGCAACTTTCTTCTCCGGATGGATGTAGCGGCAGCCATAGGGGCAGGCCTGCACGCAATAAGCGCAGCCCAGGCAGTATTTCTGGTCCACCAGCACTACGCCATCCGGGCTGATGAAGGTTGCGCCTACCGGGCAAACCTGTGTGCAAGGCGAATCCGCGCAATGGTTGCAGAGTTTGGGAACGAAGAAATACTTGCCACTTTCATCCGTGGCAACCGGGAACCCCTCCTTGCCGCCGTCGGGCGAAATCACCTCGGGAGCGATCATGGGGTTGTTCATCACGACTTCTGGATTGGTCATCTTCCAGTCCGACACGTGATAGCGTTCCACCCAGGTGCGGAAGTATCCATCCGGCACGTCATTCTCTGTTTGGCAGGCCCGCACGCAGTTGCCGCAGCCGATGCACTTGGGGATGTCGATCAACATGCTCCACCAGTGCTCGCTCATCTTGTAGTTGGGCGATTCTTCGGGCGTTCCGGCCAGCACGTACTTCCATGCAATGGCCGCAGCCGGCAATAGAACCATGATTTGACGCCGGGAAATATTCATTTCGCACCTCCCGCGTCCATCCCAGGACTATGCGGCTTGTGGCAGGTCTCGCACGGCAGCCCTTGAGAGTGATCCGCCGGCACAACCTGCGGAAAGCCCTTGGGTTTGGCCGCGCTGGCCGTGTGGCAGCGGGCGCAGAGCACTGCCGTATCCGGCAGTACAGGCTTCACAGACGCAGGATCCTCGGCATGGCGAAGCAGAGGGGAGTCTGGCGGGAAGGGTGGAACGATCAAGGCGACCATGCGCTCATAGAGGTTTGGCTTGGGCTGCTCGGGATTGGGCAAACGCTCAACCAGCGCGCCATGGCAGGCTTCGCAGTTCACGTGCGCATGTTTTCCGGCCTTCTTTACGTCTGCCACATCCGCGTGGCAGCCCTCGCAGGTGTCGTGGCCAACGAACTTGACTGGATGCGCGGCAATCTCGCCCATGGCGGCTCCGCGGTAGTGCCCATATTGTCCAAAGCTCTTGGGGACAACATAGTGGCGCACCACCAGAAACACCAGAAAGGCGAGAACGAATAGCCCCGCAAATCGGAATAGATGCCCTGCATCCTTGAAGACACTCATCAAGACCTCTCCACAATCACCGTGCCAGGAGGTTCCGCGCAGCTATTCCAATGTGATCTGGAACATTCCTTGCATCTTCGACCGTACAGGAGGGTATCGGGGGTCTGTATGTGAGTTAAATCACACGCAGACGTGACGCGCCACACGCACGCCGCACAAGACAATCAGCAATTCACGGCGTCTTATGTTTGAGCTCGAAAGATGGGCGTCATGTCCTAAGCCGCGCCTTGGACTCTTCTGTTTAAAAGGACTGCTGTTCCTTGACGGCTTTCACGAAGAGGGGCGCGGCGTTTTGCAGTCTTTCAATGATCTTTGTCCGCGTTTCCCCGATGGCGCTTGCCTGATTGTCGAGCTTATCCAGCAATATCGAAGGATTAAGGTGATATTGGTGCAAAAGAAACTCGTCGGGGGAATGGACAAGAAGATGGTAGGGATCTAGCACTTCTTTCGGAAAATCCTTTAGATTGCTCGTCACGATGACATCTGCCTTTGCAAGGATTGCGGCGGCAACAACGTGCCGATCGAATGGGTCGGGAAGAGTCGGGATCGCTGCCAAAAGTTCCATCGGGACGCAGATGCGAGCTTCTGGAAAGGCTTCTTGCATCATGCGGATGCGACGATTCGCCTGCTCGTCAGTTAGTCCAAACCGAAGCAAGATGCGACGCAGTTCAACCAGTGTTTCTTCGCTCCAGTAGGCTCGATAGAGAGCCGGCTCTTCCGCACAGCGTAGCAGAATATCGCAGAGCGGCATGGGAGCCAAGACGCAAGTATCAAATACGGCGGAGTATTCATTATCAGGTGTCAAGATCATTGCTCTATTCTCATGCCCACACCAGTAAGATTAGAAATTGTATGGGGGAAGGCATTTTGCTTTCCCCCGATAGCTTAACAATTCTCACTCTTTACCTTGCCCGGCCGGTGGAATCTGGTCGTAAATGCCCTCCTCGTACTCAGCTCGGGACAAATCATCCAAAGTCTTCCGGCGCGCCGAATCCCTCCTTCCCTTGTAAGCCAGAACATCGCGGGCATAAATGCGCCTGTGCGTTCCGACCATGTGATAGGGAACCTGTTGTTGATCGAGCAATCCGATCAGAAACTGTCTCGAAACAGCGAGCAACTTTCCGGCTTCCACAGTTGTCAACTCAGCTTCGTTCTGGAGAAGAGTGACAGACTTGCCGGCTTTCAAGTCACCCAACAGCCGGCAAAGAAAGGAATAGAGATTGGGCGGAAGAGATTGCGCCCTCCCGTCCGGCCCCACCAACTTGGCCTCTCCTCTTCGCAACTCTCTGTAGAGCGCCTGGACCTCTCGCTGGTCCTGTTCTGTGATCGGAAGGCAGGCCACTTCCTCTTTGGTTGCCATGGTCATCCCTCGGTTAATCTTCGCAGTCTTTCGCATCCGCTACAACTGATTTAAGTAATTAATAGCATTTATTCGCTATATGTGTCAAGGGGCTATGTAAGCTTTCTTGGGGTCTGCCAAAATGGCCCCCCGCATCGGAAGGGAAGGAGGCCACGCACTTCCTTGATACGATATGTGCTTGGAGCAAACGATGCAAAGGATACTCGACGGGACTGCAATCGCAGCCGCCATCAAGCAGGAAGTAGCGGAAGAAGTAAGACTGCTAGCCGAAAAAGGCATTCGTCCGGGTCTGGCGGCGGTGCTCGTGGGTCATGTCCCTGCGTCGGAGATTTATGTTCGCAGCAAGGTGCAAACCTGCGCCGATCTCGGTCTCTATAGCGACCTCATCACTCCTCCCGACACCGTGACTACCGCTGAAATGCTCGATCTGGTGGCCAGCCTCAACGCCCGCGATGAGATCGACGGCATCCTGATTCAGTTGCCACTGCCCCCGCAGGTCGATACCAAGGCTCTGCTTGATGCTGTCTTGCCCGCCAAGGATGTGGACGGTTTTCACCCTGTAAACGCGGGCCGCTTGCAGGCGGGCCGTCCGGCGCTGGCCCCTTGCACGCCCGCCGGTGTCATTGAAATTCTCAAGCGCAGCGGCATTTCTATTAGCGGCCAGCACGCCGTGGTGGTGGGCCGCAGTGACATTGTGGGCAAGCCCGCCGCCATGCTGCTGCTCAACCAGAACGCCACCGTCACCATCTGCCACTCCAAAACCCGTGACCTGGGCGCCATTACCCGCCAGGCCGATATTCTCGTCGCCGCCATCGGCCGCCCCGGCTTTATCACCCCCGAGATGGTCAAACCCGGCGCAACCATCATCGACGTGGGCATCAATCGCATCACCAGCCAAGCCGACTTCGACCGCTTCTTCGCCGGCAATGCCAAGCGCGAGGCCGCCTTTGCCAAGCGCGGCTCCACGCTCGTGGGCGATGTTCACCCCAAAGCCTTCGAGCTGGCGGACGCTTACACGCCTGTTCCGGGAGGCGTCGGGCCGCTAACCATCGCCATGCTCATGGCCAATACCGTTCGGGCGGCCAAGATGCGGCGGGGGCTTTAAGTCATGCTCCGTGTTGGCCTCACCGGCGGTCTGGGCAGCGGCAAGAGCACCGTTGCGGGCTATCTGCGCGACCTCGGCGCTGAGGTCATCGAGGCCGATGAGCTGGGCCGCACCCTGATGAAGCCGGGCCAGCAGGTCTACGCCGAGATCGTGCGCGCCTTCGGCCCCAGCGTTGTCGCCCCAGATGGCCACCTGAACCGCGCCCATTTGACGGTGCTGGCTTTCCAGGGTGGCAGACTGAATGAGCTGAACGCCATCGTCCATCCGGCTGTGATCGCGGCGCAGCGGCGCTGGATGGAGTCGGTATTCGAACGCGATCCGTTTGCCGTAGCGGTCATCGAGTCGGCGCTGATCTTCGAGGTCGAGCGGGATGCCCGTGCTCGCGGGGAAGAAGAGACCATTCTGGCCGACTGGCGCCGCCGCATTGATCGTATCGTTCTGGTCACGGCGCCCGATGAGCTGAAGATCGCCCGCTATGCCGACAGAATCTGCCAATCGGGCGAGGGCCGCGAGGTCGCCGAAGCTGACGCCCGCCTCCGCCTGGCTCACCAGATTCCCGATGCGGAAAAGGCAGCCCGAGCTGACTATGTGTTGGAAAACACGGCAGATCTGGCCGCGTTGCACGCCCAGATTGCCGCGCTGTGGCAGCGTCTCAAAGCGGAGAGCAACAAAACTTCGTTGGACGAGTCTTTAGAATAGGAAGTGGCAGCCGCGCCTTCCCCTGGGAACATCGGCGCGCCGCCGCCGTATCTCTATCAGGAAGGTCTTTGGGATTTAGGAGCTATGAGAGCATTGCGCCGCGTATTCCTGGTTGTCCTGCTGGTGGGCGGATTCTGGTATCTCACCACGCATTTTTATCCCAGTCATGATGCACCCGCTGCCTCGGCCTGGCCCCATTTCTCGCTCTTTGGAGCCAAGAGCACAGGTTCCCCGCTCCAACTGACCGAGGCCGAGGCTGCGCCCGCCTACGACGCCGAAGAGCAGAACAACATCGCCGTCTATAAACGGGTGCTGCCGTCGGTGGTCAACATCACGTCCACGACCCTGGTATTCAACTTCTTTGAGGGAGTCGTTCCGCAGCACGGCCAGGGCTCAGGATTCGTCCTCGACAAGGCCGGTCATGTGCTTACCAATTTCCACGTCGTCGAAGGCGCAAACCGCGGCATCGAGGTCATGCTGAGCAACAAGCGCCGCTACTCCGCCAAGGTGATTGGAACTGACAAGGCGCACGACCTGGCCCTCTTGCAGATCGACGCGCCCAACCTTGCGCCGGTCACGCTAGCCGATTCCGCGGGCCTCTCCGTGGGCCAGAAGGTCTACGCCATTGGCAATCCCTTCGGCCTCAGCGGAACCATGACGCGCGGCATCATCAGCTCCATCCGTTCCATCCGCGGCGCTGAAGGCGCGCTTATTGAAGACGCCATCCAGACCGATGCGGCCATTAATCCCGGCAACTCCGGCGGGCCCTTGCTCAACTCGCGTGGCGAGGTCATCGGCATCAACGCCATGATCGCCTCCAACGGCGCTGACCAGAGTTCCGGCATCGGTTTCGCCATCCCCATCAACACAGCCAAGGCCGTGCTGGCCGACCTCACTCGCTATGGGCGCGTCAAGCGGCCGTCGCTGGGCATCGCATCTTACGCCATTGGACCCGATCTGGCCTCGCAGATGGGCCTGGCCGTCGATTCGGGCGTCCTCGTCCAACAGGTCGTGCGCGGCGGAGCGGCCGAGCGCGCCGGCATCCGTGGCGGCAACCAGCAGGCCTACGTTGGCAACACCCCCATCCTGCTCGGCGGCGACCTCATCGTGGCCGTCGACGGACAGGAAGTTGCCGATCCTCAGGACATCAACGGCCTCATGGACAAACACCAGGCCGGCGACACCATCAGCGTCACCCTCTATCGCGGAAAGAAGCAGATGACTCTCAAGTTGATCCTGGGCGAGGCGCGGGACGCGAATACTTAGTCCGACAGTCGATTCAGATATCTCTCGCGGGGTGCCCCACCCTCGCCGCGTTATTGTTTTTGCGACTAGGGTGGGATGCATGCCCCGCATTCACCTGCCGGCTATCAGAAGCCGGCCTGCGCCTCGGCAAGCTCCGCCCTCACCACTTGTGCCTGCGCCTGTTCGACCGGTTCGCTATAGTGGCCGGCCACAACCACAGCGGCATTTCCCTCATCCAAGTACAGCCGTACCGCAGCCAGCTTGATGGTCGATTGAGCGGCCATCTGCGCCACCTGAGCCTTGTTTGAGATGGATTGAACCAGAGCCAGAATCGCGCTCACAATGGTTGCCACTCCCTGGATCGAAGCCAAAGCATGCTGCTCGCTCGCCGGGTTCATGATCTTTGCCGCCTGCAAGAGCGCAACGTTCACCTGCTGCTGAAAGGTCACGATTTGGGTTTGCATCTGCGCCAGCGTGCTCGCATTCGGATTGGCCAGATAAGCCTTGGCCTGCGCCACCAGCAGGTTCGAGGCCGCGTCGAACCCGACTGTCGCAGCGGCAAAGATCGGCGCATCTTGCGGCGCCAGCAGCGCGGCGGTCGAATCCACCGTGACCACGGCGCTCTGCAACGCCGGCGTCCAGTTCACAATGTCCTGCGCAACGGTCACCCCCGAGCATCCGGCCACGAACGGCAGCGGCAGCAACAGCGAGATCAGCGCCCACGCGCCCAGCTTGGCGGTCGAGCCGGAACGCAGGTCCCCTTCGGCAGGCTCAGGGCAGGCTTTCGACTCGCTGCGCTCGCTCAGGATGACAGCTGAACTGGACGGGTCTCTGGCAAGCAGTCCCAGCAGGGCTGTGGCAATGGCGCTCACCAGTGTAATCACTGTGCCGTTCCCGGCCGCGCCGAGGGTTACGCCCTGCTGCCCAAGGACGCCGGCAATGGTGACGACCGCAATCAACACCCCGGCGGCCGATGTCCTGGGGTGATTCCAAACATTCGAGATAGGGTTCATTGAGAAAGCTCCTTCTTTGGAAACGATGTACAGACTCGCTTTGTGTCAGGGCATGACTTTAGTCGTGCCGTAAATGCAACAAAATCAACGTGGGCTTTACAGGCTGCGGAAGAACTCGTAATCGACCCGGCTTTGTATCAGGGCATGACTTTAGTCGTGCCACAAGAGGCCACCTTTGATTCCGGCTTTAGCCGCTGCGGAATTGCAAATAGCTGAAAACGAATGCCGCAGGGGCTAAAGCCCGGCATCTTCTTGCTATCTCTTCGGCACGACTAAAGTCATGCCCTGATACAAAACGCATCGTGAACGGAGTTTTTTCGCAGCCTCTTCAGCCCCTGAGGGGACGCTGCCGCACAATAGACGCTTGCGCGGAGTCTCCGTAGTGAAAGGGCAGCCGAAGCCGCCCTGGTTGACCTTGCCTGGCTTGAGATTTGATGAGGTGAGGACTCTCGCATTGGCGCGCCGCCGTGGTTCCGGTCAGCGCGCCAAGCTGAGAGCCTGTGCCACGCAGACTTCGACGGTCCCGCGCCCCGGCGCCATCCGCTTGTGGGACGGCGTACTCATTCGCCGGGCGCGGCATCTCCGTCGATTGTCTGGCTACCTATAAGGCTAGGGAAATAGGGGCATATCTTCTGCAAAAAAGCACCGACTGCAAGGTATATGAAATCAAAGGTTTACCCAGTGCTTGCTGGAGCGGACGCCTTGACTGACGGATCAAGTGGGATGCCGCGAGTGGCCCACGGTTTGGGCCTGCGCAATCCCGCCATTGGTCGCAGCCGGATTCTGCCGCCTTGGCGTGTCCACCAACTGGCAATCTCCGGATAGGCGACCAACTACTCGGAGCCGAGACCTTGGGCGATTGCTATCCGTCTGATCTCATTTTTCGCGAATGCAGCTATATCCGAGATTCAGGTCCTTCACGCCAGACACAACTGGTTTTTCGGGTGGAAAAAACGTGGCCATGTCGCCTGGAGTCCGTGGATAATCAAGGTGTGACGGACCCACCTCCCGACTTCCGTATACGCGATCGACGACAAAACCCTTGCCGCAATTCCCGTAAAGGACCCAACCGCCAGTGAGGAAGTAGCTCGCGTATGCCTGCCAGGGCCGCAGTTCCTTCCCGGAACTCGACACGCTGACCCGAATAGGGAGATCGCGGAGCCCAGCGTTGATGTGCATCTCAACCCGGTACGCACGTATGGCTTTGTCGGGCCTTGCATTGGAATAGTCTGCGAATGGTGCCTTCAGATCGCATTTTCCGATTGGCTCAATCTTGTACGGCGTTTGGTTAACGTCAAGTGTGTAGTAGCCGCTGGCTGCACCGCCAAGAGAACCTGTCGATCTGACTCGACAGCCCCTTAATATCTGGAGCTGAGGTGAATTCCACGGAAAGATCTCGATGGAAGTCTGACCGCATTGAGGTTTATCCAGTCGTAGTTCAATCCACTGCCGAATACCGTCATGGAAGATCAGTTTACCTTCTAGCGTTCGGGCCTCCGACCAGCAGTCGGGAGCGGTTGCATTTGTTTGCGGGTGTTCCTGACCGGTCGCAGACACAGCCGCCAACGCTATGAGCGCGAACGCAGAGACAAAATGATTCATGCGGAGTTTATAGCATAGGTAGTCCGCACCGCGCTTCGTCATCGTTAACCGTTCCCAAAAACCGGCATGGAGCAGCTGCTGGGCGCGCTTTCGCGATTGTGCGGCGCGACGACTCCGTATAGCGTGGCTCCATTTCTCTACGCTGGTTAGCGGAATCGGCATCACCTCTAGCCTGCATTTCTCACAAGGCGCGTCAACGAACTTTGTAGCGCCGGCCTCCTGGCCGGCTGTGGTGTGGGTCTCCCGACCCACGCCGGACAGCGTTTGTTCCGTCACAGTGTGCGCCAACGGTATCGATGAACGAGGCTTTGATCTGGCGGCGAGGACGCCGCCAGTACAGCCGACCAGGAGGTCGGCGCTACAAAGCGTCAATGCGGCGGTAAGAAATGCGGGCTAGCCCACAATATTTCGATGGGTTATCGGATCTAAATCAAGTCCGCGCAAGAACTCCGAAATGACCGCGGCAGCTTGGTGAGGTTCCCGCTGAAGCAGAAGATGGGGTCCCTCAATCGTCGCGACCGCCGCTTGCGGCTTGATCTGGCGAATCTCTTCAAGACACCACGCCGCTACCAGCCGGTCCTGCCTGGCTTGGAGATACAGGATGGGTACTGTGATCTGGTCCAATTCCGCTAGCGCATCACAATCAAGCACTTCACGCAGCCGTGCGGCCAATACACCTGACTTCACAGAGGAGATGGCAGCTTGAAAAGCCTTGAGCAAAGAAGCCGGCGCGTCCTGCCCAACAAGCCAGTACTCGGCTAAAAACTTCGGCAACGGAATGTGGAACACAATTGGCGCGCACAGCGAAGCGAGTAAGCGCCGCCAACCTTGCACGGGGCTTGAAGCAAAGCCTGCACAGAGAACCAACGCCGCAAGGTTCGATGGATTTGCCGCTGCAAATCGGATTGCAAGGGGAGTTGAAAAGGACTCGGCCACCAGAACGAACGGCTCCGAAACGGGACAAGACTCGCGCACAAGACCGGCCAACTCCGCGTACGGAAGAAATCGGTCGGCAGGATACCGCACAATTACGGTTTGGAACGCCTCGGGTAGCGCATTCACGAAATCCGCGAACAGCTCCCCTGTTCCATCCATCCCCGGCATGAGCACGAGCTTTAGTACGGGCGGCAACGGTGCACCGTCAGCAGAGCGCTCTCCACGGCTATTCCCATCACGCTTTCGCTGCCTCCGCGACTTATTCGCGCGAATCCTGCCTTACAAACCGCCGTCCGCGAATCTCGTATTCTCCGCCAGCCACGCGGGCAATGGCCTCGGTATAGGCGATGTGCTCCTCGGCCAGAATCCGCTTCGCCAGCGAGTGCGCATCGTCGCTTTCCAGCACCGGAATCGCCCGTTGCAGCACGATGACCCCGTGATCCAGATGCTCGTCCACAAAGTGAACCGTGCATCCGGCTACTTTGACACCGTACTCGAAGGCCTGTTCCTGCGCCTCAAGACCGGAGAAGGCGGGCAGCAGCGAAGGGTGAATATTGAGGATGCGATTGGGAAATGCGGCGATAAACTGCGGCGAAAGAAGCCGCATGTAGCCGGCAAGACAAACCAGATCGACATGATGCTCCCGCAGGCAGGCGATCATATCGGCGTCGTGCTCGGCGCGCTTGCGCCCTTTGGAGACAAGCACTTCATTCCGCAGCCCCAGATCCCGCGCCTTCGCCACTCCGCCAGCCTCGGCCACATTCGAGACCACTACCGCGATCTCAACGCCCTTGAGCCGTCCCGCCCGAATCGACTCGGCGATAGCCAGAAAGTTCGAGCCGCGGCCGGAGAGCAGGATGCCGAGGCGAAGAGGCCGTTCTTTCGAGGCGTGTTCCGACATTTTCCCTCAGGGGCTAAAGCCAAGCTCAATGGTTTATGGAATTTGCGGTGTCGGGGCTCAAACCACGACCTACCAGTCGTGCCTTACAAAGAAACAACATTCAGCTTGTCTCGAAAGTTGAACCATTCCAACTGTGAGGCCGGAGAACGGTTGAGCGCTATTGGCGAGTCAGCCGCCGCTGCGCGGGGTTGGCGAGTTGGCAATTTGGCGAGAGACAGAGATGGAAGCAGTTTCATCCCCCGTGGGTCGGCGAAGCCGGTGGACTTGCGATACAGTCCGTGTTCGGTCCGATGCGCGGTGGGGATCAAAATACTGTCCACTGTTCACTCATTCACTTTTTCACTTCTTCACTGCCTACGTGTACTGCACCCGCCGGTCGCCCTTCGCGATCCGCCCGATCACGTAGAACTTCTCTTCGGCCCGGTCCAGCAGGTTCTTGGCCCGCGTGAACTTGGCCGCCGGAATCGCCGCAATCAGCCCCACGCCCATGTTGAAGGTGCGCATCATCTCTTCGTCCGACACCTGGCCCAGCGCGCGCAGATGTTCAAAGATCGGGAGCACCGGCCAGGAACCCATCTCCACCTGCGCCCCCGTATTCTTGGGCAGGATGCGAGGCAGGTTTTCCGTGATGCCGCCGCCGGTAATGTGCGCCATGCCCGTGGTCAGCCCTGCCGCTACAAGCTTCTGAATGACATGAAGATAGCTGCGGTGCGTCTTCATCAGCGCCGCCCCGGCTTTCTCTTTGATGGCGGTCACGTATTGGGTGGGCTTGTACCCGGCAACCTCAAACAGCAGCTTCCGCGCCAGCGAATAGCCGTTGGTGTGCAGCCCGGTCGAGGGCAGCCCGATCAGCACATCGCCGGCCTTGATGCCTGCGCCCGTCACCATCTTTTCGCGGTCTACAACGCCCACAATAAAGCCGGCCAGGTCGTACTCCCCGTCGGTATAAAAGCCTGGCATCTGCGCCGTCTCGCCGCCGATCAGCGCGCAGCCGTTGGCCTTGCAGGCGTCTGCCAGCCCGGTAACCACGCTCTCGGTCACCACCGGGTCGAGCTTGCCGCTGGCCAGGTAGTCCAAGAAGAACAGCGGCGTCGCTCCCTGCACGGCAATGTCGTTGACGCAGTGGTTCACCAGGTCGGCGCCCACCGTCTTGTGCTGTCCCAGCTCGAAGGCAACCTTCAGCTTGGTTCCCACACCGTCGGCGGAGCTCACCAGGATGGGGCTCTTCCAGCGCTGCATGTCGAGCCGGTAGAGCGCGCCAAAGCCGCCGATGCCCCCCAGAACGTTGCGGTTAAAGGTCTTTTGCGCCAGGTACTTGATGCGTTCCTTGGCGCGGTCGCCACTGCTGATGTCAACGCCGGCGTCGGCGTAGGTCACGGACTTGGAAATTGGTTTGGATTCGTCGGGCACGGGAACGGCTTTCTAGTGATGGATTTCCAGGGCGGCGGCTGGCCGAAAGGTCGATTTTAGCAGGATCGGAAGCAAGTTTCGCTGTGTTTGCACGCACATTGCTGGCTTTCCAATTGGCGGCTGGAGCCTAAGGCAGTCGGCTTCGCGCTCCCATTTGCCGAGGCACTCGCTTTGATATTCATACACGGTCGTCCGGGAAGCTGCCCACGGCTTCGCCTTCCGCGACGTGCTGGCCGGCGAGTACGATGGCGTGGCTGGCAATGCGGGCTCCGGGACCAATATCGGTAGGTACGAGCGTGACCTGGCCGAAGTCCTCCGGGTTGTGGGTGTGGGAGTAGACGCGGGCGAAGGACCCGATCACGGCGCCCTTTCCAATTTCGATGCCTCCTCGGTCGTTCAGCAGTGCGCGTTGGCGGATGATGACCCCGTCGCCGATCGACAGGTTGTAGCCGTATGTAAGATCGACGCCGTGGTAGATCTTGACTCCAGCGCCCATGTGGCCGAAGATGTGGCGGCCTAACATGCAGCGGAAGCGGAGACCCAGCCAATGATTGAGGCCTACCGGCGAGCGGTCAAACATCTGCCAGAACCAGAGCAGGGGCTTGCGCTCCTCATAGCGCTCGCGGTCGGCATCGGCAAAGTACTCCGCCTCTAAAGTCACGTTTTCAGGGTCGAGCGAGAGGCTCAGGATATTGCCTGGCAGTTCGGAGGTGAGCGTGAGGTTGAGCTTACCCCCATGCGGCCGGCCTAGATAGAGCTGATAGAGCTGGTCGCGCACTACCTCGGAGCGCCGCTCCCGTGAGTGGTGCCGGGTGAACTCCTCATCCAAAAACTGAAGCCAACGGCGGTAAACTTCTTCCGCCTCGGGCGCGGGATGCGGGACGATGCTCTGCGTGGATGCCATACGGATTGGACGATACACCCTTTGGCCTTGTTGCATCGAGCGGGAATCCGCAAGATCGCCTGGTTAACGCTGCAAGATGCGCACCAGAACCACTCCCTGCCGCGGAATCTCCAGATCGATGCCGGCCACTCCACCGCTCACGGCCACGCTGTGATCTGGCACGGTCTCTTCGAGCGCGCCGGCCTTTTCCAGTTGCAGCATTTGCTCCCTGTCAGGATGTCCGGGGCTCCCCATCTGCTGCCAGACCCGGTAGGCGTTGCTGTGCGTTTCGTCCATGCGAAACTCGGCGGCAATCACCGATTTCCCATTCAGTCCATCGACGGTTAGATGAATCATGGCAGCCCTGGCCGGGTAATCGGCGTCGTGGTAGTGCCACAGCAGCACGTCCACCTCGCGCCCATTGCGGGTGGCAACGGCATTCACATCGGGGGCGCCGGGAACGCTCCGCGCAAGAATGTCAGTCAGCGGCAGTGCTGCGCTGCTCTCGGTTGCGATCCACTCAGCTCCCGGCTTCCGCGCTCCGAGCATCCCGAACATTCTGAAGACGTTGAGAACCGGCTTGTCGATGCCGTTGGTGGCCAGTTCGCGGAAACCGGCAAAAGCCGGCTGCTCTTCGAATTCAAAGGCCCAGGTGACCGCTCCCTCGACCGTGACACCGTATTGTCGCGCCAGTTCATAGGTGCGGAAGGTGGCCTCGGCCACGCTTGCGCCATAGAGCGGCCCATTGCGATAGCCGTTTTGGCTTCCCTGGCAGGCGGCGCATCCCTCCGGATCGCTCTCGCCCAGGATGATCGGCGTATGCTTCCACTCCGGGTAGCTGGCAACTACCTGCATTCCGCGCTCGACGGCGCGAAGCTGAGTGCCAACGCTCATCACAACATGCCCGTCCACAAAGGTTGGTTTGCCTTTGGGGTGGTAGCTGATGAAGTCCAGCGGAGCGCCGGTTGCTCCAGTCGCGGCATTGACGCCGTGGGCGCAGTGGTCAAGAAACTGGCGCAAAAATACCTCGGAGCGGTCGCTGATTCCAGTGGCCTCGGGGCCTCCGATGCGCGCTTTGGGCAGAACCTTGCGAATCGCCGCGGCAGACAGATCGTAGAGGCGGTCATATTCGGCGGCGGTGCCGTGCCAGTAGCCGATGTCCGGCTCGTTCCAGACCTCCCACAGCCAGGTATCGGTCTGGCTGCCATAACGCTCGCGCAAGTGGGTCGCATAGGCCTCGACCAGCTTCGACCAGCGGGCCTCATCTTTTGGGGGATAGCTCCAGCCAGTAAAGACATCGCCCTTGGGGAAGCTGTGGCGATAGGGCTCCGGATGCGTGGAGAGCGTCTCGGGCATAAAGCCGATCTCCACCAACGGACGCACATGCGCAGCCGTCAGAGCGTTGAAGATGCGGTCGGTAATCGTGAAGTCGTAAACCGGGGTTCCATCGGGCCGCTCGGTATACACGTTGGTCGAGCCCCATTTGAGCGAGCCTTCGCCGTTGCCGGTGGTGAACAGATTGTGAGGGCGAAAGTAGACCGGAACCGGGCTGAGCGCCGCCAGTTCGCCAAGCAGCTTTTTGCCGTTGGGCGCGTAAAGATAGTTTGGCTCGTCGGCGCCGAAGTAATTCCAGATTGGCGCATAAGGTCCGGTAGGCTGGCCGGCATGGACCCGGATGGAGTCACTGGGGACGGCTTGAGACGGAGCCAAGGCAAGAAGGCTGCGCAAGGCCGGCGGAAACACGGCCAGAAGCGCGATGCAGATCCCGGCCAACGCATTCTTCATGCGGTTCAATATAGCAGTGCCCGGGACATGTGTGCCGGGCACTCAAACGATCGACGGAAACACCGCGCTCTATTTGCGGTTTTGGATCGTTCTTGGGTTGATGCCGGCTTTTTTCGCGGCGCGCCGGGCGGAGATATCGTGCATCTCCTTGCCGATGCTGGATTGATTGATGCCGAGCTGGATAGCGAGGTTGATGATGTTGCCGGTTCCCCAGTAGAGGGCCAGTCCCGAAGCGTAGTGCCACAGCATGAAGCCGAACATGACTGGCATCATGAAGGCCATCATGCGGCGCTGGGCTGGGTCCATGCCGGGCGAAGGCGTGATGTACTGCGTCAGAAACATGGTGATGATGATGAGGATGGGAAGGATATGAGCCGGGTCGGGAGAGGAGAGGTCGGTGAGCCAGTACCAATGGGCCTGGCGCAACTCCACCGTATTTTGAAGCACGCGGAAGTAGGCGAAGAACAGCGGCATCTGGATGAGCATGGGCAGGCAACTGCCGTACATGTTCACGTTCTCGGTCTTGTAAAGCTCCATCATCTCCGCGTTCATCTCCGCCTTCTTGGGGTCGGTCGCCTTCAGATGGGCGTAGCGCTGCTTGAGCGCATCTACCTTGGGCTGAATGCGCATCATCTTCAACGAAGACTTCATCATCATGAAGCGCGTAGGCAGCATGAGCAGGTTGAAGATCACGGTGACAACGATGATGGACCAGCCCCAGTTGTTGATTCCGTGCTCAACCAGGAAGCGCAGGGCCAGATAGAGCGGCTTGGCGATGATGGTGAGCCAGCCGAACTGAATGATGGGTTCAAGCGATTGCCCGGTCGGCTTGCCGTCCGCGCCGATGGCGTGGATCGAAGAGAGGATATCCATCGACTTGGGCCCGGCATAGAGGCGCAGGCGGGTGTTGCCGCTGTTGTCTCCCACGGCAAGTCCAAGCACGTGGGCCGGCTTCTTCTTGCTGTTGGGGTCGCTCAGGTCGCTTGGCAGGTCAACGGTATTATGCAGAGTGACGACGGTCGTCCGCTCGGGCGCGTCGGGCAGGAAGGCTGAAACGAAGTAGAGATCGGCAATGGCCGCGTACTGGTAAGGCCCGTCAAGCGTGGCGTCGTTGCCGACCTTGGCCACCGCCATCGAGTCCTGCTTGCCGTCGAGCGACCAGTCGAACTGCGAGCTCGCAGAGGTGGGCACCTGGGAGCGGGTGAGCGACGAGGGGAGAAACTCCTCCATGTCGCCGAGGCCGGCGGGCCAGGCCACCAATGCGCGCACCGGCACGCCGTTGCGCTTGACTTCGGCTTCGACCGCAATTACGTAGCTCGTGTCGAAGCGAACGGTTTTTACAACATCCAGGCCGTTGGCGGCGTAGTGAAAGGTGAGCGCATTCGTCTCGGGTGCCAGCGCATGGCCGGTGGCCGTCGGCTGCGCGCCCGAGGCCGTCACCTGATATAGCGCCTGATTCAGTTGCGATGTGAGGGCCGGCTCATAGGTAAAGAACGAGAGGGGTAACCCGAAACTGGCCGCAGCCTGCGGCTGGACCATATCCAGCGGCTTGCCGGCCGAATCGGTGTACTTCTTCAGAATCCACTGCTTGACCTGGGCCCCGCGATTGCCGAAGACGATCTTGTACTGCTCGTTTTCGACAGTCGTCTCGGTTTCAAGCGCAGCGGCGACGGTTGGTGCGGCCGTCGCGGTAGACTGGGCGGACCCTGGAGCCGGCGACGGCTGGCCCGGCGCGATCTGTCCATTTTGTCCAGTCGGCTGGTTCGTCTGCGCTTGGGTCTGGGCCGCGGGCTGAGTCGTGTCCTGTTTGGGCTTGAAAAAGTATTGGTAGCCGAGGAGGACGACAATCATAAGCAGGGCGAAAGCCATCGTGGAGCGCATATCGCCGCCGCTGCCGCTGCCGCCGCCGGAGCCCGGCGTTTGAAGATTGGGATTGCTGAATTCTGCCAAAGGATACTTCCTGTCGTATAGAAGGGTCAGACCGTCAGGCCGCCGCTTCTTCTATGGTAACGGTTCGTGGGGAGAGATGGCTTGGCGTTGGGGTAGGCAAGCCTTGTGCGGGGCCGGAGCGGGCACATTGTCAAGGCCTCCGCGGCCCAATGGATTGCAGCGCAGCAGCCTCCAGGCCGCAAGGGCCGTGCCGCGCAGGGGGCCATGGGTGGCGATAGCGATCGAGGCGTACTCCGAACAGGTGGGTACATAGCGGCAGCCGCCGCCGGGGTTGAGCGAATGCAGGGCCGGGGAGAGCCAGCGGCGGTAGAAAACGAGAGTGGCGAGCAGGACGCGCGTCATAATGCAGGCTTAGCCGGTGGCGCGGGTTGAGCAGTTGGAAGAGCAGTCATCCGCTTCGCTTCGGCATTTGCCTGATGAAGGATACGCACAATCTCCGCTTCAAGTTTCGCAAATTCGACGGTGAGGATGAAGCGGCGGGGATGAAAGATCAGGTCGCAACCATCAGGCAGCAGGTCGAGGTGGCGGCGCAAGGCCTCTCTCATGCGGCGCTTGATGCGGTTGCGTTCATGGGCTTTACCCAGAACCTTGCCGGCGGTAAGGCCTACGCGCGGGCCATCCGGGGGTGCGGGCCGATGGTCACTGAAAGAGCCGGAAGCTACCGGCTGTTGCAGGGCAAGGAACCAGCTCATCGACGCGGATTGCCGCTTGCGGCTGGCAGCATAGGCGCGCTGATAATCCGCGTGCTTCTGGAGGCGCACGCAAGCGAAAGACCGGCGTGGAAAAGGCTGCCGAGCTTGGCGCGAGTCAGTGCTGGGAGAGCTGCTCATGGCGTTGCCGGAGGGCGTTTCAGCCGGACGGGCGATGGTTGCGCAAACCCGTTCCGGCGAAATCGAAGAGCGGAGGCAGATCGGCGGGTCGGGATTTAGTCGCGGAAGCCGGCGCTGACGGCCACGCGCTTGCGGCCGATGGCGCGGCGGCGGCTGAGGACGGCGGCGCCGCTCTTGGTCTTCATGCGGGCGCGGAAACCATGGGTTTTCACGCGCTTGCGGCGATTGGGTTGAAATGTGCGCTTGGGCATGGAAGTGCGCTCCTGTTTCCTGAAGAGAATCTTCGCCTTGACGGCAAGTTTCAAGTCTATCGCAGTTTGGGCCAGGAATCCAGCCCAAACTGTTTTGAGCACAGGGCAAACGCATTTCAGATTGCGGGATGATTCTGTCTTGAAAGGGCTCGGCTTCAGCCGTGCCAATTGCGTTCCTGACGATTTTCCCTGGCCTTTAGGCCCTGAGGGATGGGTTTTCGTCCAAAAAACATCCCCCAGCGGCTAAAGCCGTTCCGTTTTTCGCGCCCTGTTTCGGCACGGCTCAAGCCGTGCCCTTTCAAAACTGCTTCTACCGGCGACTCGAAATCCAAATGCGTTTACCCTGG
>Ga0302198_10002780_pt1 | contig 18081 bp, 12 predicted proteins | sample II_Bog_N2_2_FD_193521 | JGI IMG/M metagenome (GOLD analysis project Ga0302198, IMG submission 193521) | Peat permafrost microbial communities from Stordalen Mire near Abisko, Sweden - II_Bog_N2_2 | ecosystem: Environmental > Terrestrial > Soil > Wetlands > Peat | place: Sweden: Abisko... | reverse complement strand
GCTGTCCTGGGCCTCCGAGCCAACAGAGTCAGCTTCTCCCTGTCAGCCGGCTCCACGGTCCATGGCTGCTTTGGTCGCCCTGTTCTCATCTCGCCTCCGGATTACCCAAACCCAGGATAAGCGAAGCCGGTTACTTTGCAATGAATTTCTAAATCAGGACACTGGCGCTTCGAATGACGATGCTGGAGCAGCGCGCTACCATCAATAATTGCTCGCCCATCTGACCCAAGTATTGGTTGCCTGGGGCCCTCTCGGCATCCTCCTGATCTCCATCCTGGATTCCGCCGGCATCCCCGTCGCCGCAGTCTTCGACGCGCTACTCATCTTTATCGCGGTCGAGCGCCCCTCCGTAGCCTGGTGGTGCGCCGCGCTCGCCGTCATCGGTTCCACGGTTGGCAACGCGATTCTCTTCCACCTGGCCCATCGCGGCGGCCGCCAGTTCCTCGCCAAATCCGCGCCCGAAGGCCGCGCCATGCGTTTCCGCGCCTGGTTTCAGCGCTACGGTCTGCTGACGGTCTTCATCCCCGCGCTCATCCCTATCCCGATGCCGATGAAATTATTCGTCATCACCGCCGGAGTCTTCGGCACGCCCATCTGGGAATTCCTGGGCGTAGTCGTCCTCGCCCGCATCATCCGCTATTTCGGCGAAGTCTGGCTCGGCGTCACACTGGGCCACGAATCCACGGGCTATCTCAAAGCCCATGTCTGGCAGTTCACCGGCTACGCGGTCGCGCTCTTTGCCGTCTTATATGGATTGTTAGTCTGGCGTCACCGCGCCACCAATCCGTCCGCCTGACTACTGCTTCGGAGCCGGAGTCGCCGTCTCCGGACCGCTGGCCTTCTGCGCAGAAAGCCTGTCTTTCAGTTCCTTCTCATGCGCTTCCACTTTTTTCGCGTCCAGATTCCGGCCCGCCGCATGCAGCATCTTGGCATACTGTTCGAGGGTCTCAATTACCTCGGGATGCTCGCCGCCCAGGCCCTTCTCGCTCACTAAAAGCGCCCGCTGAAAGTATTCGTCGGACCGCTTCATATCGTTCGTGGCTTCATACAAAAGGCCCAGATTCGACAAGCTGCTGATATCCTCCGTCTCCCGGATCGACAGCGCAAGCTTAAACATCGGCTCCGCATCCGCAAATCTCTTCTGCGCGGAATAAAGCGCGCCCAAATTATCCAGCCCTTGCGCCACCAGAGGACTCGTCGGCCCCTGCGTCGACATCCAGATCGCCAGCGAGCGTTGAAACAGAGGCTCCGCATCCACAAACTTGCTGTCGAAAAAATAAGCCATCGCCAGGTTGTCCAGCGCCGGAGCCACATCGGAATGCCGCGATCCCAGCACTTTCTCGCGAATCGCCAGCGACCGCTGAAACTCCGGTTCCGCCTCTTCATACATCTTCTGGTTGCTGAACAGCCGACCTAGCCGGTCCAGAATTCCGGTCAGCCCGTAACTCTCCAGCCCCAGATTCTTCTCCGATATCGCCAGCGCCTTTTCGAAATCCGCCTGCGCCACCTTCGGCTTCGCATTCCTTTCTTCCAGCACGCCCAGACTCACCAACGCGGTCGCCACGTCGATGTGATCCGGCCCCAGCCGGCTGACCCGCGTATTGATCGCCTTCTGGTAAGCCGCCCGCGCATCGTCCATCCGGTAGAGTTCCATATAAGCGCTGCCCAGCTTGTCGTAATCCACCGACACCTTCGGATCGTCCGCGCCCAGCTTCTGATCGATACCAAGTATTCGTTCCAGCAACGGCGCCGCCAGCGCCGTTTTCCCCGCCACACGATACGCCCCCGCCAGTCGCCCCAGATACGGCGTCAGATCCGGCACGCCGGACGCTTCCACTGTGGCCACTGCCTTGCTGGCCATGGCAATCGCCTCGTCATAACGGCTCATCAGCAGGTCCAGATCGCACAAAGCGGAATAAGCTTCGGCTTCTCGCTGCGGAGTCCGGTTTGCGTCCGGCTGAGCGGCATCGGCCACCGCCGCCCGCAATTGCGCATCGGCCTCCGTATAACGGCTTTTCTGGATGGCCGCCTGCGCTGCCTTCAAATGGGTCTCGAATGAAGATGGCGATTGTGCGAAAACAGCCGCCGCAAACAGAAGTAAAATAATCGGGCGCATAGCTTTGTTCCCAGCTTCGTACTAAAAATTTAGCACAAAGCCGTGCCGAACGCATTTTCCCGCCCGGTTGGCGTACCTGGTTTGCGCAAATGTTAAACTCACTCCAGTCCGATGGCCACCGCCCTAACCGATCCGCCGCGCACCCGGCCGATCTACCTCTATTTCACTTTCCTGTCCCTGCTCGTCTACCTGCTCGCGCCCGAGTGGTTTCTCGATATCCCCACCACTTACATGCTCAAGAACCACCTGCACGCCACCGCGCCGCAGGTGTCCACCTTCCGCCTGCTCACCGGAATCCCGCTCTATATATCCTTCCTCTTCGGCCTGGTCCGCGACCTCTGGAACCCCTTCGGCTGGCGCGACCGCGGCTACTTCTTCCTCTTCGCCCCCATCACCGCCGCCGTCTTCATCTGGATGGCCATCTCCCCGCTCTCGTACAACATGCTGCTGATCGGCGTGATCCTCGCCATGGCCACGTTCCGCTTCATCCTCGCCGCCTTCCAGGGCCTCATCGCCCTGATCGGCCAGGAGACTCTGATGACCGGCCGCCTGAGCACGCTCTCCAGTTCCTGCTATCAGGTCGCCATCATCGGCGCCGCGCTGATCTCCGGCGCTATCAGCGAAAACCTCACCCCGCCCCGGACCTTCTTCCTGATGGCCGCCCTGATGCTGCTGATCGGCGCCTTCGGTTTCTGGAAACCAGCCGCCGTCTTCGGCCACGCCTACGAAAAACCGCAAGCCAAAGGTTCCGATTTCCGAGGCGACGTGCGCCGCCTCCTCCAGCACCGCGCCATCTACCCCGCCGTCCTGATCAGCTTCCTCTGGTGGTTCAACCCCGGCCTGAACACGCCGGTGCAGTTCTATCTCACCAACCAGCTCCACGCGTCCGACGCGGCGTACTCCAACTTCCTCGGCGTCTTCGCCGTCTCTTTCATCCCCACCTATCTGCTCTACGGCTATCTCTGCACAAAGATGCCGCCGAACCGCCTGCTCTGGTGGAGCACCCTCATCGCTGTGCCGCAAATGATTCCGCTCGCCTTCGTCCATTCCGGCGACACCGCCCTCATCTTCGCCATTCCGATGGGCCTGATGGGCGGCATGGCCACGGCGGCCTATTTCGATCTCGCCGTCCGCTCCTGCCCGCCCGGCCTGCAGGGCACCCTGATGATGCTGGTCTCGGCCGGAGTCATGCTGGCCGCACGCGGAGGCGATCTGCTTGGCGCAAAGCTCTACGCCAGCAGCCCGGAACACGGCTTTCTCTACTGCGTCATCGCCACCACTGTGGTCTACGCGCTGATCCTGCCGGTAATCCTCTGGATCCCGAAAGAATTGATCGCAACCACCGATGGCGAACAAAGCCCGACCCTCGACGCCGAAATGCTGGCCGAAATAGGCTGAAGGCATTGGCAACTCTCTCGCGTGCCGCCGGGGGCGTGGCTAACACTTTTCCGAGCCGCGACAGTAATGGAGCGGTGCGCTAAATCCGGTTTTCTGCAGAAGTTTTCATTGGTTCGCCTGAATTGCTTTGGGTGAAACTCTCGCGTCGCCGCAAGTAAGAAAACCAGATGAAAAAACTACTTCCGTCCGCGAAATTACCACCCCCGGATTACGCTCAGAGAAAGCGGCTGCCGACTACTGCTAGCTGCCGCGAAACCGATAAACTCAGCAATGTTTCGGCTAATTCTGCGAAGGCCGGTCCACATGATCAACGACCAGAATCCGCAGCGGAGCTTTGGTCGCTTCCAGTTTCAACCCCAGTTGCTCCTGCAACGCTTCGAGGAAAGTCGAACCCGGCACATCGGCCGGAGTGCCCGCGTTGGGTGCCGAAGCCGCACCGGATTCCGGCGCAAATTCGATCGAGAAATCGTATCTCCCGCTGAGCCCTGTCTGATCCACCACCGGACGATCCAGTCCTCCGGTTCCCGGCAGCGAACCCGCAAGCAGGTCCAGAGTGGTGTTTCGGGAACCCGCCCGCGCGCCGGCGTTGGGAGACATCGTCATCATGTACACGTCGCAAACAGGCGGAAACACGCTCGTGCCTGACGCTGGTGGCCCGCCTGGCGGCCCGTTCGTCGCCGGAGTGGCCTCACAGGGGACGCCCTCTGAATGCGGCCGAAGCTTCGGCCCCGTCTTATCCGGCTTCACCAGAACCATAGCGAGTACAGGCACGACTTGCGTCTCGAAATGCACCTTCAATTGAAACCGTTCGGCCAGCAACGCCTGCATCATCAACCGCATCTGGTCCTTGGTGGGACTACCCTCGGCCTCCGCCTGAATATCAAAGCGGTCCGTGCCGACCCAGCCCGGCAAATGAGCAATCATCGACTGGCGCTGATCCGCAGTTAGCCAAAGCTTGTATGCGAAGGTGATGTACGTCCCGAGAGGAAAATCGGCGCTGAAGTGACCTCCAACCGGACGAAACGCATCGCCGACGTCAAGCGGGAAGTTCGGCGGCCGAAACGGGCCCGTGTCTGGTTTGACGGAGGCGACCGTGAATGCCATCTGGCCTCCAGCCTTGATCTGCCAGTCCGGAACCGGCGACGCCGGCGCGGCGTTCTGACCAAACATCGCCAACGGGCAGACTGCCAACCAGCTGACGGCAGCCGGCAAACAAATCCTGAAACCGATATACATGCGAAGATATTACTACGATTTATTTAGTATCTGCAAGCCTTCATTTCTGGTGACCATCCCCGGGCAGTCACAACTATTTTAAAAAATCTTTCATCACCCGCAGCTCATTGAAAAATCCACCTTTAACCCGCCAAACCACCCACGAGAGCCCACTTCCTGCAGCCTGATTTCTTGACACCTCATGTTACGTTCCAGTCAGGGAGCGGCTTTACATCGGGGCCCATCCTGACAAATTCTTCCTGGCCAGGAAGTGTCGTATTACGGTGAAACTGGACTTCTGGATAAACCGCTTATACCAGGGGGAATTGCGGCTCGCCTCTACGGAGGGTGAGGGTCGACGGGAGAACACAGTTCAGATCGATTTGAGCGAGTGCCAGCGTCCGCGCAGTAGGCGGGCGAGCATGAGAACTCCAGGTCAAGCGAAGGACGTAGGCCTGGTGTCCAGAGGGCGAGCATCGAAATTTGCACATGCCTGTAGCGGCCGACCGCATGGGGCATGGCGACAAGTGGGGAAGGTCCTTAACCAAGACGTGCCGCTGTAGGAGAAAACCTCAGGCAGCGGATTCTTATAGATGCCGCCCGATTCACTAACGGCTGGCAGCCAGAATAAAAACTGGTTGCCGGCCGTCACGATGTAAGACAAAAAACGCGAAGGGAGAACTGTACCCGCAACCTGAAGCCGAAGCCGGAGGCGAAAAGCTGACGGCGAAGCCGGAAGCAGCTGAAAGCTGATAGCTGAAAGCTGATAGCTGAAAGCTGATAGCTGAAAGCTGATAGCTCCATCGGAGATAATCAAAACACCGTGTCCCGCACCATCCACTCCGTCTGCGCCCTCGATTGCCCCGACGCCTGCTCTCTCCTCATCGATATCGACGAGCAAAATCACGGCAGCCGTCTCCGCGGCAACCCCAACCACCCCGTCACCCGCGGCTTCCTCTGCGGCAAAGTAGCCCGCTACCTCGATCACGAATACTCCGCCGACCGTCTGCTCCACCCCCTCCGCCGCACCGGCGCCAAAGGCGAAGGCAATTTCACCCCCATCTCCTGGGACGAAGCCCTCGATGAAATCGCCCACCGCCTACAAGCCATCGCGCGCGAACACGGCCCCGAAGCCATCCTGCCCTACAGCTACGCCGGCACCGTCGGCCTCCTCCAGACCTCCGGCATGGACCGCCGCTTCTTCCATCGCCTCGGCGCCTCGCGTCTCGACCGCACCATCTGCTCCACCGCCGGCATGGCCGGCATGAACGACGCCCTCGGCCACCGTTATGCCCTCGAACCCGAGCAGTTCCGCAACGCGAAACTCATCCTCGCCTGGGGCGCGAACATTCTCGGCACCAACGTTCACCTCTGGCCCTTCATCGTCGAAGCCCGCCGCAACGGCGCGAAGTTTTACACGATCGACCCGAACCAGAACCGCACCGGCAAACTCTCCGATCGCCACTACGCCATCCACCCCGGCACCGACGCCGCGCTCGCCTTAGCCATGATGCACGTCATCGTTCGCGATGGCCTCGAAGACCGCGACTACATCGAACGCCACACTCTCGGCTTCGCTGATCTAAAAACCCGCGTCGCCGAATGGACCCCCGACCGCGCCGCGCAGCTCACCGGCATCCCCGCGCACGATATCGTCGATCTCGCCCGCGAATACGCCACCACCCGACCCGCCGCCATCCGCCTCAACTACGGCGTCCAGCGCTCCGAACGCGGCGCCATGTCCGTACGCACCATCGCTCTCCTCCCCGCTATCACCGGAGCCTGGCGCGATGCCGGCGGCGGCGTCCAGCTCTCCACCTCCTACGCTTTTCACCTCAACCGCACCGCGCTCGAAATGCCGGAGCTGCAGCAACAATCGACCTTAGGACGTGAAGCCCGCCTCGTCAACATGTCGCAACTCGGCGCCGCGCTCACCACTCTGAACAACCCGCCCGTCAAAGCGCTCATCGTCTACAATTCCAACCCCGCCGCCATCGCGCCCGATCAGAACGCCATCCGCCGCGGCCTCCGTCGCGACGATCTTTTCACCGTCGTTCTCGAACAAGTCCAGACCGATACCGCCGATTTCGCCGACATCGTTCTCCCCGCCACCACTTTCCTCGAACACACCGATCTCTACGCTTCCTACGGCCACTACTACCTGCAACTCGCGCGCCCCGCCCTGCCCGCACCAGGCGAAGCCCGCTCCAACCAGCAGATCTTCCGCGAACTAGCCGCCCGCATGGGTCTCACCGACCCCGCTCTTAGCGACACCGACGACGACATGATCCGAGCCACCCTCTCAAGCGGTCATCCCCACCTCGCAGGCATCACCCTCGAAGCTCTCGAAGAAAACCACTTCGTCCGCCTCAACATCGCGGACCCGTTCCTGCCCTTCGCCGAAGGCGGCTTCGGCACTCCTTCCGGCAAATGCGAATTCCACGCTGAAACTCTGAACTACACGCCGCCCATCGAATCGCGCCACGGCGATCAATCGCTCAAAGCGCGCTTCCCTCTCGAAATGATCTCGCCCAAAGGCGACGACAACATGAATTCCACTCTGGCCTCCCGTCCGGAGAATAACGCCCTCAACGGCCGCGTCACTCTCCACCCGTCGGACGCCGCAACCCGCGGCATCGCCCCCAATGATTCCGTACGCGTCTTCAATGATCGCGGCGAATGCACCCTCCAGGCCATCGTCGCCACCATCGTCGCCGAAGGCGTAGTCTGCATGCGTTCCACGCGCTGGCCGAAGCTCGCGGCCGATGGCAACAACGCCAATTCGCTCACCTCCCAGCGCCTCACCGATAAAGGAGGAGGCCCCTCGTTCTATAGTTGTTTAGTTCAGGTAGAAAAAATCTCATGACTCGTCGCAAATTCCTCCTTATTGGCACCGCCCTTCTCGCCATCTCGCTGAACCTCGCCTGCAGCGGCAAACACAGCGCCGCCGTTCAGAACGATGAAGGCGAGCCCGTCGCCAAAGCGCCCCTCGTTTCCGTGCTCAAAATGAGCGACCCTTCCGCGAAAGATCAGCTGGCCAAGGGCTTTTACCAGCTCGAAGCAAACGCCTGGCGCTGGGCCGCCGGCAGTTTCTCCGTCGTGCTGAAAACGCCCCCGGGCGCAGCGCAAAAAGGAGCCACTTTAACGCTCGCCCTGACCGTTTCCGATGCCGTACTGAAACAGGTGCACTCCCAGTCCCTCACCGCTGCCGTCGGCGCGACCATTCTGAAATCCGAAAAATACGTCGATGCCGGCAGCCATACCTTTACCGCCGATATTCCCGCCACCGCACTCGCCGGCGATACCGTCACTATCGATTTTTCTCTGGATAATTCGCTCCCGCCCGGCACCGACCGTCGCGAACTGGGCATCATCGTTTCCAGCGTCGGTATCGAAAGCAACTAAATGTCCGGTTCCCAGCCCCAACCCGTGGAAGCCCGGCTTCCGCCGGTGGCGGCTGCTCTCTGGTGGCTGCTGCCCGTCGCTTTCCTCGTCTTTTTCTATCGCGACGGCCTTTCCACGTGGTTCGTCGCCGACGATTTCGCCTGGCTTAGCCTCCTGCACCTCGCGCGCATTCGCCACGACCTGCTCCATGAACTTTTCGCCCCCATGGCGCAGGGCACCATCCGACCCTGGAGCGAACGCGGCTTCTTCATGCTGCTTGAGTCCGTCTTCGGCCTGGACGCGCTCCCGTTTCGCCTCGTCGTCTTCACCACCGCCGCCGCCGACGTCGTTCTGATCTCGTGGCTCACCCTGCGCGCCACCGGCTCGCGGGTCGCCGGCTTCGTGGCGCCCATCCTTTGGACCGTCAACACCGCCCTCGTCCGCCCCATGACCTGGAACTCCACCTTTAACGAGGTATTGTGTCCCCTGTTCCTCCTCGGCGCCCTGTCCCTCTACATCCGCTACCTCGACACCGGCCAGCGCAGGTTCTGGTGGTGGCAACTGGTGGTTTTCAGCCTGGGGTTTGGTGCTTTGGAGATCAATATCGTCTACCCCGCCATCGCTGCCGCCTGGGTCCTGTTCAGCCGCGACCCCAAGGGAGCTCTTTCCCCGCTAACCAAAATCCTCCCACTGGCCGTCATCTCCGCGCTCTATTTCCTGCTGCACCGGCTCGCGGCACCCATCCCGGCCTCCGGCCCGTACGCCCTGTTTTTCGATCGCTCCGTCCTCAAAACCCTGGCCCTCTACTGGGAGTGGTCGCTCGTCCCGGAGGCGGCGTCCCGCTTCGGACACAGCCATCTTCTGGTAATACTGGCCTTCCTGACAGGCACACTGGCCATTACCGCCTTTGTCGCCACACAACTTTCCCGGCGCCGCCCGATGGTCCTGTTTTTCCTGTCCTGGTTCGCCCTCACCCTGTTTCCCGTCCTGCCCCTCACCAACCACCGCACCGACTATTACCTGACCATCCCCGTCATCGGCCTCGCCATGCTTGCCGCCGCCGCGGCCGGCCAGTACTGGAACCGGCCTTTCTTGGAGCGCGCCCTCATGGTCATACCTCTGGGAGCTTATCTTTTTGTCATGATTCCGGTCACCCGCGCGGTCACCCACTGGTGGCTGGGCCAGTCGCTCCAGGTCCGTACTCTGGTACTCGGAGTCTCCGCCGCACGCCAGACCCACCCCGGCAAGGTCATCGTCATAAACGGAGTCACAACAGATTTATTTGATCTTTCGCTTGCCCATTCGGCCTTCTATGCCGTCGGTATCGACAACGTCTATCTCACTCCGGAATCGGCACTTATCATTCATCCCGAGCCCGACACCGGGCAGCTCAGGACCCTCATCCCGGCGCCCGAAGCCCTCTGGCATGCCATCACCCACGATGAGGTTGTGGTATATTCGTTGGAAAGTGGTCACCTCCGGAACATAACGGAGGGATATACGCGGAAACTGTCAAGCCGCACCGTTGGTCTATCGCAGAGTGCCCCGTTGCCGAGTCATGTCGACGTCGGCAATACCCTTTATTCGTGGCTTTTGGGCCCCTCGTGGCTGCCTCCCGAAGACGGCGTGCGATGGATGCCCGGCAGTGCTACCCTCCGTCTGGGCGTGCCCGAAGGAGGAACCAGCCTGGAGCTCGAAGGGAACTGTCCCCAGGCGCAACTTTTGGTCGGCCCCCGGCATCTGATGGTTCTGGTGGATGGGGTAATCGCCGGGGATACGCGAATTTACGATCCGGAGTCGAGTTTCCGGCGTCTATTCCCAATGCCAGCCATTTTGGCAGGCAAAAAAGTAGTGGATCTGGAAATCCGGGTCGACCCCGTGGATCGTAAGGACGGACAGGACTATGGCTTGGTTTTCGGAAATATTGCGATCCGTCCCTAAAGGCCTGAAACAATCCGTCCGATCTGTTAGCAAGACATCGAGACAATGGACAAGTAGTTCGGGTTGTTATAGGATGTAGTACCCTGGGAACCGGTTTAGTAACTTGGGACCGGGGTTAGAAGTTTGGCATTCATATTGCTTATCTTGGGCGGTGTTGGATCTGAGTGCTTCAGCGGGTTGTGTGGGGAAAGTCCAATTCCCTGTGCAAGATGAGTAATATTTAAGCTTTCGGTACTCATATTTTTTGAAACTTTGCAGGCAGATATTCGTCTCTAACACAGACGACGCGAAAGAGGCCTCAGCAAGCAGTAATTAGCAGGAAGACGAGGAATTGGAAATGACCAAGACTGATTTGGAAAAATTCAGAAATACCCTGGAAACGAAGCGCGCGGAACTCTCCGGCTCGCTCCGCAACCGTGACGAAATCGTAATCGAGAAGGCGCCTGACGCTCTCGACGAAGTGCAGCTGGCGGGTGAACGTGAGCTCGCGATCCGCAATCTGGATCGCGATTCCAACATGTTGCGCCAGATCCGCCGCGCACTTGGCCGCATCGCCGATGGCTCGTACGGCGTGTGCCTGCACTGCGACGAAGACATCTCGCCGAAGCGCGTTGCCGCGGTGCCGTGGGCTGCCTACTGCATCAAGTGCCAGGAACAGGTCGATCGCAACGAGATCGAAGTCGACGATCACGCCGACGTATTTCTCGCCGCGTAAGCCAGCCTTCCCGATGTAGCCAGTAGTGTGACGATTTTCCGGGCGGACTCCAAAGGGTCCGCCCGATGTGTTTTCAGATGTGTTTTCAGACGTGCTTTCAGGCGAGTCTGTTAACGAAAGAGATCATTCTGCCGGCCTGCTCCTTCTCCCTGCGGAATGAGTAGAATCTCCCGGCCTGGCAGAATGTGCACTCTCCGGACTTCCAGATTTTCCCAACGCCCACCGCTCGCGCCTGGATCTCGTTGATCGCAGGCAGGTCCAGCCTCGGAATGCCCTCTTCGATTATTCCCTCGGGCCACTGCGCAAAATGGCCTGCCACGTCTTCACCAACCTCGTAGCAACACGACCCGATCGAGGGGCCAATCGCCACATAAATGTCTTCCGGGCGACAGCCGCGTGACCGCATGTCGTCGATTGTCGCCGCCAGAATGTTCGCCGCCGTCCCGCGCCACCCGGCGTGAACGCACGCCACCACTCTGGTTTCGGAATCAGCCAGCAGTACCGGTACGCAATCGGCAGTGCGAATCCCGATCGCCACTCCGGCCTCGCCCGAAATAATAGCGTCGCCCTCGCCGAGCCGCTCCCCTTTTCGTCCGCAGGCATCCAAAATTCGCGCCGAGTGCACTTGCTGCACGGTGGTCAGGTCAGCCGGATACACCGAAGTGCGCAATCCAAAACCGTGGCTCAGCCAGGGGAAGTTAAGATTCGGTGCGGTGATCACGGTAGCGAGCTCCCATTCTAAGGCAAAGGGCTATAGTAAGTGGTGATGAATTCGACTGCGATAGAGCAGCCCGACACTTATCCTCGTCATTTCGACCTCGCGCTGATCGGAATCGCTCTCCTCGCCCTGATTCCGATGCTCCTGCTGGGATCGAGCCAGTTCGTCGAGTATGACGGCTACTGGCACGTATGGATCTCGCAGCAGGACCGGTGGTTCAATTTCATCCGCGAATATCAGGCCGATGCGCACCCGCCGCTCTACTATGTTTTACTCCGCGCGGTTCTCTGGCTGGGCAGGACGCCGCTGGTATACCGGGGCATTTCACTGCTGGCCGGAACCGCCTCGGTCTGGCTGCTGGGACGGACCGCTCTAAAGGCAATGCGCTCGCCCGTCTGGGCTGTGCTGGCGGCGCTGGCCTACGGACTTTCGCTGCCGCTGATCCTGACCTCCAACGAAGTCAGGGGCTACATGTTGTCGTCTTTATTCATCCAGATTTCGTTTTATTACTTTCTCGATCTTGTCGGCGAAGAGCAGCCGCCGACACTTCGGCCCCGCGTCGTATTCAGCGTCATGGCCGTGCTGGCGTGCCTCTCCGAGTACTACGCCCTGCTCTACGTCGGCGCGGTTCTGCTGTTCGCGCTCGCGCTGCCCATAGTGCGCCATCGCAGCAACTGGCTGCGCGCACTGTTGCGCGAAATAGCCACTTTCGCCGCGATTCTCGCCCTGCCGGTCGCGGAGTACATCAGTCACCTCGGCGCGCGAAGCGTCGCTTACGATCACCTTCCCACCTATTACTTCCAGCCCGATTCCGGCGAATCCGCCGCCGCATTCCTGCTGCGCAATCTGCGCAATGAGCTGAACTGGTTCTCGCCGTGGCCGGTTCCCGAGGGCCCTGCGTTCTACGCGGTTTTCGCAGCCCTGCTCGCGGCCGCGATTGCCATCGTCTTCTTCGTTCGGCGCGCCAACGCCCGCAAGAACTCTCAGGCCCTGGCCAGCCTCCTGATCCCGCTCATTGCGATGGGCGCAATCATGGCCGCCGCGCTGATTCGCGCCTATCCGTTCGGCGGTTTCCTGCGCCAGCAGTTCGTGCTGTTTCCCTTTCTGGTCGTGTGTCCGTTCCTGTTCATGGACCGCCTGCTGGCGAGCGCGCCGCGCAAAGCGAGCCTCGTCGTCGCGGCCGTACTTGCCCTTGGCGTAACGTATGTGAACGTGGACAACTATCGGGCGTGGCCCAAGGTTAGCGAGATGCTGCTCACCGATCAGATGGCGCGCTACAACCGCCTTTTCCCGGCGGCGCAATCCATCTATATCGACCAGTTCAACCTCATTACGTTCTTCATGCACCACCACAACTGGCAGTGGAACTTCGTCGCACCCCTGCCTGGCAGCGATACAGTCGAGGTCTATAAACTCAGCCGCGATAACCGCTCCCTGCTGCTGTTCCGCGACAGAGATCACTGGAATCTCGACCTGCGCGATCCGCAGCTGTTCAGCCAGATGGCCAGAGGGATGCGAACCTGGCATCTTTCTTCGAGCACGATCTTCTGCCTCGCCCAGCCTGTGGGCAAGACACGCACCGAGGCCCAGGTGACGGCCTATCGCAATCGCGTCGCGGAATTAACCGCCGCCGAGGGACTGTGTGTGCAGCGTCTCGAACTGGATAATTACGATGTCTACGCGGAGTTCCGCACCGCGGGCAACTGCACGACCGAACAATCCAAATGACCCGGACCACCGCCAAATACCTGGCCTTACTCGCCCTGTCGGTCATACTCTTTCACTGGAAGACGATGCTGACGAATCAGTACACCACCATCGTCGGGTCTGAAGGCGTCAACCAGACATACGCCTGGCTCCACTTCTGGCTGAACTCTCTTTGGCACGGTCACATTCCCCTGTGGGATCCGTACACGTTTGCCGGCCGTCCCTTTGCGGGCGAGACGCAGACTACCGCTTTCTATCCGCTCCGTCTGCTGTTTGCTCTGGTTCCGATGAATCGGCAAGGGCTCGTCTCGCCGCGCTTCTACGACGAATATCTGGTGTTCAACCGCTTTCTGGGGGCGTGTTTCATGTACGCGCTGATGCGCGAGCTGAGGCGCAGCCATTTTGCCGCCTTTGTCGCGGCGTGCGCTTTTTCCATGGGAGGCCTGTTGGCCAGACTACCGTGGCCGCAACTCATGGAAAGCTGCATCTGGCTTCCGGCCGTCTTCTTTTTTCTCCTGCGGGCGCTACGCGCCGAATCGACCTGGCGATTTCTCCCCGAAGCGGCACTCAGCGGACTCTGTATCGGCTTGTCGATACTGACGGGAGGCGTCCAGTTTTCGCTGATGCAGTCGATTCTTGTAGTGACCGCGGTTTGTTACTACGGCGCGGTTACGAGGCCCGCGCAGTGGCTCCGCCTGGCGCTGATCGTAGCCGTTGTCTTCGTTTTCGCGGCTGGTATCGGCGCCGTACAACTGCTGCCATCGTTCGAATACGCGCGTTACAGCCTGCGCTTCATCAGTGGCGGCGCATTCCCCATGTCGCAGAAAATACCGTACGACCGGATGGACCACGGCATGTGGCCCCAGAGCATCATCACCGGTCTTTTCCCGGCCGGTGGTGCGATGGGAGGGGGCGAAACCTGGCCCTACTATATCGGTGTGTTCCCGTTTTTCCTGGCCGTTACGGCCATCTGGAAATGTTGGGCAAACCTTTGGGTCCGCTATCTCTCCGGCCTCGCGGTGCTGGCGTTTGTCTACGCGCTGGGCGAGTGGTCTCTGCTCAATGGAGTACTCTACGCCGTGATTCCCGAACTTTGGCAGAACCGCGAGCCCTCACGCTTTTTCTATCTCGTCTCCTTCGCACTCGCAGCGCTGACCGCCTTCGGACTCGACAGCCTGCTGGAAGGCGCGGGTAACCGCGCGCTGTGGGCTCCGGCGCGGCCGTTTCTGAAATGGATCGCGATCGTTGGCGTTACAGCCCTGGTGTTGCCTGGCCTCATCGGTCAGATCAACTTCAACAGCTGGACCAGCTTGTCCCTGCTCCTGATTATCTCGTCGTGTGGCTGGTTCCATCGCCTGACTCTGGGCCACGCACTACCGTCATTTCGCTTCCTGCTGGTGGCGTTCATTTTGTTCGATCTGGGAGCTTTTTACTGGAATGAAACCAGCTGGAACCAGACGGCGGCATCCGGCGATAAATATCAGCAGATGCTCACGCTCCGGCAGCCGGTTGCGTTTATCAAAGCGCAACCGGGCCTCTTCCGTATACGCGTTACGGCCGATCCCGAACCGAACGTAGGCGACATCTACGCCGTACAAACCCTGTGGGGCGGCGGCGCGACCATCATGACCGACTTCTCACGACTCATGGTCCGCGAGGATCTTCTCAACGTCCGTTACCACATCAAGCCGGCCTCAACGGCCGCGCCCGACGCGATTTATCAGGATAAATACTGGAAGGTCTACGAAGATAAAGGCGGCTACCCGCGCGCCTGGCTGACCCACCAGGCCATTATCGAGCCATCTCACGACGCGGTCTTCACGCGTCTGGAAAAGCGCGCCATCGATTCGAGTAAAGTTTCGTTGATCGAATCGCCGCTGCCTCGTGCGCTCGACGCAAATACAACCGGAGACTCCGTAAGCTTCCGCAGCTATGAAGCGGACAGCATGTCAATGGACGTGAATACCACAGGCACCGCGCTACTGGTGGTGAGCGAAGTCTTTTATCCCGGCTGGAAGGCGACGGTGAACGGACAGGCCGCCGAGATTCACAAAACGGACGGCGCTCTGCGCGGAATCGTGGTGCCTGGCGGCACGAGCCGTGTCGTCTTCGAATATGTTCCGGTCAGTTTCTATACGGGCGCGGTACTCAGCATCCTGACAATGGGCGGCGTAGTGGTAGCGTGCGTTCTGCTTTGGCGCAGACGTCGCCTGGGATGAAGCCAATGGGAATCAGACGGCTACTCCATCTCCTCTGGCAACCCGCTCTCGTGATGCTGGGCGTTATTACGGTTTTCTGGAAACTTGCGCTCACCAAGCAGTACACGTTTCTCGATAACAACGACCTCGCGAATATGGTGGTGCCGCGCCTGCAGCCCGCTATCTACACGATTCGCCACTGGTCGATTCAGCTATGGAATCCGTACGAGTATTTCGGCCAGCCCTCTATCGGCCAGGTGCAGCCTGGCGTGACCAGCCCTTTCACTTTTCTGCTGGCGCTCGCGCCGCTCCATAACGGACACGTTCAGTTTTTCTATATCCAGCTCTGGTTCGTCTTCATCCACTGCCTGGCCGGCGTGTTCGCATGGCTGTTGTTTCGCGATCTCCAATGCTCCGCCGGGCCGTCGATAATCGGCGGCATCCTCTACGCCACGATGGGTTACTACGGCAACACCGAGTGGCCGAATAACGTTCAGCCCGCCATCCTGGCGCCACTGGTTTTTCTTTTCCTGCTGCGCTCACTGCGCGGACGTGCGCCGCTGAAAAATGCCGCGTGGTCTGGCGTTATGCTCGGCATCTCCTGGCTCTGCGGCCATCACGATCCTCCCGTGATGATGAGCTACGCGGTTGCCGCCATTGGTATGGCGACTGCCGTGCCCCGCGCTACGCGCCGTCAAGCTGCGCTTCGAATTGCCGTTCTCTTCGCCGCCATGGGCCTTGTGGCTGCGGTGCAGATTCTTCCCGCCCTTGAATACGGCAAACTTTCCACGCGCTGGACCGAAACCGGCGGCAAGACGTGGAACGAAAGAGTGCAGTTCCCGGAACACGAGCACGCGAGCCTGAAGCCGCCCGATCTCATCCATATCGTGATCCCCGGCGGCGCGGGCGTTTACTCCGATCCGTTCGCGGGGGTCGTCGCCATCAGCCTCGCTGCCATCGCGATCTGGAGCGGCTTTCGCAGAAGAAAAGAGATACGGCTGTTCACCGCACTTGCCATCGGCTCGCTGCTCTGGGCGATGGCGGGCAGCGATGTGCTTTACGGTCCGCTCTACGCGCTGGCGCCGCTGATCGAAAAAACGCGTGAGCCCATCGTGGCGCTGTTCCTGTTCGCGTTCGCTATCGCGGCGCTGGCGGCTATTGGCGCGGAGGTCCTGATCTCCGATCCCGAGCCCCCCCGCGAAAGCAAAATCGTGCGCACGCTCGTGCGCGCCGGTATCGTTGTTCTTATTCTGGCGTTCCTGCTGAATTCAGTCAAGCCCGCGCTCATCGTTGCCGGGTTAAGCATGGCTCCGTTGAGCATGGCGGCGTTCATCGCCCTGCTGCTGGCAGGCGTTTATCATGCCTGGAGCCGTCAACTGATCGGGCGCAAAACGGCGCTCGTGTTCGTCGGGCTGCTGGTCGTGATGGAACAGGGCAACGAAATTGGCGGGGACTGGGCGCAGGTTCACGACCCCAATCGCAATAAGCTCATCAACAGCCTGGTGGAGACGCAGGACCTGGCCGACTGGCTCTCCAGGCAGCCCAATCCCAAGCGCGTGGAAAAAAGCACCGACGTCGCTTTCAATTTCGGCGACTGGAATCGCATCGATAGCGCCAACGCCTATGGCGCCAGTATGCTGACTCAGACCATTCGGCTCAGCGGCTGGTGGACCGAGCGCATTGGCCGCATGTATGGCGAGAATTACTGGCTGGGCCGCACGCCGGATCGCGCAGGCCTCCAGGATGTTTTCACCGGCAAGAGCGGCATTAAAATCTGGTACGACCCCGGCGCTTTCCCACGCGCCTGGACCGTGCACCGGATCGTTGTGGCGCCCAACGAATGGAACGCTTACGACATGATGAACACCGGCGACTTCGATCTCAGGACCACGGCGCTTACTGTGCATGCGAAGCCGAGCCTTCCCACCTGCGACGGCGCCGACAAAGTCACAGCGATCGACGACCAGCCCACATCGCTTTTCGTTCAGGTCGACATGGCGTGCCGGGGAATGCTTGTTGTCAGCGACAATTTCTTCCCCGGCTGGAACGCCGAACTCGACGGCAATGCAGTCGATATCTGGAAGGTGAATACTGCGATCCGCGGTGTGATCGTTCCCGCTGGCCGCCATACGGTGACGATGAAGTATCGGCCGGTTTCGGTCTACTTCGGATTCCTGCTGACACTTGTCGGACTCTCTGGCGCCATCGTACTGCAGCGCCGCCACGAGACGGATGGCCCGGCCCTGTTGTGAAATTTCATTCCATAAGATTCCGGCTCCCTCCGTTATTCGCCTGTGTAGCCTTCGCGTTCCTGAGCCTCACCATCCTGCCCTACCCAGGTCTCCAGGACGACGAGTTGTTTTTCACCGTTCCTCTATACCTTCCCCACGGCACCTTCGGCGTGAGAGTCTTCGGCGCGCGGATTCCGCTGATGCTGTTCAGCTATTCCGGCGCGTTCAAGACCTGGCTTTATGCCGGCATCTTCGAATTGTTCGAGCCATCGCGATGGTCGGTGCGCGCGCCTATGGTGCTGGTGGGCGCGATCACGATCTGGCTGACCTGGCTTTGGACACGGCGCGCCGCTGGCCCACGCGCCGCGGCTTTCTCGGTCGCGCTGCTGGCCACCGATTCCGTTTTCATCGCGACCAACACTTTCGACTGGGGACCGGTGGCTCTGCAACACGCGCTT
>Ga0302198_10002757_pt1 | contig 18191 bp, 7 predicted proteins | sample II_Bog_N2_2_FD_193521 | JGI IMG/M metagenome (GOLD analysis project Ga0302198, IMG submission 193521) | Peat permafrost microbial communities from Stordalen Mire near Abisko, Sweden - II_Bog_N2_2 | ecosystem: Environmental > Terrestrial > Soil > Wetlands > Peat | place: Sweden: Abisko, Stordalen... | reverse complement strand
CAACTACGCGTCGAACTCCATCAGCGAGATCGCGCCGGGGTGCGACACCAACACCGTGCATCGCAGTACGCTATGCACAGGCGCGGGCGGCAGCGTCATCACGCTCAATCAGATGACCTCTACCGGCCTGTACACCCCGCAGGGCATTGTGGTGGATGCCGGACAGAATGTGTGGGTCTCCAACTTCCACGCGCCGCCGGGGTCAGCTGGCGCTGCGATTGTGGAGATCGCGGGCAACAGCAACACGCTGGCGGCGGGGACGGCCATCTCGCCTTCCACCGGATACGGCGTGGACGCCGGCATGAGCGAACCCTTCTGGCTCGCTGTGGACCCCAGCGGCAATATATGGACCTCCGACGAGGGCGCCAACACCGTGGTGATGTTCTTCGGAGTGGCCACGCCGACCGCGACGCCGGTGGGCCCAACACCGACCGCACCGTAGGAACCCCTGCACAAGTGACGCGTTGACGTGACGCCCGGCGAGACGGGAAGGCATACCAGCGGCTATAAAGGTGGCCGTGCCAACATCCAGACGCGAGTTCCTCAAGACATCCATCATCGCCGCGGGCAGCGCTGCGCTGCCCGCGCTGCCTCCGCTGACTCTCGCCGCGGACGCCGAGGGAGGGCCCTCACACTCCGTCGCAGACAGTACGTATACGCGCGGAGTGGGCCTGTATCCGGGAGCGCCGGAGGAGAACTTCGCTCCCACCATGACGCTGGACACCACGGCCTATCGCAACCTTGCCCTGCGCCGGCCGGCGAGCCACTCCAGCAGCTACGACTACAACCTGACCGCGCAACTGGTGACCGACGGCATCCAAGACAAGCACCTGCCCGTGTGGGTCGGCGTGGCGACCAGCACACAGGGCACGCTCGCCAAAACCGACCGCGAGATTCTGCTGAACCACTCCCACGTGAACATGCTGACGCTTCAGGGCACGCCAGCGTGGGTGCGGGTGCAACTGGGCGGCGGTGTGGAGGCGCCGGCGATCGACCGCCTGGCGGTCTTTATGGTGATGCCGGAGCATGTAGACGCCGCAGCGATGCGGTTGACGGTCTCCACTTCAGAGGATGGCCGCGCCTGGACGGAGATGGGCATTGCCGGCGCTGGAGAGCCGCTCGCACCAGGGAACTATCCGCCAGACATGGTGCGCGGGACGAAGCTCTACTACCCCTCGATCGCGCTGAAGGAGTTGTCGCGCAGCCGCTTCTATCAGGTAGGGTTCGCTCTGGAGCCGTCCAAAGCGGCCGCGGAGCCGACCTCCGTTCCGTGGAAGGTCTGCCAGGTGGAGTTCTACTGCAGCAACCAGCGCGTGGAAATCGGCGGACCTTACAACTTCACCAGCGCGTGGCAGAGCGCGGGGCTGGACGAGGAGTGGGTTGCGGTGGATCTGGGCGCGCATTGCTCGGTCGATCGCTTTGCGCTGCACTGGATCGCGCGCGCGGCCGAGGGCAGCGTGCAGGTCTCCGGCGATGGGCAGAGCTGGCGCGAGGTGGCCTCGTTCAACGGACGCACCGGGGCAGTGGACGACATCCGTCTCGCCCAGCCGGTGCGCGCTCGTCACGTGCGCGTTCTCATGACGCGACCAGCTGCGCCTGTGGGATACATCCTGAGCGAGCTGGAGGTCTACGGTCGAGGCGGCCCGGTTGCTCGCGCGAAGGCCTTGGAGCCAAGTGCGGACGGGACACTGCATCTCGCCGGCGGTGCGTGGCGTGTGGAGCGAGGCTCGCAGGTAGAGGGCGGTGGCGCGTCTCTCTCCTCGCCCGGGTATAAGGACGCGGGCTGGGTCGTGGCCACCGTTCCAGGCACCGTCCTCACCTCCCACCTCAACGCCGGCGCCATCGCTGATCCCAACTTCGGCCAGAACCAGCTCTATGTTTCGGACTCGTACTTCTACTCGGACTTCTGGTACCGTACCGAGTTCTCCGCCCCCGTGCCAGCCGATGGCCGGAGGTATTGGCTTCACTTCAACGGCATCAACTGGAAGGCCGAGGTCTGGCTGAACGGGGAACAGCTGGGACGCATCGAGGGCGGCTTTATGACGGCGCGCTTCGACGTGACCGGCAAGCTGAAGCCGCGCAATGCGCTGGCTGTGCGCATCGAGAAGAACGCCACGCCCGCCAGCGCCAAACAGAAGATCTATGAGCGCACCGGCCTGAACGGAGGAGCGCTTGGCGCGGACAACCCCACCTACCACGCGTCCATCGGCTGGGACTGGATCCCGACCATCCGCGGGCGCAATACCGGTATCTGGGGCGACGTCTTCCTTCTCACTACCGGGGCCGTTACGGTGGAAGACCCGTTCGTCACCACCACGCTGCCGCTGCCCGACACCTCGCACGCGGATCTCTGCATCGAAGTGAAGCTCGTGAACCACAACGCCGCAACTGTTGCAGGAACGCTGCACGCACGCTTCGGAACCATCGCCGTCGAGCAGCCGGTGACACTGCCCGGCGGGTTGAGCACAACGGTCGTGCTCGGTCCAGCGACGCATCCCGCGCTGCGCCTGCAGAATCCCCAGCTATGGTGGCCCAACGGCTACGGCGAGCCTCACCTCTACGATGTGGAGTTGAGCTTTGTCGTTGCGAACGCGGTGAGCGACCGCAAGCAGTTCCAGACCGGCATCCGCCAGATGAGCTATAGCGAAGACGGCAGCAAGCTGCGCCTCTTCGTCAACGGCCGCCGCTTTATCTGCAAGGGCGGCAACTGGGGCTTTGCGGAGTCCATGCTGCGCTACCGCGCGCGAGAGTACGACGCCGCCGTACGCTACCACCGCGAGATGAACTTCACCATGATCCGCAACTGGGTGGGGCAGATCGGCGATGAGGCCTTCTACGCGGCGTGCGACCGACACGGCATCCTGGTGTGGCAGGACTTCTGGCTCGCCAACCCCTGGGACGGCCCCGACCCCGACGACGATGCGCTCTTCCTGAGCAACGCGCGCGATCTGCTGACCCGTATCCGCAACCACGCCTGCGTCGGGCTCTACTGTGGACGCAACGAGGGCTATCCGCCGCCGCCACTCGAGTCCGGTCTGCGCGCGCTGCTGGCCGAACTGCATCCCGGGCTGCACTATATCCCCAGCTCCGCGGACGACGTGGTCAGCGGCCATGGTCCGTACCACGCGCTCCCCATCGCCGAGTATTTCCGCACCGCCGACCCCAAGCTGCACAGCGAGCTCGGCATGCCGAACATTCCGCCTCTCGAGAGCGTGCGGCTGATGATGCCGGAGAGAGCGCTGTGGCCGCAGGGGCTCGACTGGGGGCTGCACGACTTTACGCTCGCCGGCGCGCAGGGCGGCCGCGAGTTTCTCTCCCTTATCGAGCAGAACTATGGCGGCGCAAAGGACGCCGAAGAGTGGATCTCGCTGGCGCAATTCGTGAACTACGAGGGCTACCGCGCCATGTTCGAAGCCCAAGGCACGCACCGCGCCGGGCTGCTGCTGTGGATGAGCCATCCCTGCTGGCCGAGCTTCGTATGGCAGACCTACGACTACTACCTCGAGCCCACGGCCGCGTACTTCGGCTGCAAGCACGCCTGCGAGCCGCTGCACATCCAGTGGAACCGCTTCGCCGATACCGTCGAAGTCGTAAACACCAGCGTCGGCAACCTGCAGGGTCTGACCGCGCGCGTGGAGCTGCTGAATCTCGACGGCACCAGGATGGCCGACCGCAGCGCCGCGCTCGACAGCAGCGAGGACAGCATCGCCACGCCGCTGCGCATGGAGTATCCCGCCAGGCTGTCGCCGGTACACTTTGTGCGACTCTCGCTGACGCGCGGAGCGGAGACCGTCTCCAGCAACCTCTATCTTCGTGGCGTGGAGGAGGGCAACTACCGCGCCATACGCCAACTCAACAAGGCCCGCCTGCGGTCGGCGACGACGGTGACGCGCGAGGGCGGCGTCTGGCGGCTGACCACACGGCTCGAAAACCTCTCCGCGTGGCCCGCTCTGATGACGCGTCTGAAGGTCGTGCGCGAACGCAGCGGCGACCGCATCCTGCCCGCCATCTACAGCGACAACTACGTCACCCTGCTGCCCGGAGACCGCCGCACCCTCCACACCGAGCTGCGCGATGCCGACACACGCGGCGAACGCCCACGGATCGTCGTGGGCGGCTTCAACGTGCTTCCTGTGTAGTTACAGCACCTCGTGGAAGAGCAGGTTCTCCGTCCCGTCGTCGGCGTTCACCTGCAGATAGCTCAGGTCCGCGGACGGGCCGTTTAACTTCATCAACACGTAGCCGTGGCGGTAGAAGTTGGTCGGGTCCAGATCCAGATGCACGTTCTCCAGCGGCACGCCGGCGTTGGGCGCGGGATACGGCGGCGTACCGGAGACGGGAAACGCACCGTGGCCGATGCAGCGGCCCAGCACGTTGAGATAGCGCTGGTAGATCACCTGGTTGTGCTCATGCCCCCACAACCACAGCGTCAGGTCGGGCAGGATGTCCTGAAGCGCGGGCAGAATGTTTTGGTTGATCGCCTGGCCGCCGATCTTTTCAAACGCAGTGAAAAGCTGGTGGTGCGAGAGCAACACGGACTTGCGTCCGCCGCCGTTGCGCACCTTGTCCTTCATCCAGGTAATCTCCTGCGGCTCCACCCAGGTGGCATCGTTCACATGCGACGGGTCGGAGTCGTGGTAGCTGGTGTCCATGGCGATGAACTGCCAGTTGGCGTTGCGCAGGCAGAAGTAGCTGGCCGGCTGGCCCAGCATGTCGATGGTGGTGTAGTACGGCTGACCGCCGGAGTACATGTCATGGTTGCCGGGCAGGTGGAACGTCGCCGGGCCGGTCGTGAAGTCAGTGAGCTTCTGTCCCCACGGCACGTTGGGAATCCCCAACGTCTCCTGCCAGATGGAGTAGAAGTAGTTCTGCGCCTCAAACTCGGTGCCGGAGTAGTACACGTCGCCCAGATGAATCACCACATCGGGCTTGTGGCCGGCGACCTTTTGCAGCAACACTTTTGCAGCATCCTGCCCGGTGCCCCAGTCGGCGACGATCACCACCGTGGCGTTGTCGGGCAGCCGGCCATCGGGGATGATGAAGTCCGAGAGCTGCGTCCAACGGCGATACGGAATGGTCGTGTCCGCCAGCCGGCTTGCGGCGTAGACCGCCAGCACTTCGCCCCACTTGGGGTCGCACTGTCCAAAGGGCGTGTCGAGTTGCGCGTGAAGTTCGGTCAGTTCGGTGGAGTCGCCGGTGATGCGGGCCTTCACCTGGGCCTCGGCCAGTTGAAACGCCATGCTCGCGCAGACGTCCACGGTGCTTTCGGGCGCGGCGGCAGCCACTACCGGAGCCGCCGCGGCCGCTATCTCCGGCACCGCCGCGGCAGCCGCGGCAATCGGCGGCGCAACTGCACCGACGTCGGGCGGTGCGGCTGTCACCGTCGCCGGTACTGCCTGGATGGGCGGCGGAGAAGCAAGAACAGGGGGAGTAGGCTCGGTGATGCTGATCGCTGCGGCGATGTGGTTGGCGGTCTGCACCTCCGCGCCGCTCTGGTCCGGACGCTTGAGCCGCATCTTGCCGGTGGGTGCGCCCTGCGACTTTACCGGCTCCGATCCGCCGCGCTTGGAGATCACCTGGTCTACCGCAGACTGCCACAAAGAGGCCTTGCGCCCGCGGAACTGCTTCATCTCCAGGGGACGTGAGTGCGGAACTGGGGTTGGAGAAGGGGGCTGCGGCGGATTGGGATTCGGCATAGGGCTCCGGTGCTTGATTGCGGCGGCTAGAAGGTCTTCATGTACTCGATCAGATCGTTCTTGTCCTTGTCGCTGAGGGTCACGCCGTAGTTGTGGCCCTGGTTGCTGTTGCCGGCGACGTTGGTATCGACAAAGAATCCGACCTTCTGCGCCTCCGCACCGCCGGAGATGAAGCCCATCTGTGCGGGGTCGTAGACGTCATAGCCGCGATAGAAGCTGGTAGGCCGCGCGCTGTCCGGCATCAGCAGCGCGTGCAGGTTAGGCACCGAGCCGTTGTGCAGATACGGCGCACGCGCCCAGATGCCATCCAGCGGCACGTTCGCATAGCCGTTGGTCTTGCGGTAGGCATTGAAGACGAACGGCGGATCGTCGATGGCGTGGAAGCGGTCGACCAGCCCCCCGGTGAAGGAGTCCAGGCGGTGCCGGTCCGTGCCGATGGTGGCGATGTCGGTCACATGGCCGGTACCGGGGGCGCCGAAGGCGTGGCAGGCCGCGCACTGCTGCTCGAAGATGGGCTTGCCCCGCGCCGCGGACGCCGCATCGATGGGGTAGGGATAAGCCATCGGCTGCAGTTGCAGCAGAAAGTTCGTCACGCGGTTGAAGCTCGACTGGATCACGCTCTTGGGCGTGGCGCCAATGGCCATGGCCGCCGCGTAGTTGCGCTCTGTAATCTCATTGTTGTTGCCGTCCCAGTGCAGGTACATGCCGATACGCGGCTTCTGGTTCCACACCTGCGGCAGGTCCACGGTGCCGATGGTGCCGTCGTCCGGCATATGGAAGACGTTGATCTTGGTCGGGTTGAAGGTGTCCGTGCGGCCCCGGCCCTGCTGCGGCCGCAAGTTCTGCCAAGAGTACGCGACCTTCTGCTCCAGCAGACCTTCTTTCGTCGCAGGAAGAATCAGATAGCGGTAGATCTGCGTCTCGATAAAGCCCAGCTTGTGAATCTTGTTGATCGCCTCGATGATGTTATCCGGCGTAAACCTCGGATCGGCGGCAGAGGCGTAGAGAAAGCGCTGCATCCCCTGCAGGTCCAGCGTGTGCGCCGGGCCGCCCAGGATCAGCTCCGGCTTGCTGTCCGCCGTGCGCCGGAACTCGGACGTATGGCACAGCGAGCAGTTGGCCTCCACGGAGTCATACCCAATCTTGCGGTGCGCAAAGCCCACCGGCAGGTCAGAGCCCTCCGGAATGATCAGCCCCAGCGACGTCCATCCGCCCGGCCCGGGCAGCTTCTCCGGAAACATCGTCGGCAGCACCTGCCACAGCCAGTAGGGGACACGGTTGTCCGCCGTCAGCCCGATCGCCCCATGCATGTAGTGGTCTTCCACGGACGCGTACTGCGTGTCCGGCTCGGCGCGCAGCAGGTTGTCCCACAGTACGTAACCCAGCAGCACGCCAATCACCACCAGCAGCACCAGCGCCACGCGCACGGACCACAGCGCGAGGCATCCGGTGAGCCAGTGCCAGAACGCCCCTAGGCCGCGGCCGATGTTCCCAAAGCCGATGCGGCTCTCCGCCGGCAGAGCGAACTGCAGCAGGATGCCCTCCAGCACGCCGAACGTGGCATCAGATATCAGCGCCTGCGAGAAGCCCGGCGTGGAGCGCATCAGGCAGGCCCAGAGCACCACCGCGACAAAGCGCGAGACCACGATCATCCACGTGTACGTCGGAAAGCGCAGCGGCGAGATCGCTGCCGGAATGTAGAGCAGCGTCAGCCCCAGCACCATCGCCGCGTGTGCCACGTTCCATACCGTGGTCTCCGTCACCGGCACGCCGAAGTTCACATTCACCAGGTTCGGCGCCAGGATCTCCAGCGCGACAAAGGCAAGATTGAACAGGATGCCCAGCCACACCACGCGGCGGAACCAGCGCGTGGCGGCGTTTGGAGGTGCAGTGGGATCGTAGGTCATCAGCGGTCTCCTTCCGGTGGGTTACGGCTCGGTCGCAGTCTTCTCCAGATGCGCCAGCATATACGGATACACATCCTGCGCCGCATTCTTGCCGAAGATGCAGTCAATGTGCCCGTAGCCCTGGATCACGTGGCGCTCATACAGCTCCGGCCCGAAGGCCGCGCACAGCGCGTTGTAGGTCAGTTCGGTGCTCACCGGCTCATAGCAGTCGTTCAATGCGCCGTGAATAAAACAGATGGGCAACTTCAGCCGGTCGAGGTGCTGCATGTACACTTCCTCGCCCGCGGCGCTCACCAGGTGCTTCTGCCGCACCAGCAGCGCCAGGTGCTCCATCGACTTAATATTCGCGATGCCAAAGAGCTCATGCATGTTGGTGTGCGTGGAGGTGTTCAACTGCTCATGCCGGTACAGCAGCGAGTACAGGAACGCGATGCGATGGCAGACAGGGTTGGTACACAGTTGCGAGAATGCCACCGGGTTCAGCCGCAGCGCATCGTCAAACAGCTTGGCCTTCCAGTCGCTGGTGCTGCCCACGTAGGCGGTGAGCGTCTGGAAGCCCAGGGACTGTAGCAGCTGGGGCGTATGCAGCCCGGCCTTCAGGCGCGTCTCCGGCACCGCGATGACGTTGTTGGCAATCTGCGAGCACACGATGGTCCGCACATTCGGCTGGCCCGCGAGCATCGCCATAAAGAACGTCGTCGAGCCCCAGCAGTGCACCAGCATCTGCACGGTCTTCGCGCCGGTCAACTGCAACACCGTCGCAATGGCCGCCGGATAGTCCAGTGTGGCCACATCGTCGCCGGTGGACTCCTGCTGAGACGCCGGCAGCGCGATGCTTCCCCGGTAGTCCAGCAGCCACACGTCGTAGCCGTGCGCCACCAGAAACTCCAGCAGGTTGGTGTCGATGGTGTCGGTCGAAAAAATCCGGCTGGACACGCCTAGTCCGTGCGAAAGGATCACCGGCCCCTTCGTCCCCCCCTGATAGCGCGTGAGAAGCAGCGGCACGCCGTCCAGCGCCGCAAACGGATGCAACTCGGGCACCGGCGCGCGCAGCGGGCGCTTCTTGCGTAGCGGCGCGTCCGGGTTGAAGAGGCTGTCCGGCCGCAGCACGCCCCCGTAGACGTCGAAGATCGTCTTGCCGAAGAACTCGCCGAACTTCACCATGCCCTCCAGCTTCTGCGCTTCGCTGGTGGTGTTAGTGATCTTCATCGTCGTCATCTGCTTGGCAAAGTCCGCCGGAAGGATGTGCAGGATGCCCTTGCCCAGAACCTTGCCCGTGGCGTCCGTGCCGTCATACAGCGTGATGTACAGCGTGGAGGTGTCCGGCCAGATGCGCAGCCCGGTGTTGCCGTGCGTCTCCTTGAAGCCGTGCATAAACAACGTGCGGCCGTCGTTGGTGGTCAGCGGCATGTCATAGGTCATCAGACGTTGGCCGACGATTTCGGGGTCGTCGATGAAGAGATGGAAGACACCCTCGTTCACCGTGATGGGATTCGGCGAGACCGCCGGAGCGTTCAGCGTGCCTACAATCGCCCCCAGATGTGCCGGGTCGGTGAGCATCCCATCCAGATCGTCGGACGTGACGGCGACGGTGAACGCCAGCGTCGAGCCGTCGATTTTGCCCTGCGTCTCGCCGGCGGCGTAGTCGTTCGTCACCTTCAGCGAGAGATACCCGGACATGGTCTCCGTAAACTGCATGCCCACCTTCAGCGGCGGCAGCACGGCTTTGGGCGCCGAGGGCAGCGTGTAGTCGATGGTCCAGCCGCGGTCCGCGGCGGCCAGCATGCAGGCGCGCTCCGCCATCGCCGAGATCGTCAGCAACGGGTTCACGCCCAGCGGCACAGGAATCACCGCGCCGTCGCTGACGTACAAGCCGTCATACACGGCGCTGCCGTTGCCGGCGAAGACCTGCCCCTTGTGGTTGGTCACGCCGGTCGCTGCATCGGAGCCCATCACGCAACCGCCCAGCGGATGCACCGTCACCAATTGCTTGCCGAACAACTTGGTCCAGATGGGGTTCTCGACAAACTTTCCGCCCAGCGCCTTGCCCGCCTCAAAAAGGTTCGCGTTCGCCTTCTGGAAGATCGGCTGGCTGCCCACGCCGGGCCAGTTCACGCGCAGCGCGTCGTTCTCCAGCACCATCTGTCCGTTGCCGTCATCGTGCGACATAATCAGGTAGGTCTGTGTGTTCTTGATCGCGCCGCGGTAGGGGCCGCCGACCAGGCTCTCCAGTTGGCGCGCCTCCTGCTTCAGCTTGGCCATCGCGCCCGGCTCCTGCTGGCCTTCCAGCAACGATGCTGCTGCCAGCCCCGCAGGTAGCGCCGCGCCCAGCGCTCCGGGGATGGAGCCTTCCTCGATCACCATGCCGTCGGTCAGCACCGGTTGCTCGCGCAGGTCGATCACGCCGGTGATGCACGGGCCGCACGGCGGCATCGTCTCCGCCTTGTGCGTGCCGTAGCCGATGCCGTCGATCTCGCGGTCGCCGTTGTAGCCGAAGGCCAGCACGTCGCCGTTGCCGGTCATGTGCTGTCCCAGCATGTTGCTGGTCACCAGCCCGTTCACCCGCGAGCGCAGCAGGATCTCTGTCGACCCCAGCGTGCCCGCCGACACAAACACCACGTCCGCCGAGACCGTCAGCGTGGGCGCGTCAAACTTCTCGCGACCGGAGTCCAGCAGTTGATAGTGCACCAGCCACTTGCCGCCCACCTGCTCCACATGGCGCACCTCGGTGCGGGTGAATATCTGCGCTCCGTGGTTCACCGCGTCCGGCAAGTAGTTCATGATGGTGGTGTTCTTCGCGCCGACGTTGCAGCCCGAGCAGCAGTCGCCGCACAGCGTGCATGCCTTCTGCTCCACGCCCACGTGGTTCACCTTGTCCTCAAACGTAACGTTGATGGGCGTGCGATAGAACGTGCCGCTGTGGTCGCCCAACACGATCTTCGACGAAGCTTCCAGCGCCGCCAGCTTGGGCAACACCGGCCACTTCCCCGTCGTTCCCTTGCGCGGTTCACCCATCGGATACGGATTCGGCTTCAGCATCTCGCGGGCCAGTTCGTAGCCCTTCTGCACCAACGTGGGCAGGTCCTTCACTACCTCCGCCGGCCATCGCGGGTCGGTGAAAACGCGGGGCTCGGCTTCGAGCGACACATTCGCATTTAACTGCGACGTACCTCCCAACCCGCAGCCGACGACGACATTAAGATCGTGGTTGCAGTGCAGGTCATAGAGGCCCGTGCGGTCGCCCAGGTGGGTGCCGTCCGGCAGGTGGGTCTGCGTCTCGCCCAGTGCCTCCAGCTCAGTGTTGGGATACTCGCCTGGCTGGAACTCCTTGCCGCGCTCCAGCACGCAGACGGTGCGCCCCGCCCGCGACATCCGTGAGGCCGCGATGCCCCCACCGTATCCCGATCCGACGACAACGACATCATAGTGGCTCTGGATCTGATCGATAGGCAGCGATAGCCTGGGCATAGTCTCTCCTCGTGGAACGCTTTGCGCGGAGCCGGACCGAAATCGGAGGTGGAACCGTTCCGCCTGTATAGTCCCGCGGGCAAGGGGAGTCAACAAACTTTAGGCGCTAACCATGCCGCCTCCGGTAACCATTTCCGGCCAGTCCAACCTCCCGCGCGCCTCCTCGAAACTCCTGCTGTTAGACTGGACGAAAATCTGAACAAGGACCTGGCTTACGGAGCGTCAATGACTCTGCCGACGGCTCTCGTGATGGCTTCTCTCGCTTTCCCTCTTGCGGCCTGGGCGCAGGCGCCCCTCGGCATTCCGCGCGAACTGGCGCTGCAGCGGGCGGCGCTCGTCTCCAATCTGCGCTACGCCCTCCACTACACGCTCACACCGCATGCTCCTACTACGCAGGGAACGGAGACGCTGACCTTCGACCTGCGGCGAGCGGACGCTCCGCTATTGCTCGACTTCCGCGACGGCGTGGTGCAATCGCTGGTTATCAACGGCAGCCGCGTGCCGGCGCAGACGAGCCACGGCCACCTGATCCTGCCCGCCACGAACCTGCGCGCCGGAGCCAACCAGTTGCAACTTGAGTTCGCTGCCAACGTCGCTCCCGCCGAAAAGGCGATCACCCGCTTTGAGGACCGCGACGACGGCTCCGAGTACCTCTATACCCTGTTTGTGCCGATGGACGCAGAGATGGCCTTTCCCTGCTTCGACCAGCCTGACCTGAAGGCCCGCTTCCAGCTAACCCTCACCGCGCCGGCGGCTTGGACCGTCATCTCCAACACCAGTCCCACCGGGACAGAGACGCTGGAGGGCGGGCAGACGCGCACCACCTTCGCGGAGACGAACCCCATCAGCACCTACCTCTTCGCCTTCGCTGCGGGGCCGTTCGTCAAAGTGCATGACACGCCTGGCCTTCCCGGCCTCTACGTTCGCAAGTCCAAGGCAAAGGAAGCCGCCACCGAGGCGCCCGCGGTGCAGCACACCGCCGCCGACGGCATCCGCTTTCTCTCTGATTACTTTGCGCAGCCGTTTCCCTTTCCCAAGTACGACATGGTGCTGATCCCCGGCTTCGCCTACGGAGGCATGGAGCACGCCGGCGCAACCTTTCTGCGCGAGGAGGGAGTGCTCTTCCGCACCGCTCCCACCGAAACCACGCTGCTCAACCGCCAGGTGCTGGTGCTGCATGAGCTCACCCACCAGTGGTTCGGCGACTTTGCCACCATGCGCTGGTTTGACGACCTGTGGCTGAAGGAGGGCTTCGCGCAGTACATGGCCTACCGCACGCTGGCGTCGTTGCGGCCCAACGACAATGTCTGGAAGCGCTTCTATGAGGCCATCAAACCTGCCGCGTATGGCATTGACGAGACGCAGGGGACTACGCCAATCTATCAGGACATCCCCAACCTGCAGGACGCAAAGTCCGCTTACGGAGCCATCGTCTACTCGAAGGCGCCAGGCGTCATCAAGCAGCTGGCCTACGTGCTGGGCGAAGACAACTTCCGCAACGGGCTCCGGCTCTATGTCGCGCAGCACCCATACTCCAACGCCGAGTGGAGCGATCTCATCGCCGCCTTCGAAAAGACCAGCGGCCGGCCGCTCGGCCCGTGGGCGGAGATGTGGATTAAGCATCGCGGTATGCCGCAAGTCGACGTCGCGTGGTCATGCTCCCACGGCATGCTCGACAAGCTCACCCTGTCGCAACACGCCGTCCTCGGCGGCGACGACCTTTGGCCCATCGCCACGGAGCTGCTGATCGCAGACGCCGCAGGTAATACCAATCTTCAGCGGGTCACCCTGGCTGCTCGCAGTGCGGACATCGACGTCCCAAACTTCGTGGAACAGCCCTGCCCAGCCTACGTCTTCGCCAACAACGACGACCACGCCTATGGCCTCTTCCTTCTCGATGCCAAGAGCCGCACCTACGTGACCGAGCACATCGGCTCCACGCCTGACCTCTTCCGCCGCACGCTGCTGTGGGGTTCGTTGTGGGACGGGGTGCGCGCAGCCGAGTTCGACCCCGCGACCTACGTCCGCCTCGCGCTCCACAACCTGCCCGCCGAACGTGACGAGTCGCTGGCCGCCGGCATCATCGGACGCTCCTCAGCCGCGCTGCATCGCTACATCGTCTCGCCCGCGGAGCAAGCGGCGCTTACCGCCGAGCTCGAAGCTCTGGCCGCCGACCGCATGGAGAATGACTCCAGCAAGGACCTCCGCATCACCTGGTTCCGCGCGCTCCCCGGCCTCGCCACGCGGCCCGCCGGCCGCCAGAAGCTCAAAGCCCTGCTCGACGGCTCGCTCACCGTCCCCGGCGTGCAGCTCCGCCAGCAGGACCGCTGGCTGTTGGTGACCGCGCTGCTTGCGTACTCCGACCCCGATGCCGGCGCGGTCCTCGCCGCCGAGCAGAAGCGCGACCCCACCGGCGATGGCCAGAAGTATGCCTGGATCGCCCAGGCCGCACGCCCGGACGCCGCCACCAAGAAGCAGTACTTCGAAGAGTACCTGCACAACCCGCAGCGCTCCGAAGACTGGATCGAGGGCTCGCTCGGCGCCTTCAACTACTGGAACCAGTCGGCGCTGACTGCGCCCTACCTGCGTCCCTCGCTGGAGGCGCTCGCGCAGATCAAGCAGACACGCAAGATCTTCTTCCTCGTCGGCTGGCTCAACGCCTTTATCGGCGGCCAGCAGTCGCCCGAGGCGCAGCAACAGGTACAGGCCTACCTGCGCTCGGCCACGCTGGACAAGGACCTGCGGCTGAAGATCCTGCAGGCCGAGGACGAGTTGGACCGCACCGTCGCTATCCGAAAGAAGTATTCAACCCGGTAGCGGCGCGGAGTTGTCCCTCGCCGGCAGGCGCAGCGCGGTCGCAATCAGCGCAGCGAGCAGGAATGCGCCGGACGTAATGGTCAGCGCGGAACCCAGACCGGTGTTCTCTGACACGCGCCCGATCACATACGGAGCCGCCGCGCTGGCGATGCGGCCCGTGTTGTAGGCAAAGCCCATCGCCGAACCGCGCAGCGCCGTGGGGAACAGCTCGCTGGTGATGACGCTGAAGCCCGAGAAGTATCCCGTGCCGAAGAAGCCCACCAGCGGCCCGATAATCAGCAGCGCGTTGGGGTTGCGCACGAAGGCGAAGAGCGGCACCAGCAGCGTGGCCATCAGCAGGTAGCCGATATAGGTGTACTTGCGGCTGAAGCGGTCAGCGATGTACCCGAAGATGACATAACCCAGGAACGTGCCCACCTGCATGGCGATGGTCCACGCGGAGGTCTTCACAATGCTCATCCCCCGGCCGCCCTCCGCGGTAGACATGGAGAGAAATCGCGGCACCCAGGTGAAGAGTCCCCACCAGGCGAAGAGCGTAGCCGCATTCATGGTGGTGCAAATCAGCATGCTGCGGCCCAGTGTCCCGCGAAACAACTGCATGGGTTGAAGCGAGCGGCCGGGATGTGTCTTGCGCTCGCGCTGCCAGGCTGCGGGCTCATGCAGGCCGCGCCGCAGCCACAGCGTCAGCAGCGCCGGAACAATGCCCACGAAGAAGACCGCGCGCCAGCCGAAGTGCGGCATCACCAGCGCTACAATCGCTGCGCCCAGCGCAAAGCCGACAGCCCACGAGCTCTGCACCAGAGCGAGCGCCTTGCCACGGTGCTGGGCGGGCCAGGTCTCGGCCACCAGCGCAGCGCCGGAGGCCCACTCACCGCCCATGCCCAGCCCCAGCAGGATGCGGCAGATCATCAGCTCGGCGGCGGTGTGCGTGAGACCGCAGGCGGCGGTGAAGACGGAGAAGATGAGCACGCTGGCCATCAGCGCGCGGGCGCGGCCAAAGCGGTCCGCAAACCAGCCGAAGGCGATTCCACCGAACGCTGCCGACAACAGCGTGACGGACATCATCGCTCCGCCCATGGCCGCGGAGAGGTGGAACTCGCGCTGCACCTGGCCCAGCACCAGCGTGTAGAGCATCACGTCCATGCTGTCGAGCATCCAGCCCAGCGACGCGGCGATGAGCGTGCGCTTCTGCTCACGCGAGGCTTCGATAAGCCAGTCGTAGATGCCGCTCACTGAGGTCCCTCGCGTAGTTGCTTTAGTCTTCTAAGCATACGGGGAGCAGACACCTTTGCGCGTGGCCATTGATACCGGCGGGACCTTCACCGACTGCGTCACCCTGCGCGATGGTGAGATTGAGGTGCTGAAGGTCGCGTCCACACCGGCGGACCCGTCGCTGGCGGTGCTGGATGCCGTCGCGCGCATCGGCGCGGGCGAGGGGCTGGAGCTGCGCCACGGCACCACCGTCGGTACCAACACCATGCTGGAGCGCTCGGGTGCAAAGGTGGCATTCGTGACCACGCAGGGATTTGAAGACACTATCGCCATCGGACGGCAGACGCGCGCCAGCCTCTACGACTGGTTCGTGCCCGTGCCTGTATGCCTTGTCCCGAAGGCCCTGCGTTTCGGCGTTCCGGAGCGCGTGAGCGCCGAGGGAGAGGTGCTCCGCCGCCCGAGCGATGAGGAGCTGGCAGAGCTCATCGAACAGGTGCGCGGCAGCGGAGCGGAGGCGATTGCGGTTTCGCTGCTGTTCTCCTTCGCCAAGCCGGAGACCGAACAACGCGTGGAGACCGCTCTGCGCGGGCTCGGGCTGCCGGTTTCAGTCTCGCACCAGATACTGCCGGAGTTCCGCGAGTATGAACGTGCCGCGACCACCGTGGTCAATGCGACCCTCGCGCCTCGCATGGAGAGCTATCTGCTGGGCCTGGAACGCCGCATCACCGAACAACATGGCGGAGCGAGCGTGGACGTAATGCAGTCCTCCGGCGGGACCATTCCGGTGCGTCTAGCCGCGCAAGAGCCGGTGCGCACGATTCTCTCTGGGCCTGCGGGAGGCGTGATCGGCGCTACCCGTATGGCGCTCGCTGCGGGCTTTGAGCGCATCATCGGTTGCGACATGGGAGGAACATCCACCGACGTCTTCCTCGCGGATGCAAGCGCGGGCGGCGTGCAGCGCACACGCGAGTCGGTGGTGGCAGGCGTTCCAGTGAGCGTGCCCATGCTGGACATCCACACCGTGGGCGCGGGGGGTGGATCGATCGCGCGCTTCGATGCCGGCGGTATGCTGCGCGTGGGTCCGGAGTCTGCAGGCGCGGAGCCGGGGCCCATCTGCTTTGGCCGCGGCGCGAAGCCCACCGTGACCGACGCCAACCTGCTGCTGGGACGTTTGGATGTAGGGAGTTTTGTAGGAGGCGGCGTTCCGCTGGATCGCGAGAGGGCGGCGCAAATGTTGGCCCAGCGCAAGGGTTCGCTCCCGACGGTCGAGGCCTTCGCGGCAGGGATCCTGCGCGTGGTGGAGGCAGAGATGGAGAAGGCCATCCGCGTAATCTCCGTGGAGCGCGGCTATGATCCGCGTGAGTTCACGCTGGTGGCCTTCGGCGGCGGCGGCCCGCTGCACGCCTGCGCTCTGGCTGCGGCCCTACACATCCCGACGGTGCTGGTTCCCAGGATGCCCGGCGCGCTCTCGGCGATTGGGATTCTGCTGGCAGACACTGTCCGTGACTTCTCGCGGACGGTGATGCTGCCCGGAGCGGCTATCGACGAGCTGGGAGGGGCTTTCGCCGAGATGGAACAGCGCGGCGCGGAGGAGTTCGCTACAGACAATCTTCATGGCGTCGCGGAGCGGACGGTTGACCTGCGCTATCGCGGCCAGGGCTACGAGTTGAACGTCCCCTACATCCGCGAGCATCCTTCCCGCTCTATTGAGGCGTTTCATGCGCTGCACCGGCAGCGCTACGGCTTTGCCGATGCAAGCAAGCCAATGGAAATAGTGAATCTGCGGCTGCGTATGGTCGCGGCCGGAGAAAAGTACGTGCCGAGTTACAACGCACCCGTGCCCGGAGACGGCAGAGCTGCGTGCGTAGCGACGAGAGAGATCTACTTCGGCGACCACTTTGTGCCCACGAAGATCTACCGGAGGGACGGTCTGCGGCCTGGGGATGCCATTGACGGCCCGGCGATGATCGCTGAGTACACCTCAGCCACGGTTCTGCCGCCGGGCTGCCGCGCGCAGGTGGATGGTTACGGGAATCTGGTAATCCACGTAGCGCAGGAGATTGCATGACACGCGCGGCTGCCGACCCCGTAGAACTGGCCATCTTCCAGAGCATGGTCCACTCCATCGCCGAGGAGATGGGCGCGGCGCTGCGGCGCACGGCGCTCTCGCCCAACATCAAGGAGCGCCGTGACTACTCCTGCGCGGTCTTCGACGCCCAGGCGCTGGTGATCGCCATGGGCGACCACATGCCGGTGCACCTGGGGTCCATGCCGATGTCCGTGCAGTCGGCGGTGGCGGCGATTGAGTTAGCGCGCGGCGATATCGCCATCCTGAACGATCCGTATGCGGGCGGTACGCACCTTCCGGACATCACGATGGTCCTGCCGGTCTTTCGCGAGGGCGGCAACGCGCCCGAGTTTTACGTCGCCGCGCGCGCACACCACGCGGACGTGGGCGGGATCTTCGCGGGCTCCATGGGGCCGGCAACGGATATCTATCAGGAGGGCATTCGAATTCCGCCGGTACGCGTCGTGCGCAACGGTGAGGTCCAGCGCGAGGTCCTCGACCTCATCCTGAACAACGTGCGCACGCCGCGCGAGCGGGAGGGCGACCTGGACGCCCAGATAGGCGCGTGCCGCGTGGGCGAGCAGCGCGTCGCGGAGTTGATGCGGAAGTTCGAGCCACGAAGATTGGCAGAACTGGTGAAACAGTTGCTCGACTCCTCCGAGCAGCGCGTACGCGCAGAGCTGCGCACCATGCCCGCGGGTGTGTTCCTCGCGGAGGACTGGCTGGACGACGATGGCGTGACGGACGAGCCGCGGCGTATCTGCGTGAAACTCCGCTTCGACCCGGCGCATGCCTCCGTGGAAGTGGACTTCGCGGGCTCCAGTGCGCAGGTGGCGGGCAGCGTGAATGCAGTGCGGGCGATTACGCTCTCGGCCTGCTTCTATATGCTGCGCTGCCTGCTTGGCCAAGATGCAGCCTCGACGGCCGGCATTCTGCGCCCCCTCACGCTGCACACACCCCTGGGAAGCATCATCGATGCGCTGCCGCCGGCGGCGGTAGCGGGCGGCAATGTGGAGACCTCGC
>Ga0302198_10002745_pt1 | contig 18244 bp, 14 predicted proteins | sample II_Bog_N2_2_FD_193521 | JGI IMG/M metagenome (GOLD analysis project Ga0302198, IMG submission 193521) | Peat permafrost microbial communities from Stordalen Mire near Abisko, Sweden - II_Bog_N2_2 | ecosystem: Environmental > Terrestrial > Soil > Wetlands > Peat | place: Sweden: Abisko... | reverse complement strand
CTGAGCGTCACGCGTTGTGGCATTTCCGCGCTGAAATGCTCCACAAGCGCGCCTGCCTGGTCCCTGACATTTGCAACCATCGAAAGATGTGCGGAGTAGGTGGGTGTATTTGGGTCTTTTCGAATATCCAGGCTTGTCAACGGCACCTCGATGGCCAGCGTGCTCACGCCACCCTCGGCACGCACTCCCATCGTCAGCACCGCCGCGCGAAAGTCCAGTTCCGCAGGCAGCGGTGTTTGCTTCAGAAGCTTTGACAGCGGTAACTCGAACGGCTGCGGACGGCTCCCGTCCTCCGCGCGCGGAGGCAATGCCAGATAGCCCGTCTGTGTCCGTAACTTCAGCCCCGCCCGCAACGGCTTGACCACCACCGGGCGAAACCTTCCGTCGTATTCCTTGAGCGGCGGCAGATAGGATGCCTCGTAGTAGGTGGTCATATCTCCGATCAGTTGTTCCACTGACTTCCGCAGACGATATCCGGAGATATAACTGCCGCCGGTCTGATCGGCGAGATGCAGCATATCTATGACATCGGTCTTCTGAATGTTGGCATCTGTGATCAGTCGCGCCAGCGCGTAACCTTCGGGTGGGCCGGTGTAGCCGGAAGAGTCGCTGGCAACTGTACTTGTTATGACCGTCTCCGATCCATTGCCATTGATGGAATTCATATCCACTACATAAATGCTGACCCCGGCCTGATTGGCCGTTCCGGTGATGGATTGGATCGCCGTTCTTGCATGGGAATCGATCTGTTTATCCTGAATGGAAGAAAAATAGATGATGGCTTTTCTCTGCGGAATCTCCTGCTGCGATCGGATCAGGGCCAGCAAGCCCGCCAACGAAGGTCGAATATGTTGATCCTGGGCAATAGGGCCGGAACTCCTGAGCGCGGCATAGAGCGCCTGGGCCTGTACGCGCTCGCGCGTCGGGGCTCTTTTCCCGGAGCTATCCACACCGGTCAGGGCGACCGAGATCAGCTCCTTTTCCGGGGGGCTCGTAGTGCTGTCGCTGCCGGGCTTTTCGGGTTCCGTCGCCGCGTTGATGGCTTCGGCTAAGGCATTGCGATCGGAGGTGAAACCATGTCGAAGACGAAGGCGCCGTTCGATACTGAACACCGAGAATGCAAAACCATTCTGAAGTGTCATCTTGAGAATTATCGCCGCGGCATCGCGTTCATCCTTCATCATGGTCGGACTGAATTGCTGCTCCAGTCCCTTCTCAGCGCTTGGCCGATCGAAGACCAGCGTGATCAAAGGTTCGCTCTGATCCTTGCCGCTAACAAGGCGAAGACTCGAGAGCGTTACCGGAGAACCGTCGTCGGTCACCACCAAGTCTTCAGGTTTCAGGTCGATTACAGGCTTGTTTTTCTTATCGTGAACCACGACATTGAGAACCACAGCATCGGTCGCGTACGCGCTTGGCTCCATGTGCGTTTGCCCCGCCTGGCCACTGGCCCAGGGAACTGTCAAAATCGCAGCCAAGAACAGACTCCCTGCATGACCTTGCTTCATTGTTCCCCCGGATCGCATGAAAGATGGTTTCTGATCTCGTAACGGCGAATGTGTTGCTTGTAAAACACGAATGAATAGATCCTTGGCCTGTAAATCCCAACGAAGAAAGCATGGAGCAGCCGGCTGGGCAAACCAAACAACAGCGGCAATCATCCTGCGATTTCTCCGCCCAACCAGAACCCACCAAGGGAGCCGTAAGGTAAGGCTCATTGCGACCGATCTAAGCCATTCGTTTGCCATGTGGATGAGTGCAACGTACATAGAATCACACCGATTCATTATTGATCGTGGGGGCCTGTTATTCGGAATCCGCCTTCACTTTCTCCTCGGGAATTGTAAATAAGATGATGCGCAAGGCGGATGTAGTGAGCGGGCAGCAGTTTGGACTGACGTCGCAAAAGCGCATCATAAATCGACTCGGACAGATCAACATGTATCTGATATATATGCTACTTATAGACACTTCACAGGATTCGTACGAATATGCATCCTGGGGCAAGTCTTTGTCATTTGACGAGAACAGGCTGCGTCAGCGTATACCGCGCGTTGAGTACAAGTTCCCAACCGAAATCCGAGCCCAACCACAGATCTGGACGCTGGGACGCTTTTCGGTTCCGATCCTGGCCGCTTGGTTGAGGGTTGAATGCCAATGTCACTTACTTTACAACGGGGATGAAGGTTGTTCGGGATTGTAGGGGGCAGCGAAGGAGTGCAATCTGGGACCGCTCAGCCGTTTTTCCGCGCAAACGCCGCGATGCAGCCAGGATTTGATGAACGGTCGATTTTGCGTTTGTTCGAGTCAGTTCTGCCCACGGTAAGGTGGAAAGCGCTGGAGGGCCGGGCGAAGGCGCAGACTTATACCCTGCGCGTAGTGATCTGGATGATGCTGCTCCAGCGGCTCGCTGAGCGAGGCACCCAGCAGCGCGTCGTGCATGGGGTTGCCCAGGGCCATTTGGAGCGTTTGCTGCCGTCCAGCAAGCGGGTGCGGGAGGGCAAAATCTCGCAAAACAGCGGCGCTTATGCACGAGCCTGCGGACGGCTCTCGATGGAGACGACCGCACAGGTGTGTGATGAGGTGCTGGCCGAGTCGCGCAAACGCATCGCGCCGGAGCTGGAACTGGAACGGCCGGTCATGCTTTTGGACGGAAGCAGCTTGAGCGTGGAACACAGTCCAAGCTTTTTGGAGGCGTTTCCCCCCGGGCGTAACCGGCGCGGGCTGGGGCATAGGGGCATCGTGAAGTGGGTGGACCTGCACGATGTGCGAACGGGAATTGCCCTGCGGCCGGTCCGGGGGCCGATGTATGGCCCCCAGACGGTGAGCGAACAGGTGCTGGCCCGCCAGGCCGTAGAGCGGACCCCAGCCGGCGGCGTAATCGTCGGCGACGGCAACTTCGGGATTTTCTCCTTCGCCTATGCGGTTGTCCAGAGTGAGCGGGAGACGGTATTCCGGCTTACCAAAGCGCGCAAGCGCTGGGAGCAAAGCGGCTGCTGCCCAACGGAGAGTGCTGAGTTTGCTGGCAGCCGAGCCGCTTCGAGCGGAAAAAGTATCCCGAATTGCCCGCCGATGCGGCCATCGAAGGCCGCCAGAGTGTGGCTACGCAGAAGGGTTTTCGCGACAGCGGTATCTATTTACAACGTTGAGCGAAGAGATAGAGGCGGAAAAGATCGTCGCCTGGAATGGGAAACGCTGGAACCTGGAACTGGATCTGCGCACGCTGAAAGGTACGCCGCGTCTCAAGCACTTGCCGGGCAAGAGCAAGGCAGCGGTGGAGAAAGAGTTGCTGATCGCCGTGGTGGCCTATGGATTCGTCCGCGCCTTGAAGCGAGAAGCCGCCGAGCGCGCTGGACTGCATCCGCGAGAACTGAGCTTCACGTGCGCTCGCGGGCTGCTGAACGCGATGACCGGCCAACTGTGTTCTCTCGACGCTGACCAGCGCCGACAGGCCTATGACCGCCTGCTTGCCTAAATGGGCCAAGCAAAACTACCCAAACGAAGCAAAGCCCGCGCCTATCCACGAGCCGTGTGGGGCTCCGGGAAATACTATCCAGGAAGGCAGGCCGTTGAAGCACAATTGCAAAGTAAGTGACATTGGGAGGAACCCTCCTATTTGGATGAAAGGCGACAGCCTTTCGCGGGCTGCACGAGCCGGATGACGCGCGATCGTCCTGTCCGGATCTGTGAGCGGCTCGGGGTGCAATTCCCCGGGCCGACTCGGCCTGGGGATACTTACTGTGGAGTTCACGGGCGATCTCGGCCTGTGACCGCTTGCCGGCGGCGCTCTTGTATGGCTGAAACGTCCAGATGTCGCGCACAGGATCGTTTCATTCTTAAAGCCGACTGTTATATGACTGAGGTTGCCACTTTATTATGCGAGACCCAGTTAGCTACCTGCCCAATGCTCACACCCTGGGTGTAGGGTAACTCCAATATCCGGCCCTTTTCCGCTTTCGAACGCCACCTACGTACACGCCGTCAGCCATCGTCCTCTCCATCCAACCAACGACCACATAGTCAGACGCAACCACTGGGCCGCCTGGTAGGTAGACAAGACGCTTACATTGAAGTCGTCAAGACGACGAACCTCCTTGAAACGTAATGGGGTTCAGGACCAATAGAGGTATCCACTCCGTTAAGTTACGAAGGGTTGTGAAATCTTTCAGATGCACTCTGTACTGCAGAATGTCCTTGTGTTATGGCGCTATCCATTACCCATGTGGATAACTCACTTCGTCCGTTGGGAACCTCGATTTTCTCCGATGATTGTCGGCGGGATGGATGTCGGCCAAAAAAACTATCGCCGATGAGCCGGGCTGGGAGTCTTTGCACTTGTCGCGATACCAGGGGTTGATGTCCGACGATCTTGATCTTCCTTAGATGATCGAGCCCCAGACGAATATCGTGGTTCATTCGTCTTACGCGTCCAGATTGCCGATCGTCACTCCTTCCAACTGGAAATCCAGATCGGAGATTTGATAGACTCCAATCCAAGCCTTTGCTCGTCGCCGATCCTCTTCCCCTAGCCGGATTGTGGAGTGAACAGATGCCTATTAAGTTGAATGTCAACAACGTTGCCGCGACGGTGGACGTGCCACCGGATACACCCCTGTTGTGGGTGCTGCGCGACATATTGAATATCAAAGGCGCCAAGTACGGGTGCGGAATTGGTGTTTGCGGCGCATGCACGGTGCTGATGGGCGGCCATGCAGTACGCTCCTGCATGACGCACGTAGGGTCTGTGACCGAGCCCATCACCACCATCGAAGGGCTTTCGCCGGATGGCCTGCACCCGGTTCAGGTGGCATGGGAGGCGCTGGACGTGCCGCAGTGCGGCTACTGTCAGGCCGGCCAGATCATGTCTGCAGCCGCCCTGTTGGCGCGCACGCCTCATCCCACCGACGCGGATATCGATGCGGCCATGAGCGGCAACCTATGCCGTTGCGGGACGTACACGCGCATCCGTCAAGCCATTCATCAAGCAGCAGATGCGGGCGCGCCAGCCCGCACCGCGTGAAAGAAGGCCACCTGATGCGCATGAACCGGAGATCGTTTCTGCAGTTGACGGGCCTTGCAGGCGGCGGCCTCGCCCTGGGTCTTTATCATTCACCGCTCGCCGCTGCTCAAGGGCCAGGCGCGCCACCCGACCTGACGCCGCAGGCCTTCATCCACATCGCTCCGGATGGCGTGGTGACTATCATGGCGCGTGCCTCAGAGTCCGGCCAGGGCATGCGCAACATGCTTCCCATGCTGATCGCCGAGGAACTGGATGTCGACTGGAAGAATGTTCGCGTCGAGCAGGCCGAGCTGAACGAGAAGGTCTACGGCCGGCAGTTTTCCGGAGGCTCTGCAAATACCCCCCAGGGTTGGGAGCCAATGCGTCGCGTGGGTGCAGCGGGACGCCAGTTGCTCATCACGGCAGCTTCACAAACTTGGAGCGTGCCTGGGGATGAATGCACTACGCAGTCCGGCCGTGTGATTCACAAAGCTTCGGGACGCTCCGCAGGTTATGGAGAGCTTGCCGCCAAAGCTGCTACGTTACCGGCGCCTGCGCTCAGCAGCGTCAAGTTGAAAGACCCCAAGGATTACCGCATCATCGGTCACTCACAGCCCGGCGTTGACACGCATGCCATCGTCACCGGCAAGCCGCTCTTCGGCATTGATGTGGTCGTGCCGGGGATGTTGTTCGCGTCCATAGAGAAGGCGCCCGTCTTTGCCGGCAAGGTGAAAAGTGCAAACGTAGATCAGATCAAAAAGCTGTCCGGCGTGCGTCATGTCCTAGTCATCGATGGCGGCATCACCCCCGCCGCCTTTACGCCATGGGAGCCGGGCATGGAGCCGGGCATCGCTATCGTGGCCGACACCTGGTGGCAGGCGCAGCAGGCTCGCAAACAGCTCAAGGTCGACTGGGACCCTGGCCCCGCGGTGACGCAAAACAGTGAGGGCTTCAGGAAGCGGGCAGAGGAACTTCTTCAGGCCCCTCCCGCAAATTCGCTGCGCAAGTATGGCGACGTGGACGCGGCGCTCAAGGCTTCGGCCAAAGTGGTCGAGGCAACTTATGAGTACCCGTTCATTGCCCATGTCACTTTGGAGCCGCAGGGCGCCACCGCGCACTGGAAAGAAGGCAAGCTGGAGATGTGGTCCACCAGCACGCTGCCTGGCAACGGCCTCACTCTGGTCGCTAAAACTCTCGGCATCCAGGAAAGCGACATCACCACTCACATGATCCGCTCCGGTGGCAGCTTTGGCCGGCGGCTCCAAAACGATTACTTGGTTGAGGCCGCATGGATCGCGAAACAAATTGACGCGCCGGTCAAGCTACTCTGGTCGCGCGAAGACGACATAGCTCACGACCCCTTCCGCCCCGGCGGAACGGTAGGGCTGAAAGGCGGCCTCGATGCGCAGGGCAAGCTCACTGCCTGGCGGCATCACTTCATCACCTATGGCGATGAAAAGAATGCGACCTCCGGCGGCGGCATCGGGCAGGACTCGTATCCTGCCGGATTTCCGCCGTCTTACGCGCTTTACACCTCGAAGCAGCCGCTCATGTTGCGCACCGGAGCGCTTCGCGCCCCCGGCGACAACGCATACTGTTGGGTGGCGCAGTCGTTCCTTGACGAGTTGGCCCATGCCGCCGGACGCGATCCACTCGAATTCCAGCTCGAACTGCTCGGCAACAAGCAGTCCCCTTGGTCTTCTGGCGAACACGACCCCGTGGGCGACCATGAGCCATCAGGACAATCCGTTCTGATCCCGGAGCGGTTCAGGGGCGTTCTCGAGTTAGTCGGGGAAAAGTCCGACTGGGCGAAGCGGAGCAAACAGCCGGGCCGCGGAATGGGCATTGCCGCATGGTTCTGCCACCTGGGCTACTTCGCCGAAGTTGCCGACGTCAGCGTTGACGCGCAGTACAAGGTCACCGTGCATCGGGTGTGGGCGGCAGGCGATGTGGGCAGCCAGATCATCAACCCCGCAGCAGCGGAGAGCATGGCGCAGGGCGGCATCATGGAAGGCATGGGCCACCTGGCGCAGGAAATCACGCTGGCGAATGGAGTTATCCAGCAGTCGAACTTCCATAACCACCCCCTGATGCGCATGAGGCAAGTACCGAAGATCGAGGTTTACTGGCATAAGACCGATTACCCACCCACAGGCTTGGGTGAACCGACTTTGCCGCCGGTTTTACCGGCGGTGACCAATGCCATCTTTGCCGCCACGGGCAAGAGAATTCGCACTCTGCCACTGTCGAAGAGCGGCTTCAGTTGGGCTTGAAATTGCATGAACGAGAGATCGCCGGCGCGGCGCCGCGCACTTCCCTGAGCGGCTGTGCCGTAGCTTTGGTGAGGGACTTCTGAATCTCCGCAACGATGGAGAGAGCGATGGTTTCAGGCGATTCCGCGCCGAGGTCCAGGCCCGTGGGGGCGTGGAGTTGCGCGAGCCAACGCTCGACCGTGGCAAGGTTTGAGGAATTCTGATTGGGGCGACGGTCGAGCAGGCGCGCGGCTTCGGCTAGTAACTCCCGTGTGCGCCGTTGCGGTCCAAGCACGCCTATGTAGGAAGGCCCAACTTCAAGTCCCAGCAGTAAGGCCAGGGCGCGCGAGTCCTGCTCAAAGCTATGAGTCATGACAACGGCGGCGTCTTGTGGGCACAGATTGTCGAGCGCCGTTGGGCGCTCGGCAGATTGGATCGCAGTCATTTCTCCATTCGGCAGTGTATGAGTTTCATCGGCCGATGCAAAGCGCTCGCGGGTGGCGAGTTGGGATCGCCCGTCGGCAACGATGACATACCAGCCCAATGCTTTTCCCAACTCGAGCAGCGGTTGCGCATCGTCACCTGCTCCAAAGATCCAGAGGCCGGGCCGGGCCGGACGGAAGTTGGTCCAAATACGCACTTCCATTCCATCAGGTGAGAGCCTGGTTTCAGTGGAACCCCTGCTTGCCAGTGCTATTTCCGCATGGCTTTGAAGCGGATCGTCTTCCTGGAACGAAGGATCGATTTTCTGCGCCGGACCTAAGCTTGCGAACGCGCGCCGTCCCACCTGGTCGCCCTCCAGAACGGTGGCCACGGCGATCGGTATTCGCCGCCGGAATGCTTGTTCCAGTGCGTTCAGCAGAGGAGCCGCGGTTGGACGGCGCTCCAGCAGCAGCCAGACCACGCCGCCGCAGCCGGAGCCATAGGGGCGGTCGCCGTCCTCTTCAACGGTGGAATAGCGCTGTACGGATGGGCCATTGGTGGTGTGCCACCAGGCGCGGCGGGCGACCTCTGATTCAAGGCAACCGCCGCTGACGGTGCCTGCGCGGCGGCCGTCTTGAGCCAGCAGCATGCAGGCGCCGGGCTTGCGATAACTGGGCCCCTCAACGGCGATGACCGTGGCGAGAACGTAGCCTGTCCTTTCAGCTTCCAATTCGTGCCACAACGGCAAGATACGCTGTAGGTCCGTCATGGAACCATTCTCGCTCAAACCTCACATGTCGACGAGCGCCCGAATTCAGTTTTTTGGCCTGTGGGATCGAGAATGCGGTCAAAGCCACGGGCTTCCCGGTACACTGGTGCCGATGCCTGTCGCTGCCATAGTTCTTGCCGCCGGAGCCAGCCGCCGCCTGGGCCATCCCAAACAACTGCTCATGCATGGCGACGAAACGATGATTGAGCGCGCGATCCGCCTGGCCAACGAGGCCGGAGTTGCTCCCGTGATCGCGGTACTTGGCGCCTATCACGATTTGATCCGTGAGGCGGTTCGATTGAGCAATTTCACCCCTGTCATCAACAGCGCTTGGAACGAGGGGATTTCAACCTCAATTCGGACGGGTCTTGGTGCTCTCCTTGCCAGTGATCCGCAAACTCCTGGCGCCTTGATTCTTGCCTGCGACCAGCCACGACTTTCGGCCGAGCACCTGAGCGCAATGCTTGACGTGTTTTGTGCGCAAGCAGCGCCGTCGATTGTGGCCTCGGCTTACCAAGGTGTCCTTGGCATTCCTGCTGTGTTTCCCCGCGAGGTCTTTGCCGAACTGCATGCGCTCCGTGGCGACAAGGGTGCGCGTCTCCTGTTGATGCAGCCACCGTGCCCTTTGGTTGCGCTGCCATTTCCTGGTGGCGAGATCGACATTGATCGGCCAGCCGATATGGCCCACCTCGAATAACCTGTTGGTTGCGCTCCTTCAGCAAGCACTTGAGTAAAGGCAACGTTAGGCTGGCCTGGGCGATAACCTGCCCAATCGGAGTCTCGCAAGACGGATTGTCGCAAGCTGAGCTCTGGATTCAAACTATACGGTCAGCAAGCCTGAGGTGTAGAGTCGGAAACCGAAGCAACCTGGTTATCGCCGTCGATCTCGTGCCCGCCGACCAGACGTTTGAGCGTCTCGGTCAAGATTGCGATCTCCTTGTCCGTATGCGGTTCGAGAAAACGGCTTTGTGCCGCCAGCAACCGCGGACCAAGTCGAGCGAACTTCCTGGTGCCCTCGCGCATCAATCGGACAACATGGGCTTGCCGATCCTGTGGGTCACTCTTCTTGAGTGCCCAGCCATCGGCTTCTTGTCCCTCCAAAAACAAAACCATCAAGGATTTTTCGATCTGGATCAATTCGCCGAGCCGCCTCTGAATCATCACGCCAAACTGCCGAAGTTCATGATTGAAAAAGCCATTGAGGCATCTCTGTATGAGCATGCCAGCGAGTCGGCAGGCTCCAAAGTGATTATGTATCACTATCAGATAGGTGATTATGCGAAGGCCTCCACTGGGAGACGTTTTGTGGTGCCCGGTCAATGGCATCCGGCCGAGATTCGCGAATACAGAAAGTCAAGGGCTTGTTTGTAGCGGACTACGTCCAAGAAGATGTCGATTTTGAAGACCTTCGTTTGCCGGTAGCGATCCGTTCCAAGTCTGCATCATGACCATTCCGCTAACTCTTGGTTCCCCGCATCAAGGGTCGTCGAGATGCTGGTTGAGATCGTTGGACGGAAAAGCGTGACCCTGGCGCTGATCGGCGGTGTGACCGGCGTGATGCTCGGCATGTGGGGCAGCTCCGCCCTCAGTCACCTCAACGTGCACGCCGATATTCCTGTCGTGCTCTAGTTCGATTTCGATTGGCGCATTTTTCTGTATTCGTTTTTCATCGCATTGCTTGCCGCCGTGATTGTCGACATGGCACCCGCGCTGCGCATTGCCAGGGCAAACATAAACGCCGTCTTGCACGAAGGCAGCCGCGGCGTGACGGGTGGGCGTGACTGGCTCCGCGATGGTCTGGTCGCCTTGCAAATTGCCAGAAGGCGATACCTGGGGGAGGGCATCGAACTGTAGAACGCCATCCCCCATGGGTCAGGCCAATTCTCCTCAGACCAGGTCTCTGAAAGGAGTATCCGGGGTGATGCGTTTCGCAGAGAGCACCCCGATAAACCACACGTAGACCTTCCCGGAAGGGTCGTAGGCATGCAGAGTGAAGGTTCCGGTGTAGGAGTTCCTGTCCGGATTCAGAGTAATCTTCTCGATGATCTGTGCACCTCCCTGGGGCGCTCCGATGGTATCCGGTGGCGCCGTGGGATCAAACACATTCCCTTGCCAAGGGATGTGATTGAGGAGATAAGTGCATTCTCCAGTGCGTTCCCAGACGCCCAGGCAGAAGTTTCCGTCCTGTGCCGAGCGCGAGGAATTCATGATTTCCGTTCCATCGCTGTGCCAAACCACCACAGAGTTGTCGATCACGACTCCGCCGGTGACCGGAATGGTCTCTCCGTTCTGGGTATGCGCGGTAAAAACCACATGCCACATTCCGACGATTGGCTCATGGTCTTCGTAGTCGTCGAGTGCAGTTGTTAAGAGCCGCGGACTGGCCGCGCCATATTGGGGGTTCCAGTTGGAAGGCTTGATGGGCTTGTTTGGCAAACCGCACTGGGCCATAGCCGCAGTGGCTATGGAGAAGATAAGCGCCAGCGCGCCCATGCCTGAGATCGATTTCCAGATTCGTAGCTTCATTGATTTCTCCTCCTCGGCCGGGGATGGCCGACTGAGGAGGAAGGTAACCGACGGGGGCCCGGAGGAGGCAATGAAGAGGGGGTAAAGGTCGAGGTGAAGTTTTGGTAAAGCAATAAAGTCTTTGCAATGGGATCTTTCCCTGATACACCATGGGATATCTGAGGAGGCGGAGGAGGCGTGCCGAATCCCGTGCCCAGTCCGGAGGTCAGTTCCGCGGCCGGCAGGAGGCCAGGAGCGGTCTACGAATTTCGCGAGTTCCGCCTGGATTGCGGGCGGTTTGAACTCGTGCGCAACGGCCACCCCCTGCGCGTGGAGCGCAAGCCGATGGAATTGCTGATCCTGCTCATTTCGCGGGAGGGGCAACTGGTGTCGCGGCAGGAAATTGCGGAGCGGCTATGGTCGAGCGAAGTGTTCGTCGACACCGAACACGGCATCAATACGGCGGTTCGGAAGCTTCGGCACCTGCTGCGCGACAATCCCGACGATCCGCATTTTATCCAGACCGTGACCGGATTGGGTTACCGGTTCGTCGCGCCCGTTGCAGCGATTTTGGCGGCTGCGCCGGACCTGCCGGATAAAGTCACGCCCGAACCGGCCCTGGCCGCCGCTTTGCCTTCACGGTGGAGGGTTGTGGGCTGGGGCTGGTATGTGGGAGTGGGGCTCTGTGTGGTCCTTGCATTCGGCAGCATGGCCCTCTATCGGTCGCGCCACCGTCCGCCAGAGGTCAGGTATACGCAGATCACGGATTTCACGGATTCGGCGGTGGCGCCGGCCCTGTCATCGGATGGGCGCATGGTGGCGTTCATTCGCGGAGACAATCCGTTTCTCGGCTCGGACCAAATCTACGTGAAGATGCTGCCGAATGGAGAAGCCCGGCGCGTGACTGACGATGGCCGGCCAAAGTACGGGCTCGCGTTCTCACCGGATGGGTCGGAGATCGCCTATACGGTGTTGGATCCTTCCGGTTTTTCAACGTACGAGGTCTCAGCGCTGGGAGGGGAGCCTCAGTTGTTGTTGAGAAACGCAGCGGGATTGGTGTGGCTGGACCCGCACCAGCTTCTTTTTTCAGAAATTCGGACAGGGATCCATATGGGGGTGGTTACGGCCACGCCAACACGTGCGGGCCTGCGCGACATTTATTTTCCCGAGCACGAGCGCGGTATGGCGCACTACGCCTATCCATCTCCAGATCGCCGCTGGGCTCTGGTCGTGGAGATGAACGGGGACGGCTGGATACCGTGCCGGCTGGTCTCTCTCGACGGCAAGCGCGCGGCCAGCCCGATTGGACCGGCGGGTGAGTGCAGTTCCGCGGGGTGGTCGCCCGATGGTTCGTGGATGTATTTCTCCGCCGTTGTGGAAGGACGCAGCCACCTGTGGCGGCAGCGTTTTCCCGATGGAAGGCCGGAGCAAATCACCCTGGGGCCAACCGAAGAGGAAGGCGTCGCGGTGGAACCCGCGGGGCACGCGCTGATCACCTCTGTGGGTGTGCGTGAGAGTTCCATCTGGATTCACGACGGCGGCGGCGAGCGGCCACTTTCTTCGGAGGGCGAAGTGGTGGGTGGGTTCTCTCCCCCTTCTTTCAGCCCGGACTTGAGAACGATCTACTACCTTCTGCGGCGGGGGGAAGGTGCGGGCGCGGAACTGTGGCGTGCCGTGGTGGACTCGGGGAAAAGCGAGGCGGTGTTCCCGGGAATTTCAATGATCGCTTACGATGTATCGGCGGATGGCAAACAGGTGGTGTATGCAACCGCGGCGCCGGACGGAAGCACGCAGTTGTGGCTTGCGCCTGTAGACCGAAGCGTACCCGCCAGCAAAGTGGGCAATCCGGGTGGAAGGTGGCCGCGTTTTGGGGCGCGGGGACAGATCCTGTTCGAAGAGACGGAAGGAAACAGGAACTACCTGGAGCATATGAATCCGGACGGTTCGAACCCATCGAAGGTTTTCTCATACCCCATTGCCGAGTTTCAGGGGGTTTCGCCGGGGCGCCGGTGGGTGATGGTGTCAGTTCCCAGGACTCCTGAAAGGGACTTTCCCGCAGTGTTGGCGACTCCGATGAACGGCGGGCCTCCGCGCCGCATGTGCGCGAGCTACTGCGTTCCCAGATGGTCGACCGACGGCAGATTCCTGTTTGTTCCAGTGGAAGATTCGTCACGGACCAGCGCGGGACGGAGTTTGGCGATTCCCGTCGGTCCAGGAGAAAGCCTGCCGGATTTTCCCGCGGGAGGGATTGCGCCGCTGGCCGAACCGAGCGTAGTCCACGGAGCGCAATCGGTTAGGCGTGGAGAGCTGGTGCCAGGCCAGGACCCCGAGCACTATGCCTGGGTGAACACCACGATTCACCGGAACCTGTACCGGATTTCGCTTCCCTGAGCGCTTCCTGGATGGATTGGCGGGGTTGCGGGCCTTCATTTCGGACCAGAGTAGACCGACCTCGCTCCTGGATAGTCGGCAGACCGCAATGCGATTCCCACCTGCTGACAATCCGAAGCGCTAATCGACACTGCTTCACATGACGAATGCAGAATCGGTACTGAAACGCCCCTCCCGCATGGAAAACGGCCAAAGTGATGCGGATCAGTTCCGAGCAGACTTCAAGCTCTGGAAACGCGCATCGGGCTGTTTGCAACAGTTGAGAATTGCTACCGGATTGCCGATCATACTCCCAAAACACGACGGAGAGATGCTGCTGTAAACCATAGGAAGTCCCTCAGCGTTCGCGTGTTGATTGATGCGATCCCTATCCAGTCGGGAGGATCTCCTCAACAACTGGTTTCCTTACCAGGATGCACCCAACATGCGCACCTCATCGTCCATGCCCAGATACTCCCACTGCTGCAGGGCGATTGGCACGTTCCCATTCAGCCATACATAGTTGTGAAATTCTTGCAGATTGAACTTGTTACCCTGCTTCAACCGGGCATTCTCAAGCATTTGCACGATCTGCAGTTTTCCAGCTTGGTAGGCGATCTTCTGGCCGGGCAACTCGCCCATCTCAATGACTTCCGTCCGCGCATCTGCCGCGTCCATCGGCACATTATGTTCGAGAAAACCTGCGGCCTGATCCGGTGCCAAAATTCCCAAGGCGACCTTGACGTCCACAATGACGCGCAGCGCCCGTAATCGCATCTGGTTGTAAACGATCTCCCGCGTGTGTGGGCTGTCATCGAACAATCCCGACTGCAGCATCATTTCTTCCGCGTAGAATCCAATGCCTTCATTGGCGCCCGAGTCGTAATAATGACGGCGTATCGGATCCGGGTTCTGCCACGACGCGCAAAGCTGCCCATAGTGGCCTACTGTCCCCTCGTGGTCGATCTGTATCCGCGGGTCCTTCGCATCCGCAACCCAAAAATAGCCTGCGGCCGGCGAGGGCGGCGCCACATACCGTATCCCATTCTGGTTGAGCCGCGAGGGCGAAGTGAAGTCATCCATCTCGACAAAATCCCCAAGCGCGGCGAGGTACGCTGGTTGTGGACGAAGCGTGAAGTGTTGCAAGCCGGCAGGCAGTGTCAGAATTTCTTGTTCCGCCAAGAATTGACGCACTGCCAACTCTGCTTTCTGATTGCGCGCGATGAACTCGTCCAAAGTCGGCGCCATTACCAGGGGTGGCACCAGGCGATTGCGGTTTGCCTCAATCCCTTCGAAGGCGACGGCGCGTCGCCATTCCTGCTCGGCTTGCGCGACAAGTTCGTCCGGCGTGTAGGGCATCAGGGCCACGTTTCGAAGGAACCACGTATAGTTCTCCCTTCCGATCGCCGATTGGGGAGGCAATGTCGGCAAAGCCTTCATCAGCCATGCCCTGTAGGCTTCCAGGGACGTGGAGGCTCTTCCCGCTGACACCTGCCACTCCGCAGCCGCAATCGTCGTTTCCGGCGGTAGTGTACTGACGACCCGGTCCAGCCCGGATCGAATGTTGGCCAGCGAATCGATGGCGGCTCTTGCGTACGGCGCCGGCGGCAACGCGAGGTTTTGTTCGGCATCTTCGAGGATTGCGGGAATATTGTTCAGCCGCGCGAGTATCTCCCGGCTCTGCTTCTCGTCGTAAGGGCCGGGCACTGTCAATGCCTCCGCCACAGGCGTCAATGTCTGCTCGAGATAGAAAATCGGATCCCTCTGCCACCGCTTGAGAATGTCCAATTCCCAGTGCACGCGCGCCAACGCCGACCCGATGAGCCAATGGTCCACTTGCTGGTGGACCGGCGCAGTAGATTCGTTCAGGTTCTTCCAGCGCTCATCGAAAATTGCCAGTTCCTTCCGCTGTTTTTCCACGCTTGCCGCCGACCAATCGCGGACCACTCCCAGGGGACGCTCCATGCGCGTCACATCGTCGCCTGTATACGGCCCAAAGCGTGCTCGCCATGACCAGAAATCAGATGCGAGTTTGTCATTCGAATCCTCGGACTTTTGCGCAAATCCAGACGCAACCAAAACCATGAACAAAGCAAATAATGCTCGTCGCTGATTCAATGTCTTAATCCTCGTGGGAGTATCGGCATCGCTGGCCAGAACTGCACGGCGTGACCATCATACTAATCGATCCAGAACACAAGTATTTGAGGGAACGCAATACCACGACGCCAGGATTCTATCGAAAGGATCGATTGCTGGCGGATTGACGGTAAGCTTATCCGGAAGCGCCGTGCTCAGGGTAGAGACATATTGGAGATCTTGACGTGGGGTACGAGTTGTGAGGGAAGCGCTAGCGATGATAGTGTCGAGACACAAAGATGACTATCCAAAGATCGATCCCCAGGAATCGAAATCTCGGAATCATACTTGGCTGCTTCCTTGCCTGGGGTGCAGTCTCTGCGCCATGCCTGTTGGCACAGACTGAGATTCCAGAGTGGTGCCGTTCTCTTCCGCGTCCGGAGTACAAGAACCTTCGCCGCATGCCTGTCAACAATTCCTGGTTTGAAGTCTATGAGGTAGCACCCGCAGTTTTTGCGATTTATGAACCGCATCAGTCGGAAGAGACTATCAGCTATCTAATCGTCGGCCGCAAGCGGGCCCTGCTCTTCGACACTGGAATGGGCATTGGCGACTTGCGGGATGTGACGGCGCAATTAACACGGTTACCCATCGTTGTGCTCAACTCGCACACCCACGATGACCACGTCGGCGACAACTGGCAGTTCGACACGGTCTACAGCATGGATACCGGCTTCAGCCGCAAGAATGCCCGGGGCTCGCGCGAGGACGCGCAAGACGAAATCAAGGCCGGGGAGATTTGCGGCGCGCTGCCAAGCGGATTTGACCGGAACGCCTACGCGACCCGTCCGTGGAAGATTGCAGCTTGGATTCACGACGGCAGCCGGATCGATTTGGGCGGGCGTTCCGTCGAAGTCCTTGCCACACCGGGTCACACGCCAGATGCTATCTCACTGTTCGATCAAAGGCACGGACTGCTTTTCACTGGGGACACTTACTATCCCGGCACCATATGGCTTTATCGCCCCGAGACCGATCTCTCCGCCTATGACGTCTCAGTTCGACGTCTCGCGGCACTGGCTCCGCAGGTCAAGCTGGTTCTGGGATCCCATAACATTCCCATTGCATTGCCATCCGCGCTTCCCGAGCTCGTGACGGCATTCGAAACCGCCCGCGCCCATCAGGTTCCGCCAACTGCGGCTGGAACGGGCAAGGTGGTCTATAAAGTGGGTAACATCTCTTTTCTGATGCATACCCCGGCGCCCGCCCAGTGAGACTGGATGTTGACCGGTAGCTCAAGCCGGCACTCTTCGTGTCCGGCCGGCACAAGGGCGCGTGATCCCGGATGGCTCCTTTTGCGCAAACCAAGACCGAAAACTTTGTATGTGCTGGCTACCTCTATTGAGATTCTCGTCCCGACGAACGGTGAGGCGGAGTCATGAAGGCGCAGTTCCTCGGTGAGCGATCATCTTTGCGCTTTATCAAACGACGCAGAGTAGTCAAGAAATATGATCACAGCTCCCCGGAAGCAACCACACATCCAAAGAGGACATCATGCAGGCGTCCTTATCAGACGTTGAGCGCTCCAGTGCCCGCTCGAAGGGGCATCTTCTGCGGATTCTTGGCGTGGGCTTCGGAGTCGCCGTCATTGTCGGCAACACCATCGGTTCTGGCATTCTACTTACGCCTGGGGAAATTGCTGCCCACTTAAGGAATCCCTGGCTCGTTTTGGCAGCGTGGGGCGCGGGCGGAGTTTTCGCCTTTTTCTGCACGCAGTCTGTTGCGGAGCTGGGAACCATGCTTCCACAAGCGGGGGATGGTTTGTCTATGCGCGACGGGCGTTTTGGGGAGTACGGGGGTTTCCTCGTCGGGTGCTGTGATTGGATGGTGCAATCGGCGGCCATCGCCTATCTTGCGGCTGCATTTGGCGAGTTTTCCGCCGACCTGGCACCGGCATTGTGGGGACACACAAAGGTGCCGGCCGTTACCTGCTTAATCGCATTGATGCTCCTGAACTGGCTGGGCCTGCGAGCAGGCAGCCGGGTGCAGGAGGTTACAAGCCTGACAAAAGCTCTGGCACTGATAGCATTGGTCGTGGTGTGTTTTCTTGTTTCTCCCAGAGCAGTTTCGAGTACCACTGTGGCGTCCCAGAGTCTCACGCAATTGCCGCCCTTGGGATTACTGATCGCCATCATCCTGGCCTTGCAACCGATTATCGTCAGCTACGATGGTTGGTATGGAGCGATTTACTTCACTGAAGAAGATGAGGATCCGGCCAGGAACCTGCCCCGCTCATCCATCATTGGCGTGCTGGCCTGCGGAGCGATCTTTCTGCTGGTGAATGCCGCCCTGCTCCACGTGCTTCCCATCGACAAGTTGGGTGCTTCGCAGATGCCGGCTGCGGATGCGGCGGCGCTGATCTTCGGTGGCTACGGCAGGACGGTCATCCTTGTTCTTTCGCTGGTAACTGCAATCAGTACGATCAATGCAAGTCTCATGATTACCCCGCGGATTCTCTTCGCAATGGCGCGCGACGGGCTGATGCCGGGCTCGATAACGTCGATCAACTCCGGCGGTACCCCCACCGCGGCGTTGCTTCTTTGCACAGCAGCATCCATCGGCTTGGTTTTGAGCGGCAGCTTTGAGACCCTCGTCGCGATGGCTGCCATTCTGTTCGTAGCTGTTTATATGTCGGGGTTTCTCTCGCTCCATATCCTGAGGTCGGTCACAATCCCTCTTGTCGCTCTTGTAAAACTGACCGTGCACCGGGGAGGAGGGAGAAGTGGGAATCCCGCCGCACTTGCGGGATTTCCAAGTGAGGAGGGAAAGTCCTGCTTTTGGACTTTT
>Ga0302198_10002744_pt1 | contig 18251 bp, 14 predicted proteins | sample II_Bog_N2_2_FD_193521 | JGI IMG/M metagenome (GOLD analysis project Ga0302198, IMG submission 193521) | Peat permafrost microbial communities from Stordalen Mire near Abisko, Sweden - II_Bog_N2_2 | ecosystem: Environmental > Terrestrial > Soil > Wetlands > Peat | place: Sweden: Abisko... | reverse complement strand
AGTCATGACGGGCACATGTGGATTGCCACCGACGGCGGCGTGAGCCGTATCGGCAAAGACGGAGCCGCAAGATTCACCGTGGCAAACGGTCTGGCATATATGAGTACGCGGAGCCTTCTGGAGGATCGTTCCGGCAATTTATGGATTGGGACGGACCGGGGACTCAGTTGCTGGGGGACCGGCGGCTTCCGGCAGAATGATGCGACTCGCAAGCTCGCCGAGGAAAAAGTCTGGTCGATCATGCAGGACCGTAACGGTACAATCTGGTTCGGAACACGCGATCATGGCCTTTTCCGATATCGCGACGGATCCGTTCAGCAATACACCGTGGCCCAGGGCCTGCCATCCAACAGCCTGTACCAGATACTTCAAGACCGGCGCGGCACGTACTGGTTGACCAGCCCAAACCTGATCGCATCCGCCGAGGAGACGGAACTCTCCGGCCCGTATCCATCGGGCGATCGGCCGATCAGCGTCAAAGTGTATAGCATGCCGTTTGGTGGGGACGGCGCGCAGCTCTATGGCGGACGGCAGCCGTCCGGTTTCCTCGCTCCCGACGGCAGCGTTTGGTTCCCGACGACTCGCGGCGCGGCTAACGTCCAGACAACCAAGCAGGCACCTGTAGAACCTCCACACATGGTCCTCGACGACCTGGTCGAGGATGGACGCGGCGTTGTTCCAAGTGACGGATTGAAGGTGCCAGCTTACGTCGCGAGACTGAGCTTTGCCTTTGGGGCCATCTCACTGCGCTCTCAGGAGGGAGTGCGCTTCCGATATAAGTTGGAAAACTTCGATAGTGGTTGGACTATGTCGGCGGCCAACCGCAGCGCGACCTATACGAACCTTCCCGCCGGCCACTATCGATTTCGAGTGGCTGTCTTCGACACGGCCGACCCGGCGATCGTAAACGAGACATCCCTCTCCTTCACCAAAGCGCCGTTTTTCTACCAGACCTGGTGGTTCTACACTCTCGCAAGCTTGCTGGTCGCGTTCATCGCTTGGGCCATCTACCGTCAGCGCGTTCGCCAGATTCAGACTCGCTTTTCCGCCGTGCTCGAAGAGCGGAACCGCCTGGCTCGCGAGATGCACGATACCGTGATTCAGGGCTGCACCGGAACGTCAGCCTTGCTAGAGGCGATGGCGAGTACGGCGACCGAAAAGCGAACTACGGACCCGGAGCTGCTGGAGTATGCGCGTCTCCAAATCCGAAAGACCATCAACGAGGCCCGAGAAGCCGTGTGGAATATGCGTCAGGAGCGAGAGAAAGCTATCGATCTGGTGCAGGCCCTCGGCGGAGCCGTGACGCAGATGAATCGGGAATACGGAAGCACTGTCTCATTCGCCCATAACTTGGACCGATTGGACATCGGAGCTTCCGGAGCCCACGAGATCATCATGACGGTCCGTGAAGCAATCTACAACTCCATCCAGCACAGCGGAACCGATCATGTTCAGCTCGACGTCCAAAGTTCGGAAGACGGCAACCTGACCATCTTGGTTACAGATCACGGCTGCGGCTTCTCCGCTGACAAGACATTTCTGGAGAAGGAAGGCCATTATGGCATAGTTGGTATGCGGGAGCGCATCCAGCGACTCGGCGGCAGGTTCGATCTATCCTCTAAGCTAGGTTCGGGAACCACGGTTCGGTTTGTCCTGAGTCCTTCCAAGGGCCGCATGAGAGCGCAACGGAGTTGAGTCATGGACGCTGGCACGGAAGCAATTCGAGTCCTGATCGTCGATGACCATCCCATCATGCGCGTGGGCATCGCGGCCATCATCAACGCTCAGCCGCGAATGCAGGTTGTCGGCCAGGCGGGAACCGCGGGCGAGGCCGTCCGCATGTTCGAATCCCTGCAGCCTGACCTTACACTGATGGATCTCAGGCTGCCGGACCGCAGTGGAGTGGAAGCGATCCGGACAATCCGCGCGGGCTCGCCCAAGGCGAAGATCATCGTGTTAACGACCTATGAGGGCGACGAAGACATCCACCAAGCGCTCGACGCAGGAGCCCGCGGCTACATCATCAAGGGCATGCAACATGATGCGCTGGTCAAGGCGCTCCAACGCGTGCATGTAGGCCAGCGCTATCTCCCCCAGGTGGTTACCGAGGCATTGTCCTCCCGCATTCCCGGTTCGCATCTGAGCCAGCGCGAGCAGGAGGTTCTTCAGCTCCTGTTCGCAGGAAAGAGCAATCGCGAGATCGCGGAAGAGCTTTCGATCAAGGAAGCAACCGTCAAATCGCACGTTAGCGTCATCCTGATGCGATTGGATGTCAGCGACCGGACGCAGGCGGTGGTCGAAGGACTGAAGCGCGGCCTCGTGCATCTTTAAAAACCTGAAATGCTGTCCTGCCGGACGAACGCCCCGGACGGGTGCCCTGCGCGGACTGCGGTCACTTCGTGACTCACATTGAACTTCGCGTTGGTGCTCCCGATGGTCGCAAACGGATCTCGTGCCGACCATCGGGAGTACTGCGCGAAGCTCCAAGAAGGCGTGCGAACGCCCGCAGCCCGCGCAGGGCGCCCGTCCGGCTGGACTATTCTTGCAGATCTCAAACAGTTTCTAAGACAGAGTTTGCACCAATCCGACTTTTGGCGGATTCGCGATGTTGTCTAGTACGCTATCGTTTCGCCTGTGACGATTAGCCGACTTCTCGCTGCCATTGCATGTGCCACATCCCTTTGCTGTGCGGCGCAGCAGCCGGCAACCGCTCCGTGCCCCCGGCTAGCCCTTGGGGCGGATGTCTCGTTCCTGCCCCAGGCCGAGACAGACGGAACGGGCTTCCGCGACAAAGGTGCGGCGGCCCCCGGCCTTCAGATTCTTCGCAGTCACGGCTATGGTTGGGTCAGGTTGCGTCTGTTCAATGCGCCAACGACCTTACCCAACGATCTGGCCTACACCATTGCCGAGGCGAAACAGGCCAAGGCGCTTGGGTTTGGGTTGCTTCTCGACTTCCACTACTCGGATGACTGGGCCGACCCCAGCCACCAGACGACCCCGCTTGCATGGCAGAAGCTCAAACATCGTCAGTTGACCGATGCTGTCTTCACCTTCACGCGCGACACGATCGCCAGATTCCGGGAAGCGGGTGTACTTCCCGATATGGTGCAGGTCGGGAACGAAGTGACGGCGGGCATGCTGTGGCCGGACGGCAAGTTGCCCGACAACTGGAGCAACTTTACGGACCTGATCTCTGCTGGCATTCGCGGGGTGAATGAGGGAAGTGGATCGGAACGCAAACCGAAGATCATGATCCACATCGACAAGGGCGGCAACATGGAGGCGACGCGCTGGTTCTTCTCCAATTTGGCCGCGGGTCACGTCAACTTCGATGTGATCGGGCAATCCTACTATCCATGGTGGGAGGGTAGCCTCGATGATCTCAGGGCCAATCTCGCGTTCATGGCGCACGAATATCGCAAGCCGATCATCATCGTCGAGACGGCGTACAGTTGGCGACCGGACAATTACATGAAGAAGCGCGGCCCATTTCCTGAGACGCCGGAAGGCCAGCGCGCTTTCCTTGAGACGTTGACACAGGTGGTCGCCGAAACGCCCGATGGATTGGGTCGCGGCATCTTCTGGTGGGAGCCTGCGGTACGCGGGCCGCTCGCCCGCCGCGGTCTCTTTGACGATCGAGGAGACTCTCTACCCGCACTCGATGTCTTCGATGGCTGCATGCGGTAGTTCGACCCTAAGGATAGAAGAGAAATGAAAATGGTCTCCCCGCATCGCGCCCTGTTGTTGGCTACGATAGTCGTGGCATTTACAAGCATCTCGCCCGAAGGCAAGGCGTTTGCACAAAATCTTGTCGTCGTCGACGCAACTGCCGATACAGCGAAGCCAGTGCCAGTAGCCGCGAAGCTCGGGTCCTCACGCAACCCCAATGGGGAAGAGATCGGGGCGAATTCGCAATATCTCACGCTTGACGGAAAGCCCTGGCTGCCGGTGATGGGGGAGTTTCATTTCTCGCGCTATCCCGAGGCCGAGTGGGAACCGGAGATTCTGAAGATGAAAGCCGCCGGCGTCCAGATCATCGCGACCTACGTGATCTGGATCCATCACGAGCAAACCGAAGGCGTCTTCGATTGGAGCGGTCAGCGCGATCTGCGCCGGTTCGTAGAACTTTGCGGGAAGCACGGCATGTATGTCTACCCGCGCATCGGGCCCTGGGCCCACGCGGAGACGCGCAATGGCGGCCTGCCGGACTGGGTCATGAAGAACAGCCCTGTGCGCCAAAACGATCCGGTCTACCTCAAAGAGGCGCAGAGCTTTTATCAGGAGATCGCAAAGCAGCTTCAAGGACAGTTGTGGAAAGACGGCGGTCCGGTGATCGGGATTCAGATCGAAAACGAATACCGCGACAAAGGTGCGGGCAAGGGCGACGAGCATATCCGCACGCTCAAAAGCATGGCAATCGCGGATGGCCTGGATGTGCCGCTCTATACCGTGACCGGCTGGGATGGCGCCGCGATTCCGCTGGATCAGGTGCTACCCGTCTTTGGGGGATATCCCGATGCGCCCTGGGACGGCTCGCCAAACAAGCTGCCGCCCAACGAAGTATATGCGTTCCGCTTCGACAACCGGGCGGCGGGAAGTATGGGTGCCATCGGCGGCAGCGGACAGAACGCCGCCTCCAGCTATCGCGGAACGCCCTTTCTCACGGCCGAAGTCGGCGATGGCATTGAGGACACCTACTTCCGCAGGCCCGTCGTAACCGCGGACGACGTCGCCGCGATCGCTCCCGTGATGCTGGGCAGCGGCGCGAATCTCCTCGGCTACTACATGTTTCATGGCGGCCGCAATCCGGATGGCGGCGCAATCACGCTGCAGGAGTCGCAGCGCACCGGGTACCCCACCGACGTACCAGTGAAGTCCTATGACTTTCAGGCGCCCCTGGGTGAGTACGGTCAGGAGCGCGAGTCACTGCGCAAGCTGAAGCTGATCCACTACTTCCTCAATGACTTCGGATCGATCCTGGCTCCCACGGTCCCGCACTCTCCTGACAACGTTCCGTCAAGCCCGGCCGACGTGAGGACTCCCCGCGTATCGGCCCGCACCTCGGGCGACGCCGGATTCATCTTCCTGAACAACTACGTGCGGGGATTGACGATGCCGTCTCGCCCCGGATTCCAGGTTGAGATGAAACTTCCGTCGGGTACTATGCGAGTTCCAGAGCGGCCGATCAACCTTCCTTCGGGAGCCTACGGCATCTGGCCGATCAACCTGGAGTTGCCCGGAGCAACGTTGCGCTACAGCACCGCGCAATTATTCAAGAGGGTGCAAGCCGGGAAGCAAACGACCTACTTCTTTTTTGCAATTCCAGGCGTGGCCCCTGAGTTCGCTCTGGACTCGCGCGCCAAGGTGATGAGCTACATCGGAGTTAAGATTCAAGCTCGCGACCAGCACGGCCTGCGATTGCAGATGAATTCCGAGACCTCCGCCATCATTCGACTCGCCGGCGAAGTCAGTCTGGTGCTTCTCCCGGAACGTACGGCGGAGAAGGTTTGGCGCACCGACGATCCTTCGCTGCTGCTATCGACGCAATCCGACTTCTTTTCTGATCAGGGTGCCTGGACGCTCGAGTCGGACGGCAAGCCGGAGATCGATTTTGGCATTTTCGGGACCGATGCTCGCCCGTCAAGCAGCAAGACTGCACTTCACCAGCTAGGCTCTGACGGAGTCTTCAGGAACTACAAGGTAACCCTGCCTACCCTGGATCTCCACCCCAAGATCACCCAGGTTCGCGGAGCCGCGCCTCGTCTCCCCTGGAAGTATGGCCCGTCCCTGGACTGGCGTCCAACACCGACCCCAATGGCTCCGGAAGATGCAGATTTTGCAGGGGCGGGAGTTTGGAAAATCACCCTCCCGCCGATTCCGGAGGCAGCCGAAGTGTCCGATGTATTGCTGCAAATCTCCTACCAGGGAGACGTTGCCCGGCTCTATCGCGGGCAGGAGTTGGTGGACGATAGCTTCTGGAACGGAATCCCCTGGACCATCGGCCTGCGTGAGATCGGGCCCGGTTGGCCCACCGCTGACACCAAACTGGAGCTCCGCATCCTGCCACTGCCGCCAAAGTACCCGATGTACCTGGAGAAAGCGGCCGACCTTGACTTCTCAGCCGACGCAGGTGCGAACTCGGTAACCGGGGTTCAGATGGTGCCGCAGTATCGACTCAACCTTCAGGCCCCCTCTTCGCACTGATACTTGGCCATCTAAGTTTTTTTGCACCAATCCTACTTTCGGCGGATTCGCGTCGTCGTAGCCAACGCCTAAAGTGCCCGAGATGAGGAATACGTCCCATCCCGGGGCGGAAACCCCAATCGAGCGTACACGTACTGGAGAAGCCAATGGCGATACACGTAAGCATGAGACTGAAAAGCGTCAGCAAGATGATTTCGATGGCATCAGCTCTGTCTCTTGGGGTGCTGTCGATACTCGCGACAGGTCATGCCTTCGCGCAGGCGGGCTCGGCGACGCTCCGCTCCACGGTTCAGGACTCCTCCGGAGCCATCGTTCCCGGCGCAAAGGCGACTCTCATTCAAGAATCAACCAAGGTTGAGCGCACCGCAATCGCGGACAAGAGCGGAGCTTTCATCTTCGTTGCGATCCCGGCGGCCACCTACGACGTGCTAGTCAATGCGGCCGGCTTCCGCCCAGTGCGCCAGAACGGAATCGCAGTCCACATCAATGACCAGGTGGATCTGCCCAACATCGTCCTCGCCGTCGCCGGCAACGATATCAGCGTCACGGTCACCACGGACGGCTCTGAGATCACGCCAACAACCTCGGGCGAGCAGTCCTACACTCTCTCCAGCCAGCAGATTCAGAATCTGAACATCGAGAGCCGCAGCGCCATCGAGTTGCTCGACCTCATCCCCGGCTCCGCAAATACCGGCAACTTCACAGGAACGTATAACCGCCAGCAAGCCGGATTTGGTCAGAACGCCAGTACCTACACGATCAATGGAAACCGCTTCGATCAGGTCCAGATCGTCTCCGACGGTGCGTCCGTCAGCGACGTCAACACGGCCGGCGCCGCCGCGGTCACGCCGAACGTCGACATGATCTCCGAAGCCAAGGTCGAGACCAGCGCCTTCTCGTCCGTCGAGCCCAATGGTCCAATTGTCTTCGAGACCCAGACCAAGTCCGGCGGCAGCCAATTCCACGGCGAGGCCTACTTCACAGCCCGCAACCACATCTTTGACGCCACCGACGCATACAACAAGGAACTTGGCCTGCCCAAGGCGCAGAGCAGCTTCTACTATCCCGGCCTCAACTTCGGCGGCCCCGTTGCGTTTCCCGGATCGAAATTCAACAAGAACCGCGACAAGCTCTTCTTCTTCGTCGCAACTGAGATCACCCAGCAGCACGTCGATCTCGGGGCGCAGGGAGCCGTCGTGCCCACCGCCCTGATGCGTACCGGCACCTTCACCTATGCGGAGACCAGCGCCCTCGCCGGCTCTACTTACCGGCACTACTATCAAAGCAACGCACCGTGCCAGGGCGGCGTGAACGACTACCAGGTATGCAGTTCGTATGGACAGCTCAACACCGCAAAGATCGATAAAGGCGGCCAGATACTCCTCAACCTGTTGCCGCTGCCCAATACGGACCCCCTCTCCAACGGCAACGGCTACAACCTGGTCACCGACCTGGTCACATCGGACCCGCGCAACCAGGAAAACATCAAGCTCGACTACGCCCTCAACGAGCGCACGCATCTTTCCGGACGCTTCAATCACGAGAACGAAAACGTACCGGCGCCCTACGGTCCCTACAACACGATCAATTTCGCGACCATCCCTTATCCCGCCGCCCAGGAGGGTCGAAACGCCTCAAACTCACTCAACTTCAACCTGGCAAACACCATCACCCAAACCCTGACTAACGAGCTCTCAGTCGCCTATACGCGCTTTAGCTTAGGCATCACTCTCGGAAATCAGGCCGCAGTTTCGCGCACCGCGAAAGGCTACCCCTACGCTAACGTTTATCCCGGGTCAGATATTCTGCCAAACGTCAGCTTCACCAACACCGCCGGAATTTACCTGCCGGGTGGCGAGACCCCGCCCTTTTCCGGCACTCAGAACACCACTACCATCACCGACGGAGTGACCAAACAGTTAGGAAATCATCTTCTTCGCTTCGGCTTTTACGATGTCTTCGCCACCTATAACAACCTCACCACCGGGAACGATAACGGCACGGTCCAGGCCACCGCAGCCACCTATGTCAACGGATCGTACGGGAGCAATCCCCCCTATGCGGGCAATGGAGACGGGAGCACCGGCAACGAGTTCGCCGACCTCCTGGTGGGGATTACCGCCGGATATTCTCAAACCAGCCAGAACGTCATGGCAAACATGGTCAACAAGCGTTTCGACTTTTATGGGCAGGACACCTGGAAGATCGGTGGCCGCTTGACGTTCAACTACGGCGCGCGCCTGGACCACATCGCCTGGTGGTACGACAAGAATGGCCTGATCTCCGTGTTCAACCCGGCTGCCTACGTGGCGAGCGCACCCATCACGGCCTACTCTGGAATGCAGGACCACGCGACCAACCCTGCCATCCCGATCTCGGGCGCTCCAGGACTCCACTTCCAGTTCGCTCCTTCCGCCGGCTTTGCCTACGACCTCGACGGGCGCGGCAACACCGTCCTTCGCGGCGGAGCGGGCACCAACTACTATGTCGATCCGGGAATCAACGCGTACTCCGCGGTTGCGGCTCCGCCCAACCTCAAGGTGTTCAGCTATTACACAGGGTCTACCCCCCTATACCTGTCCGGTGTGTCCGCCATCAATCCAGCGACTAACCCCGGCGTTGTTTATGGCAGCGCCAACCCCAACGACCATGGCCCGGCGGTAACTTACTCCTGGAACCTGGCTGTCTCCCATACCTTCCCCGCGGCGATCCATCTCGAGGCGGCCTACGTCGGCGACACCACCCGTCACCTCAACGGCTATTCCGCGACCAACCTCGTTCCGCTCGGCTCCGAGACCACCAACGCCGACGGCGGACCATACTTCGGCGGCAACTACTATCAGCAACTGCATCGCCCCTATTCCAGCTTCGGCGACATCGACCTCAACGAGCATAACCTGGGATCGAACTACAACTCCCTGCAGATCACCGCATCGCGCTCCAAGGGCTGGTTCAACTCCTGGCTCACGTACACCTTCGGCAAGGCGCTCGGCGACACCTGCGAAGATCCATTCGTCCACCAAAATTGCTACGGCATTGTTCCCTTCGATCGCTCGCAATCCATCAACTACTCCTACTACATCATCCTTCCAAATATCAGCGCGAAGCACCTGGGCAACCACACGATCGTCAACGGCATTCTGGACGGCTGGAACATCTCGGGAATTGAGCAGTACGGCTCCGGCACACCCTTCACGGACATTCCGCAAGGCGGCCCGCTCCACAACGAGTACAGCGGAAACCAATCCATCGGTATCTACGGCTCGTATCCTGTCGCTGCCGGAACCACGAGCTCCGGTGTGAAGTATTCAGCCACAACCGTCAGCATCAGCGGAGACTCGGTCGCAGGCACACCCGATGAGATTGCCGCCCCCTTCATCACCTGCGATCCACGTAAAGGTCTGAAGGCGCACCAGTACTTCAATCCGTCCTGTTTCTCCGCGCCCTACGAGGGGCATAACGGCACGTTCCGGCTTCCGTACATTCACGGCCCCTCGTACTTCAACGATGAACTCGGTCTCTTCAAAGACTTCAAAATTCGCGAATCTAACAAGCTTGAGATCCGCCTCCAGGGCTTCAACTTCCTCAATCGCTCGCAGGACAAGTACCAGCAATACGACTCGTCACTCTATCTGGGCTTCAACAACATCAATGCGGCACCCACCAACGCCAGCAGTGGCGGCGTCACCACCACGCGAACCGGGCATCGCAGTCTTCAACTCGCGGCAAAGTATTACTTCTAGCCACCGGCAAACCGCAGATCTCCCCGAGAGGAGAGATTTTGTTGGAGCACCGAATGGGATTTGAACCCATGAATACTGGTTTTGCAGACCAGCGCGTTAGCCACTTCGCCATCGGTGCTTCCCCCGCCGCGCACATCAACCCACGCGGCGGTGCAATTCGCCCGGAATGCTACTTCGGCTGCGCGGTCGTCCGCAGATACGGCTTCACCGTCTTGTAGCCCGGGAAGATCTTCGCCGCATCATCGTTGGAAACCGCACCCGTAATAATCACGTCCTCGCCCGGCTTCCAGTTCGCTGGCGTCGCTACCTTGTGCTTCGCCGTCAACTGCATCGAATCCAGCACGCGAATGATCTCGTCGAAGTTGCGTCCGGTGGTCATCGGGTACGCCAGCGTCAGCTTGATCTTCTTGTCCGGGCCAATCACAAAGACCATGCGCACCGTGGCATTGTCCGCCGGCGTGCGTCCTTCGCAACTGTCGCCCGCATCTCCCGGAAGCATGTCATAGAGTTTGGCCACCTTCAACTCCGGATCGCCGATCACCGGGAAGTTCACTGCCGAACCGGTCACCTCTTCAATATCCTTCGCCCACTTGCTGTGGTTCTCCACCGGGTCCACGCTCAGGCCGATCACCTTGGCCCCGCGCGCGGCGAACTGCTTCTCCAGCGCGCCCACCGCACCAAGTTCGGTTGTACACACGGGCGTAAAGTCCTTCGGGTGTGAGAACAGAACTGCCCAATGGTCCCCGATCCATTCGTGGAAGTGAATCGTTCCTTGCGTTGTCTCAGCCGTAAAATCGGGCGCTACATCATTGATGCGGAGTGACATTTCTTTCATCCTCTCTGGTTGTTCATCTGCACAATGGATGGGGAGAACTCTGCCGGCGCACACTAGAAAACCCACCCGGCTCGTTGGCTCTTGGTGGGTTCCGCGTTACTCGAATCGAAAGGTTACTTGCTACGATTCGCTTATGCGCACACCCACGCCCGACTACAGCAACAGCTGCAGGACATGGGGTTCGAATTCAGCGTCATCGTCATGGCTAATCTTTTTGGCCGCGGCCAGACTGGCTGGCTTGGAGCAGTTTGCCCCATTGCGGTCTACTAAAAAACATACGTCCGAGGAGCCTCCATGTCAAATGCCTCATCTACAACTTCCGCACCCGCGCCCACCAACCAGGCCCGCGACTACGCAATAGTGGACGTCTTCGCCGAGCAACCCCTCGCCGGCAACGCGCTCGCTGTATTCGCCGACGCGCGCGGCCTCACCACCGAACAAATGCAATCCATCGCGCGCGAGACCAATCTCTGCGAGACCACCTTCATCCTGCCGCGCACCGCCGACATCGAGCGCGAGCGCGGCGTGCAGGTCCGCATCTTCACCGTGCGTGAAGAACTAGAGTTCGCCGGTCACCCCACGCTCGGCACGGCAAGCTGGCTCTATCTCAACCACCCCATCTTTCGCGGTGCCACCACCATCACGCTCGATCTCCGCGTAGGTCCGATTCCCGTGACTTTCTCAGCGCAGCAGGATAGCTCAGGCGTCTACGGCACCATGTGCCAAAACGATCCCACCTTCGGCGCCATCCACACGCCCACCGCCGTCGCTGCAGCGCTCGGCCTCTCTGTCGAAGACCTCGACCCCGAGCTCCCCATCCAGACTGTATCCACGGGCATGGCGTTCTGCATCGTCCCACTGCGCTCGCTAGAAGTCGCCGCACACCTCGCCATTCCACAGCCGCTCGCGCAAGCTTACCTCGCCGGCAGCGACGCAAAATTCTTCCACTGCATCACCCGCGCCTCCGCAACCTCAGGCGCGGACTGGCACGCGCGTATGCAGTTCTACAACGGAGAGGATCCCGCCACCGGCTCGGCCTCGGGTTGCGCAATCGCGTATCTCGTCCGCCATTCCCTCGCCGCCAGCGGCCAATCCATCGTCCTCGAACAGGGCATCGAGATGCTCCGGCCTAGCCGCATTTACGTCAGCGCAACCCGCATGGGCGACCAGGTTTCCGATGTGTGCGTGGGCGGTCGCACCATTCCTATTGCAACCGGACGTTTTTTCCTGCCGTGATGCACCTGATTTCAACAGACCCGCCATGCGAACGAACCAGCAATGAAGCCCTCTTTGAACATTCGGTGAATCTGCAATGAAAAACTATGCCTCGGTTTCGCCCTGTATTCGCTGTTGCCAAGTCAGGTAACCCTCCGTACTGTTGGGAAGCGCTGAGGAGACACAATCCTCTGCACCAAGCAAACTTCGATCAACCTAAGAACCTCACGCAACAAGAACTTCGAAATATAAAAGGCAACGTTTCAACTTTTCACGCAATTTATTTTGAGAGAAGCCACTGGCTCGCAGACACGGCTTGCCAACGCACCGTTCCTAACTGTAGGCGCAATCTTGCCCGGCGCATCTTTGATCCACCCTTTGGGCCAGTTTTCCAGCCCAGCGCCCAACGGATCAGCCGGCTAGGCCGCCTTCCAGAGACCCGGACCGATGCGTTCCCGGAACTCCGTGTGGCAACCTGCAGCGCCACCGGCTCTCTCTCGCACCCGCGGCCTGTCGTCCGGACATACGCTCCATCGGCGGCCGGGAAAGCTGTTTCCTCACGGAGCAGACAGGGGAGCTTCGCCCTGAAGGCGTGGCTTCGGGCCAAGTTCACCCTGTCCGCCCCACCGAGCAGCTTCCCGAACCCGCCCGAGCCGTCACCGGGCCGGGCCGCGGGCGAGAACATAACGCCGCCCACCGACGCGCTAGCCAACCAGCAAACGCGCCGAACCGGGCCCAATCCGCCAGCCCCACCGTCCGCCCGGTTCTGAAGCCGGTCTACGGTGCCAGCCGGCAGAACCGAGTAGCCATGCGTCCCAAGAAGATCATCCTCTGCGTCGATGACAACGAGCAAGTCCTATCCGTCCGAACCTTCCTCCTCGAAACCCGCGGCTACCGCGTAATCGCCGTCACCAATCCCCAAGACGCAATCGAAGCCATCACCAACTCCCTGCCCGGCTCCATCGATCTCCTGCTCTCGGACCTGCTCATGCCGCAGATGGACGGCAATGAGCTCGTCCGCCGCGCCAAGCAACTTCACCCTACCCTGCCCGCCATGATCATCTCGGGAACCGTTGCCGCCTTCGATCGCGCCGGTCGCGCCGATGTCTTCCTTCCCAAAGGCGCCTGCTCCCCAGCCGAAATGCTCGAACGCATCCGCATCCTCGTCGCCCGCAAACGCGGCCCCCGAAAGATCGTCCTCCCCGCCTCCGAACCATCACTCAACTCCGCAGTCGCCGCCTCGGCATAGACCGCGTCCCACCTTCGAATCCAAAGAGAATGAGACCCGCGAACCTTGCGGGTCTCGCTGCACTTGAAGAGTCCCCTCTCCCCGATTTAGTCGAACCTGGCAAATTAATCCCGTATTCACCCTTGACACATGCCAATTGGTATGCCAACATACCGTTTAGTAGGTATGGAGGCTTGCTGATCGTGAACGCCCCCCCTGTATCCCGGCTGAACCTGCTCAATGCAGCGCTCCATACCATCCGCTCTAAAGGCTACTCCGCCACTACCGTAGACGATATCTGCCAAGAAGCTGGCGTCACCAAGGGCAGCTTCTTCCACCACTTCAAAACCAAGGACGATCTGGCCCTGGCAGCCGTTCAGCATTGGGAGCAGATGACGGGAGACTTCTTCGCATCCGCTCCCTACCACCAGCCGCAGGATCCCGTCGACCGCCTCCTGGGCTACCTCGACTTCCGCGCCGCCATCCTCACCGGCGATCTGCCCGACTACACCTGCCTCCTCGGCACCCTCGTGCAGGAGACTTACGCAACCCACCCCCATCTCCGCGCCGCCTGCAATCACGCCTTCGCCTCGCACATCGAAGCCCTCACCCGCGATGTTCAGGCTGCCAAAGACCTCTATGCCCCTGAAGCCCCCTGGTCTGTCGAAAGCGTAGGCACCTTCATCCAGGCCGTCCTGCAGGGCTCCTTCATCTTCGCCAAGGCCAAGCAAAACCCTGCGGTCATCCGTGACAACATCGACCACCTGCGTCGCTATCTGCGCGACTTGTTTCAGCAACCCTTTCCAGTAATTCCGAAGGAGGAAGAGGTACATGACAACCAGCAAAGCTACTTCACGGACTGAGGGCCGCGACCTCATCCTCAATCGCATCATCAACGCACCGCGCGAGAGAGTCTTTCAGGCATGGACAGATCCCTCACTGCTGATGCAATGGTTCACGCCTGCGCCCTGGACAACCTCCTCTGCTGAGACGGACGTCCGCCCCGGTGGTTCCACATTGATCGTTATGCGCAGTCCCGACGGCACAGAGTTTCCCAATCGCGGAGTCTACCTCGAAGTCGTCCCGAACGAGCGGGTCGTATTCACCAACGCATACACCTCCGCGTGGGAGCCCGCGGAGAAGCCATTCATGACCGTAATCCTCACCTTCGAAGACCTCGGCGAGGCCCAAACAAACTACACTGCCCTGGTCCGCCATTGGACAATTGCCGACCGTGAGGCACACGAAAAGATGGGCTTCCACCAAGGATGGCCGATCTGCACTGAGCAGTTAGCCGCCCTCGTCGAATAACACGCCCTTCAATCAAGCGCCAACTCTCGGCGCGAATACCGATCAACGCCAACCTAAAGCCGGCCGTCAGGAGGATTTCATGAGCGCTCTCGAAAATGATTCCCGAATTACCCCGTTTCTCTGGTTCGACAAGAACGCCGAGGAGGCCGTCGACTTCTATCTCTCCATCTTCAAGAACTCACACCGCCTCTCCGAGCTGCGCAACAACAGTATCGACGACCCGCGCATGGTGCCCAAGGGCGGAATCCTGACTCTCTCCTTCGCGCTCGACGGCCAGAAATTTACGGCCCTCAACGGCGGCCCCGACCATCCCTTCACCGACGCGATCTCCTTCTTCGTCCGCTGCGATACGCAGGATGAAGTGGATTATTACTGGTCGAAGCTCACCGCCGGCGGAACCGAGGTCGCGTGCGGCTGGCTCAAGGACAAGTACGGCCTGTCGTGGCAAATCGTGCCAACGCGGATTATGGAGCTGATCAAGCATCCCAAAGCGATGCAGGCCATGATGCAGATGAAGAAGCTCGACATCGCCACACTCGAACGCGCCGCCCAGTCATAACCGATGCCCCTCAATCCGATGCGGGAGGGGGGAAGTCCTTCGTTATCCTGATTCGACTTTTCAGGGAACTCATCGGCTAAAATCGTCAGACCGCCAATGAGTTCCCAGCCAACTGCAACTCCGCTGCCCGAGCCGCTCTCTATGGCTGCCGTTCTCCGCATCTCAGTTATGCGGAGGCTTTGGACTGCCCAGATCGTCTCCACTTTTGGCGATTTCCTTGCGCTGTTCGCTGTCATCAACTTCCTTACCTTTCATCTGAACGCGCAACCCCAGCAGGTTACCGGCCTACAGATCGCCTATCTACTTCCCATCGCCGTGCTCGGCGTCCTCGCTGGAGTATTTGTCGATCGCTGGCCGCTCAAGCCGACCCTGGTCACCTCGGACCTGGTCCGCGCAGCGCTCTGTCTGCTGCTTCTCGTCGCGGGCAGCGTCACGAACTTCTACCTGGTGCTGGGATCCATCAGCATCGTGTCCAGCTTCTTCGGCCCGGCCCAGGGGGTCGCCATCCGCTCGGCGGTTCCGATTCACGGCCTGCGCTCGGCGAATTCTCTCATGCAGCAGGTGATGTTCGGTATGCGCATCATCGGGCCTCCGCTGGCTGGCCTACTCTATGTGGCCTTCGGCGCTCGCACGTGCTACATCGCGGACTCCATCAGCTTCGTTTGCTCCGGCTTGCTCATCGCCTCGATCGCCCTCGACAAGCCCTTTACCGAAGCTCTCAGCGGCTCTCCCGCCCCTGCAACTCCGCCGCCCAGCAAAGGTCTAGGCAGTATCCTGCCCGACATGCGCGAAGGCATCAACTTCATCGCCCACCACGCCGAAGTCTTGTTCGTCATCCTTGCCCTGGCCGCGGGCATGTTCGTCATCGGATGTTTCGGCCCGCTTATCGCTATCTATACACGCGACTCGCTCCACGCCTCCACCCGTTCCTATAGCTTCATCTCTGCCATGATCGGGGCCGGCATGTTCTTCGGCGTCAACGCGCTCAACACCCTGGGCAAGAAGATCAAAAACACCACGCTTGTCTACGCAGGTCTTACCGGCATCGCGCTTGGTCTGTGCCTGCTGACCGGAGTTCCACACGTGTGGGCGGCACTGCTTGCCGACTTCGTCATCGGCTTCGCTGTCGCCGGCATTGTGGTGCCCGCCAATGTGCTGATTCAGCAAGAGACGCCGCCGGCCCTGATGGGCCGTGTGGGTTCCACCAACATGAGCATCATTTTCACCGCACAGATCCTCGGCCTCGTCCTATCTGGCCTGCTCGCTGAACGCGTCGGTGTCCGCCACGTCTTCGGCTATTGCGCGATCCTGCTGGTTCTTCTCGCCGCCGCCGGCAGGTTTCTGATGCACCCTGAACCACGTCCAGCGGCAAACGTCTAGGTCGCGAAGGCGGTGCGGGCAGCGGCGAGGATGTGGTCTACCTCGACCTGCCCATGCGCCGTGCTCACAAACGCAGCCTCGAACTGGCTGGGCGGCAGCCACACTCCGGACTCGAGCAGGCTGCGGTGGAAACGGCCGAACGCTGCTGTGTCAGAGGTGCTCGCCGAGGTGAAGTCCGTCACCGGGCTGGCAGTGAAGAACCAGGTGAACATCGAGCCCACGCGGTTGGTTGTGAGCGGCACGCCAGCCTCACACGCCAATTCGGCGACACCATCGGCTATGCTCTTCGTCACGCGCTCGAGCAGCGGATAAACAGTGGTCTCATGCTCGATGAGGTAGGCAATGGTGGCGACGCCGGCGGCCATGGCTAGCGGGTTTCCGCTTAGCGTGCCAGCCTGGTAGACCGGGCCTAGTGGCGCCAGGAAGTCCATGACATCAGCTCGTCCTCCGAAGGCGCCGCAGGGCAGGCCGCCGCCGAGGATTTTGCCTAATGTGGTGAGGTCGGGCAGGATGCCGTAGACCTGTTGCGCGCCGCCGAGCGAGAGGCGGAAACCGGTCATGACCTCATCCACAATCAAGAGTGCGCCGTGCTGGGTGCAGAGACGGCGCAAGCCTTCGAGGAATCCGGCAGCAGGCGGAATTGTCCCTGCGTTGCCGACCACAGGCTCGACGATGATGCAGGCGATTCCGTCGGGACGCGCGGCAAATTCAGCCTGCACCGCGGCGAGATTGTTGTATGGCAGCGCGAGCGTGAATTGCGCCGTCTCAGCAGGAACGCCAGCCGATCCCGGAATACCGAGCGTGGCCACACCGGAGCCAGCCTTCACCAGCAGCGGGTCGGCGTGGCCGTGGTAGCAGCCCTCGAACTTGATAAGGAAATTCCGCCCCGTAAAGCCGCGCGCGAGCCGGATCGCGGACATACAGGCCTCGGTGCCGGAGCTGACAAAACGCATCTTCTCGACCGCAGGAAAGCATCGCCGCACCAGCTCCGCCAAATTTGCCTCGCCGGCATGCGACGCCCCGAAGCTCGCACCGCGCTCGGCCGCTTTGCAGATCGCCTCCACCACCGAAGGAAACGCGTGCCCCAGAATCATCGGCCCCCAGGAACCGAACAGATCCACATAACGGTTCCCGTCCGCGTCGAAAAGGTACGCCCCCTCGGCCCGAACGACGAAGGGCGGATGCCCGCCCACGGCACGGAAAGCGCGCACCGGCGAGTTCACTCCGCCGGGAAAGAAGTGCTCGGCGCGGCGTTCGAGATCGAGCGAGTGGACGAAGGGCTTCGTTTCAGCTTGCATGGGATTAAGTATAGGTCGGTGCCCGCAGGCTGCTGCCACTTACGCCTTACCGCTTCTCCAAACAACCAACTCAACCCTATAGACTCTCCCCATGCCCTCTCGTTCCACCCCACCCAGCCTTTTCCCCCCGCTTCGCCCTTCCTCCGGCCCCTGGATCTCCGCTCACTGCGATGGCGGCGCCCGCGGCAACCCCGGTCCAGCCGGCTTCGGAGCCCTCATCCAGGACGCTGACGGCCAGGTCCTCGCCGAGCTTTCCGAGTTCCTCGGCATCCAAACCAACAACTTCGCCGAGTACTCCGGCCTGCTCGCTTCGCTCGACTTCGCCCTCAGCCACGGGCACAACCACCTGCGCGTCATCTCCGACTCGGAGCTGATGGTCAAGCAGATCCAGGGCAAGTACCAGGTCAAGAGCCCCGGCCTGCGCCCACTCTACGACCAGGCGAAGAAGAAGATCGCCCAACTGGACGGCTTCGAGATC
>Ga0302198_10002736_pt1 | contig 18296 bp, 18 predicted proteins | sample II_Bog_N2_2_FD_193521 | JGI IMG/M metagenome (GOLD analysis project Ga0302198, IMG submission 193521) | Peat permafrost microbial communities from Stordalen Mire near Abisko, Sweden - II_Bog_N2_2 | ecosystem: Environmental > Terrestrial > Soil > Wetlands > Peat | place: Sweden: Abisko... | reverse complement strand
GTAGCAGCGCGAGGAACGAGCCTGCGTTATCGAGACCCCGGCCCCCTCGGTCTCGATAACGCCGGCTTCGCGCGGCTACTCGACCCGAGGGGGGACCGCCGCGCGGCTACTCGACCCGAGGAGCCCGCCGCGCGGCTACTCGACCCGAGGGGCCCGGTCGCGCGGCACTCGACCCGAGGGGCCCGGTCGCGCGGCACTCGACCCGAGGGTCCGGCTTCGCGCGGCTACGCTGGAGGGATGCCCATGCCCGACGGTCCGCTCATCGTGCAGAGCGATCGCACCGTTCTCCTCGAGGTCGCGCATCCGGCCGCCGAGGATGCCCGCCACGATCTTGCCGTCTTCGCTGAACTGGAGCGTGCGCCCGAACACATCCACACGTACCGCATCACGCGGTTGGGGCTGTGGAATGCCCGCGCGGCTGGCCACACCGCCGAAGACATGCTGGCGACGCTGGAGAAGTACACGCGGTTCCCTATTCCGCAGAGTGTCTCCGTCGATATCACGGAGACGGTGGCCCGTTACGGGCGCCTGGTCATTGAGCGTGCCGTGGACGGCGCGCTCACGCTCACCGCGACCGAGCCGTCCGTGCTCAGCGAGATCACCCGTGCCCGCAAGGTCGCGGCGTTGCTGTTTGAGAAGCGCGGCCCGCAGTCCTATGTCGTGCAGGCGTGGGCGCGAGGCCAGCTCAAGCAGGAACTGTTGAAGCTGGGTTGGCCGGCCGAGGACCTTGCCGGCTACACACCCGGCACGCCGCATCCGATGTCCTTGGTGGAAGACGGCTGGGCCCTCCGGGACTACCAGAACAAGGCGGTCACCAACTTCTTCGACCACGGGTCGGGCGTCGTCGTGTTGCCCTGCGGTGCTGGCAAAACGCTGGTCGGCGCCGGCGCGATGGCGACCGTACAGACGACCACCCTGATCCTCGTGACGAACACGGTGTCGGCCCGGCAGTGGCGCAGCGAACTGCTCAAGCGCACCACCCTCACCGAGGATGACATCGGTGAGTACTCGGGTCTCGTCAAGCAGGTTCGCCCGGTGACCATCGCGACGTACCAGATCCTCACCGCGCGCCGGCAGGGCGAATACACGCACCTGGCCTTGCTGGATGCGCTCGACTGGGGGCTGGTCATCTACGACGAGGTGCACCTGCTGCCCGCGCCGGTGTTCAAGCTCACCGCCGAACTGCAGGCCCGCCGGCGCCTCGGGCTTACCGCGACGCTGGTGCGTGAGGATGGCCGCGAGGGCGACGTCTTCAGCCTGATCGGGCCCAAGCGCTTCGATGCCCCGTGGAAGGAGATCGAGGCGCAGGGCTTCATCTCGCCGGCGTCCTGCTTCGAGGTGCGGATCGACCTGCCCGAACAGGAACGACTCGAATATGCGGCCTCCGCGGACGACGAGCGCTACCGTCTTGCTGCTACCGCGCCTGCGAAGCTTGGGGTCGTGAAGGCCCTGGTGCGCAAGCACGAGGGGGAGCGAATCCTCGTGATCGGACAGTACCTCGACCAGATCGACGAACTCGCGGAAGCCCTGGATGCGCCCAAGCTGACAGGCGCAACGCCGGTGGACGAACGCGAGCGGCTGTACCAGGAGTTCCGGGAGGGGCGCACCAAGGTACTCGTCGTCTCGAAGGTCGCCAACTTCAGCGTGGACCTGCCCGAGGCGACTGTCGCCATCCAGGTGTCCGGGTCGTTCGGGTCACGGCAGGAGGAGGCGCAGCGTCTTGGACGGCTGCTGCGGCCGAAGGAGAGCGGGCTCCCCGCCAACTTCTACACGCTGGTCGCACGCGACACCGTCGACCAGGACTTCGCGCAGAACCGGCAGCGGTTCCTCGCCGAGCAGGGCTACAGCTACACGATCCTCGATGAGGATAACCTCGGCGCGGCCGCGTAGCTCCCATCCCCCATCCCCCATCGAATGTGCTCCTGTTGTGGGTGCTCGCCGCGGCACACCCGCAACAGGAGCACATTCGATGGGGGGATTGGGGATGGAGGATGCGGGATGGGTTGTTTGGCGGCCGGGGGCGCTCAGCGCGCGCGGACGTAGCGCAGCAGGAGGGTCGACTCCGACCGCAGGATGCCCACGAGTGACAGAGCGCGAGGTTCGGGCACCTCGCCGCTGACGATCCCGCGCGAGTCGCCCCCGACGAGCAGCGGGCTCACGGTCAGGCACAGCTCGTCGACCACGTCAGCCGCGAGCAGTGCACCGAAGAGTGACGGTCCGCCCTCGCAGTGGATGCGACCGAGCCGACGCTCCTCGAGCAGTGCCACCATCGCGACCGGGTCGACCTCGGTCGCCCCGCACGGGATCACGTCTGCGACCTCAGAGAGCGCCCCATGTTCAGGAGCCGAATCGACTGTGAAGACGATGGGCCGCACGGGCGCCTTCTGGAAGACATCCGACGCGGGGTCGAGGTCGAGCGAACCGGACACGATCGCGAACACGGGCTGCGGCTGCAGCCCGAGCGCGATCCTCGCCGCGACGGATTCCGCGTCCAGAACCATTGCGCCATAGCCCTCCTTCTTCACCGTTCCCGACGCGACGAGTACTACGTCGCACAGCCTGCGCAGAAGATCGAACACGCGATGGTCGGCATCCCCACCGAGGCCGCCCGACTTGCCGTCGATCGTGGCGGCGCCGTCCACGCTCGACACGAAGTTCACTCGCAGCCACGGCGACTGGATGCCCGTCGAATAGTGCGCGGCCAGAGCGTCGTCATCCAGCGGACCAGTTCGGGCCGGGAACAGGGCATCGATGTCGACCATGGCTACGCGCTCACCACGCTCACAGGCTCTCGAGGTCGACGGTCGGGTCCGACAGCTTCGCGACATCCACTGTGTTCGCCCGGCGAATGATGCCCTGGATCGCCTCATTGACGTCCCATACGTTGACATTCATCCCGGCCACGACCCGACCGCCCGCGACCCAGAAGGCAATGAACTCCCCGGAGTCCGGGTCGCCCCGGTAGACGATAGCCGCATCCTTCGCGAGCGTCGCGTATCCGGAATACTCCATGCCCAGGTCGAACTGGTCGGTGTAAACGTAGGGGATCTCGTCGTACGAGACGTCCTGGCCCAGCATCGCGCGGGCGGCGGCCGGTCCCTGGTTCGACGCGTTGGCCCAGTGTTCGACCCGCAGCCGCTGCCCGAGCACCGGGTGCAGCTCGTTCGCAATATCTCCCGCCGCGAAGATGTCGGGGTCGCTGGTGCGTAAGGCGGCATCCACCAGCACCCCGTTGTCGACCGTGAGGCCGGCGGCTGAGGCCAGCTCGACATTCGGCTGGGCGCCCACGGCAACGACGACGACATCCGCCGGGGTCACGACGCCGTCGCCGATTCGCACGCCAACGACCGTGTCGTCCTTGCCGAGGATCTCCTTCACCTCGACGCCGGTCGACAGCACAACCCCGTTTCGCTCGTGAAGCGCCGCGAAGTAACGGCCCAGTTCGTCCCCCAGCGCCGAGGACAGCGGCACCGCGCTGTGCTCCAGTACGTGCACGTCGTTGCCGAGCGTGCGGGCCGTCGCAGCCACCTCGAGACCGATCCACCCGGAGCCGATGATCACAACCCGCTTGCCGCCATCCGCTATCGCCGTTGCGAGCTTCGACGAATCGCCGAGCGTGCGCAGGGAGAAGACGCCGGGCATCACTGAGCCGGGGATGTCGAGCACCCGCGGCCGGGACCCGGTCGCCAGCAGCAGCTTGTCGTAGCCGATCGATTCACCGCCGGCAGTGACGGTATGCCCGGACGGGTCGATCGCGTCGACGACGCTATCCAGCCGCAGCTCAATGTGCTGGTCGGCATACCAGTCGCTCGGATGCACGTACACGTCGGCGAGTCCCGCCTTGCCGGCAAGGAACTCCTTCGACAGCGGTGGCCGGATGTACGGATGCTCGGCCTCCTGGCCGATGAGGACGATCCGGCCCTCAAAGCCCTGTTTTCGCAACTCTTCTGCCGCGGACGCCCCCGCGAGTGAGGCACCGACGATGACGAACGTCTGAGTATTAGCCAATGTTCTCTCCGTGGTTCTTTGAGTGCGGTTTCGCTGGAAATGAGCAACCTGGTGGCCTTTTCGACACTACCCAGAATTGCCCGCAACAGTGCGGTCGGGACAATGATTCTGATCTCCCAGAAACCTCACAGACAACACGCAGATACTGACTGCATGAGTGATGGCCCCAAGATCCTGATAGTCGATGACGAGCCCAACATCCGCGACCTGCTGACGACCAGCCTGCGATTCGCCGGCTTCGCAGTACGCGCCGTCGGAAACGGCGCCGGTGCAATCTCCGCGGTGCTCGAGGAAGAACCCGACCTGATCATCCTCGACGTCATGCTGCCCGATATGAACGGGTTCGGTGTGACCAAGCGCCTCCGGGCATCCGGCTACACGGCGCCCATCCTGTTCCTGACCGCCAAAGACGACACCGAAGACAAGATCACCGGACTAACCGTCGGTGGCGACGACTACGTCACCAAGCCGTTCAGTCTCGACGAGATCGTCGCTCGACTCAAAGCCATCCTGCGTCGCACCATGCATGACGACGAAGAGGCCATCATCCGCGCCGGCGAACTCAGCATGGACCAGGACACGCACGAGGTCACCATCGGCAACGAGCAGGTCGAGCTCTCCCCCACCGAGTTCAAGCTGCTGCGCTACCTGATGCTGAACCCGAACCGCGTGCTGTCGAAGGCGCAGATCCTCGACCACGTCTGGGAATACGACTTCAACGGCGACGCCGGCATCGTGGAGAGCTACATCTCCTACCTTCGCCGCAAGCTCGACCAGTACTCCGAAGAGCCGGTCATCCAGACCAAGCGCGGATTCGGTTACATGCTTCGTGCTGCAAAGGTTTAGCCTTACCCCCTGATGCACGAACAGCTCATGGAGTGGTGGAACGGGATTTCACTGCGCGGCAAAATCACGGGTGTCACCGTGCTGCTGCTGACCCTTGGGCTTCTGGTGGCGGGCGTGGGAACAATGAGCTTCCTGCGCAGTTACTTGCTGAACCAGGTCTACACAACCGAGATCAACGCGTACGCCGCCAATGCCACCGAAGCATCCGTTGTCGCCTGTTCCTCGGCGACCGATGTCAAGGTTCAGCCGCGCTACTACTTCGCCGTTATCGACTCGACCGGCGCCCAGATCTGTCACAACGAACCCGATGACTCGGCCGTACCCGTCGTGAACGTTAAGACCCTGCCGGCGGTCATCCGATCCGGCGTCGCGTTCACGCTCAGCGACAAGCGCGATGTCAACCACTGGGAGGCGGTCGGCTTTCCGCTCACCAACCCGGATGGCACCTCATCCGGTAAGGCGGTCATCGTCGCCTACAACCTGGCGGAGAACGAGCAAATCATCGGGCAGTTCGCCCTCATCTTCCTGTTCTTCGCGCTGACCGTCGTCGTGCTGGGCGGTGCGCTCACCCGGCTGCTGGTGACCTCCACCTTTGCCCCACTGCGCGAGGTAGAACAGACGGCCGCCCGCTTCGCCGCGGGCGACTTCAGCCAGCGCCTCGAACGAGCACCTCGAAACACCGAGGTCGGGCGGCTGAACGAATCACTCAACACCATGCTGTCCCGAATCGATAATGCCTTCAACGACCGCCTGAAAACCGTCGAACAGATGAGGCGATTCGTCGGGGATGCGAGCCACGAGCTGCGAACACCGCTGGTGTCCGTTCGCGGGTACGCCGAGCTCTACCGGATGGGTGCGCTTTCGACGCCCGAAGAGGTCGCCCAGGCCATGGAACGAATCGAAAAGGAAGCGATCCGCATGGGTGAACTCGTGCAGGACCTGCTCGAACTCGCACGCATCGATGAGGCCAAGCCACTCAACCTGGCGGCTGTCGACCTGGTGCCGCTCGCAAACGATGCCGCACTGGACGCCATGGCCTCCGCACCCGACCGCGACGTCACCGTGATCGTGAGCGAACCCATCCTGAGGCCCGCTGCCATCGACCCGGTCGATGCGGCTCCGGTGACCGTCAGCACGCGCACCGGGGCCGTCACGACGCGCACCGGGGCCGTCGGCACACGCACCGGCTCGGTCGGCACACGCACCGGCTCGGTCGCAACCCGCAGCATGGCGCTGGCCGGTGCGACCATTGCCCGGCTGACGGTGCGTCGGCCCCGCACAGCCAAGCCGGATGTGCCGCAGCTCATCGCCCCACGAGGCGACGACCTTCCGACCGCGACGGTCTACGCGGAAGAAAACAAGATCCGCCAGGTCATCACCAACCTGATGGGCAATGCGATGAGGTTCACACCCGCCGGCAGCCCGATAGAGATCGGCATCCAGGTCGACGAACCCGGTGACTCCGCCTACCTCTCGGTCATCGACCACGGCGAGGGAATCCCGCCCCAGATCAGGGAAAAGATCTTCCAGCGCTTTTGGCGGGCGGACTCCTCGCGCAACCGCGACACCGGCGGCAGCGGGCTCGGACTTGCGATCGTCGCATCCATCGTCGCGTCACACGGCGGCACAGTGGATGTCGTGGAGACGCCGGGTGGTGGCGCGACGTTCCGCGTGCGGCTTCCTCTCCTCCACATCGCGTAGCTCAGCGAGCGAGCTCACTGCGCGGGTCCGCGCGTCGGTCGTTCATGCGTGCCGCGAATATCGTCTCCGCATGACCAGTTACCAGGTAGACAGCGAGGCCGTCCTCGGCGCGACGGCAACCATCCACGCATCCATGGAGCGCATTTCCGCAGAGTCGGGCGCGCTCCTCGGCCAGCTCGTGAACCTGCAGGGTTCATGGACTGGCGCAGCCGCAACCGCATTCCAATCCCTCATCAGCGATTGGCGCGCGACCCAGCATCGGGTTGAGGAGAGCCTGGGTGCGATCGGGCGCGGGCTGGGGGCCGCGGCGCAGCAGTACGCCGAGGCGGAGACCGCCAACGCGCGGCTCTTCCAGCGCTGACCCTCGCGGCGGGAGAAACTGCCCCGTTTGGCGGGAGAAACTGGCCCGTTTGGCGGGAGAAACTGCAGGGGCCGGTGGGAGAAAGTAAGTCGCGGGCGGAGTTGTTACCCCCGCCGCGACGCACTTTCTCCGCCCGCAATGTCCAGCCAAGTCCGGCGGCTCAGGATGCGGCGCGCGACCTGACACTTGTTGTCGCTTGGCTTCATGGGATGCGACAACAAACGTCAACTCGCGAACGGATGTCCGCAGGCATGGGCGGCCCCACCGACACCCACCCGTAACCGCCGGCGTGGCGGGGAAGGGGGTCTATCGGGAAAGGGCTCACAGGGCGAGACAGGGCCGCGCGAGACAGAGCACTATCGGGAGAGAGCTCAGCGCGAGAAAGAGCACTATCGGGAAAGGACTCCGCGCGAGAAAGAGCACTGTCGGGAGAGGACTCCGCGCGAGACAGAGCACTATCGGGAAAGAGCTCAGCGCGAGAAAGAGCACTATCGGGAAGAGCTCAGAGCGAGAAAGGGCACTATCGAGAAAGGGCTCAGCGCGAGAATGGGCTCCGTCAGGAATGGGCTCCGTCGGGAAAGAGCTCAGCAGGGAGGGCTCTGCGGGCGATGGCGCCAGAATTCGGTTGCGGGCGGCGGCCGCAGGGTGTGGTCCGTGGTCCGTGGTCGGTGGCGGGAGAAAACGGTCTGCGGGCGGAGTTGTTTCTCCCGCCGCCCCACGCTTTCTCCCGCCACCACCTGCACTTTCTCCCGCCACCACTCACCGGGTGCAACGCGAAAGGGCGGCTCCCCGAGGGGAACCGCCCTTTTGCTTGACCTCTTAGAAGTCCATACCACCCGACGGGTCGCCGCCCTGCGGTGCAGGGGTGCGCTCCGGCTTGTCGGCCACAACGGCCTCCGTGGTGAGGAACAGTCCGGCGATGGATGAGGCGTTCAGCAGGGCTGAGCGGGTCACCTTCACCGGGTCGTTGATGCCCGCAGCAAGCATGTCGACGTACTCACCGGTGGCGGCGTTGAGGCCGTGTCCGGTGGGCAGGTGACGAACCTTGTCGGCGACAACTCCGGGCTCGAGGCCCGCGTTGAGCGCGATCTGCTTGAGCGGAGCGTCGACGGCAACGCGCACGATGTTGGCACCGGTCGCCTCGTCACCGACGAGATCCTTGATTGACTTTGACTCGAACGCGGTCTTGCCGGCCTGGATAAGCGCGACGCCACCACCGGCGACGATGCCCTCCTCGACGGCCGCTTTAGCGTTGCGCACTGCATCCTCGATGCGGTGCTTGCGCTCCTTGAGCTCGACCTCGGTTGCGGCACCGGCTTTGATGACTGCAACGCCACCGGCCAGTTTGGCCAGGCGCTCCTGCAGCTTCTCGCGGTCGTAATCGCTGTCGGTGTTCTCGATCTCGGAACGGATCTGATTGACGCGACCCGCAATGGAGTCCTCGTCGCCAGCACCGTCGATGATGGTGGTCTCGTCCTTGGTGACAACCACCCGACGGGCCTTACCGAGCAGGTCGAGGGTCGCGTTTTCGAGCTTGAGGCCGACCTCCTCGGAGATGACCTGGCCGCCGGTGAGAATTGCGATGTCCTGCAGCTGCGCCTTGCGGCGGTCGCCGAAGCCGGGGGCCTTGACGGCGACCGACTTGAAGATGCCGCGGAGCTTGTTGACGACCAGCGTCGCGAGAGCTTCGCCGTCGACATCCTCGGCGATGATGAGCAGCTGCTTGCCATCCTGGATGACCTTGTCAACGATCGGCAGCAGGTCTTTGATGTTCGAGATCTTGCTGTTGACGATCAGGATGTAGGGGTCTTCGAAGACCGTCTCCTGGCGCTCCTGGTCGGTGACGAAGTACGCCGACAGGAAGCCCTTGTCGAAGCGCATACCTTCGGTGAGTTCGAGCTCGGTGCCGAAGGTGTTCGACTCCTCGACGGTGACAACACCCTCCTTGCCGACCTTGTCGATGGCCTCTGCGATGAGTGCGCCGATCTCGGGGTCACCAGCGGAGATGGATGCGGTGGCCGCGATCTCTTCCTTGGTCTCGATCTCCTTGGCGGACGCGATAAGCGCCTCGATGACGGCCGCGGTGGCCTTCTCGATGCCGCGCTTCAGGCTGATCGGGTCTGCGCCGGCCGCGACGTTGCGCAGTCCTTCGCGAACCAGGGCCTGGGCGAGAACGACCGAGGTGGTCGTGCCGTCGCCGGCGACGTCATCCGTCTTCTTTGCGACCTCTTTGACCAGCTCGGCGCCGATCTTTTCGTAGGGGTCGTCGAGCTCGATTTCCTTCGCGATCGACACACCGTCGTTCGTGATGGTTGGCGCGCCCCACTTCTTCTCCAGCACGACGTTGCGGCCGCGCGGGCCAAGCGTCACCTTGACGGCGTCGGCGAGAATGTTGAGGCCACGCTCAAGGCCACGACGGGCCTCTTCGTTGAAAGCAATGATCTTTGCCATGTGTTACTTGTCCCTCTCGGACTAACGGTCTGCGTTAGCACTCAGTGGCGTCGAGTGCCAGAACCATTCTGGCACTCTCCACGTGTGAGTGCAAGGCGAGTGCACATGGCTGACGGGAGGCTCCCTGGCGCGCCTGAGCCCTCCTCCGAGACAGGACGGCGACCTCCCCCGACACAAGCGTGAGGGGCGTGAATCTGGTTTCTGGAGGCCATCCAGAGACCAGATTCACGCCCCTCACGAAGATCTGGGCAGGTGGGGCGGGATGCACCCGACCGATTAGGCCAGGCGCACGGACTCCGCCTGTGGGCCCTTCGCGCCAGTGCCGACCTCAAAGGTGACCTGCTGGCCCTCTTCGAGCACCTTGTATCCGCCCATGTCGATGGCGGAGTAGTGCACGAAGACATCCTGCCCGCCGCCCTCGACTGTGATGAATCCGTAGCCTTTTTCAGCGTTGAACCATTTCACGGTTCCGTTCGCCATGTCTTACTCCCTGCTTGATGCTGTGCGGCTCGTGCGGTGTTGCAGTTTGCCGAGTCGCGTGGCACGGGGATCCGGCATCCGACGGAGGTGGCGACACGTGAGCGCCGCCAGTTCCCGCCGAATCGGCGACTGATCCCAGATATTAGCGGGATAAATGGCGTCGCGAACCGCCCCGCGAAGGAATTAAACATGCCAGAAACACGCCCGTCGAATGCCGTTCTCGAAGGCGGTCGCGTTCGGCGGTTTAGCCCTTGTAGTCGGCGCCCACAACGACGGTGATCGACGACCCGGGGTATTCGTTCGTGAACCCGATGTTCTTGGCACCGAGCGCCAGTTCGATGCCTTCGGCGACATCCTGGTCTGCAGCGTTGGAGTAGTAGACGGTCGTGACCTTGATGCTGGTTGAGCTGGAGTTCGCGGTCGCGATGACGTCCCAGCCTTTGGCGGTGAGCGCGTCACCGGCCTTGGTCTGCTGCCCGACGATATCCGTTCCGTTGAGCACGGTGACGGTGATGTTGCGCGATGCGATCGCGGTCGGGTTGGTGATGGGCGTGATGACGGGCGTGGGGGTGCCGCTCGGGGTCGAGGTGCTCCCTGCCGTGGTGCCGCCGAGGCCGAACTTGATGGACCCGTCGAAGATGGACAGTACGTAGAGTCCGCCGACCACGATCACGGCCGTGGCGAGTACCGCCCACGCGAAGGTGATCCAGCCGCGTCCTTTGACCTTCGGGCCGCGATGGGCTCCGACACGATCGATGTTCTCCGGCAGGTTGTCAAACTGGTCTGTGCGGAAGTTCGCCATGGCTAGTTGGGGGATTCCTCGCTGGATTGATGGCCGGAAGTGTCGTCGTGGCCTGATCGGTTGAACACGCGTGCCGAGCGCGCCTGCGTTCGGGCATCCCGTGCCCGCAGCAAACGCTTCACAAGCATTGGATCATGGCGCAGGGCACCGGGCAAATCGATTACGGCGTTCAATAGCTGATAGTAGCGGGCCGTTGAGAGAGAAAACTGGGAGCGGATGGCCGCCTCTTTCGCTCCTGCGTGGTGCCACCATTCCCGCTCGAAGTCGAGTATCCGGATGTCGCGCTCGCTCAGCTCGGGATCGGTGTCCCGTCTGCGCGCCGCTGCCCCATCCATCCACTTCTCCTCAGCTTTCGCGCCATCCTAGGGCGAGTGGCTGGCGCTACTACGGCGCAACGCCCGCGTGGGACGGATGCCCAGCCTCGCTGTCCGTTTTCAGCCAGTCGAGGCGGTCGCCGTGTGGGCCGGTGAATGCTTTCGGCACCTCGTTGACTGACAGCAACAGTTGGCCGGGGACCGGTGAGACCTGGCCCCCGAGCGCGGCCGCCGCGGCCGGCGCGATCCCTGGGCCTTCGTTGGAGATCCAGGTCGCGTCGAGTGCGCGCACGTATTCGATGAAGCGGGCGCGGGGCTCCGGCATGAGGTAGGCGATGGCGGCCGAGCTGACGATCACGAGCGACGCATCGGATGGCGCCTCCGCGACGAGCGCGGGCAGGTCGCGGGTGGCGTCCCCGCGCATGATTCGCGGCGGGTCGGCCCGAACGATGTCCATGGCCGCACGGATTCGGGCGAGCCGGTCGTGCTGTTCGGGCCAGACCAGTGTCTCGAGCCAGTTCGTGTCGTTCGTGTCGTTCAGGTCGAGCGGGTTGAGGTCGAGGCCAGCGCGCCAGGTAATTACCGGCAGGGCATCCGGGATCGGCGGATCCCCTGTCGTGACGCACTCCAGGAGCACGGTGCTCGGGCCGGACGTCGGGTCGATTCGGCGTCCGTCAAAGGAGTAGCTGTAACGATCGGGGTACAGGCAGAGCCCGGCGGATGCACCGACCTCGAGCAACGCGATGGGGCCTTCGACCTGCGCGAGCAGCGGCAGCAGCACAGCGCAGCGGCGCGGCTCGTTCGTCTGAGTTGCCCGAACCCGCATCTGGTCGCCGACTGCCGGCCAGTTGGCGAGGAGCCAGGCGCGCCATTCCGGGTATGGGGCTTGCGGGCATCCGAGGAGGCGAGAGCACGCGAACAGCAGGTTTGGTTGCCGCTTCGGCAGGGGTAACTCTCCGAGCAGCCCCAGCACGGCGTCATCGTCGGCCGCCCCGGTTGCCCACTCCTCGAACAAGGCGGACCGCCCCGGAGCCTCGACCTCGGCGAACCTCCGATACCAGGCCGAGGTCTTCGCGAAGTCTTCGGCGGCGTTCATCCCCCGGCCGGGCGATACATGGAGAGGTGCGGGATGCCCGCCTCCTGGTAGACCTCCCCGAATGGCACGAATCCGAAGCCGGCATACAGCGGCGCGATGTACTCCTGGGCGTGGAGGAGCATCGCCTCAGCGCCGTGGCGCGCGACCACCTCGCTGATCAGCTTCTGGGCGAGGCCTTCGCCCCGCCGGTCAGCCCGCACGACGACGCGTCCGATGAGGCGTGCGGCATCCCGATGGGTCGGCACCGCGTCGATGAGGGTTCGCAGGTAGGCGGCCGTGCCCGTGTCGTCGGCTATCCAGTAATGCCGGGTTGCCGGTTCCTGGTCGCGATCGTCGAGTTCGGTTTCGTCGATTTTCTGTTCCAGGAAGAAGACATCGGTGCGAAGCTTCAGGAACGCGTAGACCTCGTCGGTGCTGAGTTCGCTCCACGGCCGATCGAGCGCGGAACAATCGGGCATGGCTGCGAGTTTAATGGGTTCGACAGGTTTTGCTTCAGAGGGAGGGCTCCATGGGCCACAGCGTGACGATGATCAGCACCGGGCAACGCTTCGTGCGCTCGCCCGAGTCCGAGCCGACGGCGTGAGCATTCGCGACGCAGTCGAGGCGCGACGCTCCTACCCGCGGGTCACGGCGGACGCGCCAACCACCGAGCAGTTGCTCCCGCTGGTTGCCGCAGCGGCGAGCGTTCCGGATCACGCCGCGCTCAAGCCGTGGCGACTCATCGAACTGCGGGATGAGGCCAGAACCCGGCTGGGCGCGGCGTTCGTGGAAGCGAGCGGACTCACCGGTGTCGATGCCGAACGGCTTGCGGCGAAGCCGCTGCGCGCATCCTTGCTTCTCGCGATCGTCGCGGTGCACAGGGAGAGTTTCAAGGTGCACGACTGGGAGCAGGATGCCTCGGCTGCGGGTGTTGCAACGGTCCTCGCGCTGCTGTTGGATGACGCCGGCTGGGGCGTGATGTGGCGCACCGGCGGGCACACCCGGTCGGCTGAGGTGCGCCGCGTGCACAAGCTGGCGCCGAACGAGGAGCTTCTGGGCTGGCTTTACGTGGGCGGCAAAACCGAGGACTCGAGGCCGGATGCCCGTTCCGGGTTCGACCCGTCCGCCTACCTTTCGGCGCTCTAGGGCTGCGCGGTGTCGTGGCGGTGGCGCGTCGCGTGGCGGTGGCGCGTCGCGGCTTTAGCGTTCTAGCGTCGCGCGCCGGTTCCGCTGACCTGGCGGGCGGGAATCGCGTCGCGCGAGCGAAGGGACGCGATGACGACGGCGACAAGGGTGAGGATAGTGCCGACGACGGTCGCGATGGCGACAGGCGTCGCATCCGCCGGCGCGACGTAGTCCAGAAGGAGCGCCATGAGCAGCTGTCCGGACACTGCTGCCAGGCTCTGCAACAGCACGCCGATGATGGGGATGACCGCCGCAAAGCCGGCGATGAAGAGCACGCCGATCGCGCCGCCTGCGTAGAGGACCGGATTCGTCGGGAAGCCGTGGGGCAGCCCGGCAACGGCGAGGTTCACTAAGGCGAACACCGCGAGCACGACTGTGCCGCCGACGAAGTTGAAGAAGGTCGCCGTCGTCGCGGACCCGGCGAGGGTCTTGATCTGGCCGTTGACGGCCTGCTGCCAGCCGAGCAGCAGCCCGACGGCGAAGGGCAGGATGATGACCCAGACCGCGGCCTGGCCGCTGAGTTGGGGAAGCACCGCGACCACGACGGATGCCAGCGCGAGCGCCGCACCGACGAGGCGCGTCACCGTGATCGCCTTGGGGGCGACGGTGCCGATGCCGCGGGAGTCGATCACGAGTCCGCTGATCGTCTGGCCAGCAACGGTGGCCACCGTGAAGAGCGCGATTCCGAGGAGGCCGACGACGAGGCCCTGCGACAGCACAAAGAGTCCCCCGGCGACACCGCCCGCGGCGTGCCACCACGGGATTTCTCCCCGTCGGATCGCACCAGTGACGGTGGCGAATCCGCGGCGCCCCGCTCGCGACGCGACCAGCACGATCGCAATGATGACGAGGCCGGAGCCGAACGAAATGAAGGCCGCAATGAATCCGTCGTGGAGGTCGGTTCCGAGCTGCCCGTTGATGCGTGATTGCAGTGCCACAGCCGATCCGCAGAGCGTTGCGAGTGCGACACAGAGGGCGAGCTTGAGCCTGGACGCAGGGGCTGGGGTCGCGGTCTTGTCGGTCATGGTCCTCGGCTCAAACGCTACAGGCTCCCATTCCATGCCCGGGCCCGCGCTCGCATGTTGGAGGGATGACCGGCAGCAGCGTGGGCCTTACCAGGCAGCGCGCCGCGAACGTGCTCGCGTAGCGGCAGTCGGGGCTCCGGCAATCGGTAGACTTGCTGGCTGTTACGCCTCCTTAGCTCAGTGGTAGAGCACCGCTCTTGTAAAGCGAAGGTCGTCGGTTCAAATCCGACAGGGGGCTCAAGAAAGTGCTGGTCCGGGCCATTTTTACGAGTGCAGTTAGCGGACAATTGCTCAATTAACTGTTTTTGCCCACACTTTGCCCACACTTGTGCGGGCTGTCCGCGAGGATGAACAGCGCAGGCTGCTCGATGTGATTCAATTCACTCACCATGGCCGGGTCGTCCTCGAAGCACGTAGCGCCGTGGGGCGGCACGTTTCAGGAGTTCGCCGACCTGCGCCAGGTCTTCGCACTCGCGAAGAAGCACAGCAATACACTCGGCTTCCTTCCGAACGCAGCATTCACCGACCGAGCGCGACGCGGAGGACTGCTCCTCGCCTGGTTGGACGGGGTCGTCGTTGGCTATTGCCTGTTCGACATCCACAGAGCGGGCCACATAAAGCTGGTGCACGTTTGCGTTGACGAGGCCGCTCGCGGCAGCGGGCTAGGCAAGGACCTCATCGATGAGGCTGTCAAGTTAAACCCCCATTCCAATGGGGTTCTCGCGGATTGTCGGCGGGACTATCAAATGGATCGGTTCTGGCGCTCTGTCGGAATGGATCCCAAGGGTGAGCGACCCGGGCGCGCGCGAGGAGGCTCCACACTTGTCCGGTGGTGGCGGCCCCTGGGTGCCCTGGACCTATTTGAGGAAGCGGCACTCAGCTCGGGTCTGCCCCTTGTTTGCATTGACTCAAATATCGTTAGCGATCTTTATGGGCTCCCAGAAACTGTGCGCCCGGATCGCGATGCTTCGCTCGGGCTTGTCGCGGATTGGCTCGACGCCGCCGTGGTGTTTGCTGTCTCTCCTCAGGTCGATCATGAGATGAATCGAATCGAGGATCCGAAGGAGCGAACGGCACAAAGGTCAGGAGCAGGCAACCTAGTACGACTGAGAACAACGCGCCCGAACGATCGAACCGTCGAAGACGAGCTGATCGATCTCATTGGGGACAAGCAGATCCGTCGAGACAAGAGCCTTCGCGACGACGTTGAGCACATCGCTGATGCGATCCGAGCTGGAGCGGACTATTTCGTCACCAATGACATCAATTTCATACGGTGCACATCGACGTGGCTTTTCGAGAGATATGACATTGAGGCGCTAAGACCACACCAACTCATCACACAGTTGCAGGCGAAACTGAGCCAACCTGTGTTCCAATCGTCGTTGATTGAGTCTGTCGATCTGACTTGGGTCCCCGCGAGCAATGTTCTAGAACGGGACCTGGAGGCTTCGTTCATCGAAAGCCCGCAACCGGCCAAGGAATTTCGACGGCTCCTTCACGCCTTGCTCGCGGACCCGGCGCATACGACGGTGAGGGCTCTCATCGACGAGCGAGAGAAACTCTGGGCGCTCTATGCAACGAGGGTTGTAGGAGCGGACATCGATGTTCCGCTTCTACGCGTGGTTCGCGGCTCTAGGTCTACCACTGTCGCCCTACAGCTTGCTCGATACCTACGTCGACTTACCGTCAAGTGCGGGGCGTCCAGAATCACAGTGTCCGACACACCCCTCGCCCCTAGCGTTGTCGATGCGCTCCGAATAGATGGATTCGACGTGCAAGGGAGCTCACCCGTCGCCTCGGTACTCGCAACAGTTGCTACAGAGTCGTCCGTAGAGGCTGACCAACCAGGCACCAAGCTGGACACGCCGGAATCCATAGTTCAGACAGAGATCCGTCATTGGCCATTGATGATCGTGACCGATCGACTTCCGTGCTACCTGGTTCCAATCCAGCCTCGATGGGCAGAGCGACTTTTCGGGTTTCCCAATGACGCGCTTTTCCATGTCCGCAAAACCGAACTTGGGTTGTCGAGAGAGCACGTCTACTTCAACGGCGGAAACCAGTTGCGCGTCACCCCCGCTCGACTTCTTTGGTACGTGACCGTCGACAAGTCGAATGCTCTTCGCCAACTTGCGGCCCGATCCAGGTTGATCGAGTCAGTCCTGCTGTCGCCCGATGAAGCTCATAGGAGATTCGGGCATCTAGGCGTGCTCAGCCTGCGGGAGATTTCTCAGTCGGCACGTAAGGATGGCTTAGTCAATGTCATTCGCTTCGCTGACACTGAGTTGCTGGAGCCGCCGTATGCGCGATCGGAGTTGCGACCACTGTTCGACCTACACGATGTCAAAGGCACCATTCAATCAACGCGAGAGGTGTCGCCAGCAATGTTCAATGACGTAATTATTTCGAGATTCGGGGATCAGAAATGAAGTCGGTGCTGCTCTCAGTTAGGCCACGATTTGCGAGAAGCCTAATGACCGGGACAAAAACCGCCGAGGTCCGACGACGCTTCCCAAACCTGGAGCCTGGCACCGAGTTGTTTATCTATTCGAGCAGCCCAGATAGAGCAGTAATCGGGACCCTCATCCTCAAGGGGATCAACCAGCTGAACATAGCCGACGTTTGGGCAACGTTCGGAAAGCAAATTGAGATCGAGTCCACGGAGCTTGCTGCTTACCTCGAAGGGAGCATCAAGGCCTCAATATTGGGAGTCCGTAATCCTGATCTCTGGGATGTGCCCGTGTCGCTCGGCGATCTAAGAGAAAAGGTCGGTCTTGAGCCAGCTCAAAGCTGGCGATACCTTGACGCAAATCAAGGTAAAGCACTGCGAGAACTGGGCGCGAAGCGAACCTCGGCTGGACCTGCCTTCGCTCCTTCCCTCGAACCCGCCCTCGCGTTCTAGCGTCTGAATTCGACGTGACCCGAAGACGCGTCGGCAGCTGCTGTATTTAGAGCCCGCGCGACGTCGTCGAGGTCTTCGTCAAACAGATCTGCGTACACATCCAAGGTGATGGCGGCAGAGGCGTGACCCAGCATCTTCTGGAGCGCCTTCACGTTAGCTCCCACGGAAACCGCAAGGCTCGCGCACGTATGTCGAAGCTCGTGAGGAGTTAATCCCGGAATGCCGATCTCGGCGGCCGCATCATTGAACCAATAGCGTCGGAACGACTGGTTGCGGATAGGCATTTGGGTTCGCGCACTCACGAACACTCGATCATCCGACATTTTGCCTTCGATGTGTACAGCCAGCTGACTCATGATGAACTCCGGCACAGGGATGGATCGTTCCTCGTAGTCCTTTGGGGCGGACTCTTCGAAATAGCCGCCGACCTCGACCATGGTCTCTCGTACGTTGAGCCGCCGACGCTTAAAGTCGAGGTCGCGAACACGCAGGCCGGCGAGCTCACCCCACCGAAGGCCGGTGTAAGCGAGCACGTAGATCAGTAGTCCGAACCCCTCGCCTTTCGCTCTGGAGTCGACCGCGGCGGCGAGGGCCGCGACCTGCTGGTGCGTGAGGAACTTCTTGCGTCTCTTCATCTGCCGCGGGAGCTTAAGCCGGGCAGCTGGGTTGCCCGGCAGTCGGCCGTCGTCGACAGCGAGCTGCATGGCGCCGGAGAGCACGGTCGCAACCTTGTGGACCGAGCCTGGCTTGTGGGTCGCGTTTAGCTGGGAGACGAACTGCTGACACCGCAGCCTCGTTAGTTCCGCCAACGGAATGGCGCCGAGCGCAGGGACTATCTGAAGTCGCGTCACCCCTTCCATTCGACTCAGGCTCGAACGGCGCAAGTCGGCTCGTGTCGAAATGTAGATCGCCATCCACTCGGCGACGCTGACTCGCGCACGAGTCGGATCGATGTATCGACCGCTGGCCTTAGCTACCTCAACTGATGCAAGGAAAAGTTCGGCTTCGTGCTTGGTCTTGAACCCGCGCTTGTCGGTTTGAGACCGATCTGGCTTGCGATACCGAACTCGGTAACGCCGTCCCGCAGCTGTCGAGTACGAGGTGATACTTCCCATAACCGCACCTAGAAAAGCCGGTTAGCGG
>Ga0302198_10002732_pt1 | contig 18305 bp, 13 predicted proteins | sample II_Bog_N2_2_FD_193521 | JGI IMG/M metagenome (GOLD analysis project Ga0302198, IMG submission 193521) | Peat permafrost microbial communities from Stordalen Mire near Abisko, Sweden - II_Bog_N2_2 | ecosystem: Environmental > Terrestrial > Soil > Wetlands > Peat | place: Sweden: Abisko... | reverse complement strand
CTCGGGCGGGCGCTCCATGATCTCGACCTGGACGATCGAGGCGGCACCCTGGCGGTGCGCGGTGCCGAGACAGTCCGCTCCCGTGTCGCCGCCGCCGAGGATGACCACGTGACGATTCTGGGCGCTGAGTGGTGAGTCGACGCCGTCACGCACCGCGCGGTTCGCCGCTTCGAGGTAGGTCATCGCCGGGTAGACGCCCTCGAGGTCCGCGCCGGGCACGGGGATCAGACGCGGAATCGTCGAGCCGATGGCGAGCACGACGGCGTCGTGATTACGCTGCAGGTCCGCGAGCGGGGTGCCGCCGTCGCCGACCGCGACGTTGGCGTGGAAGCGCACACCCATCTCGCGCATGACCTCGAGGCGACGGTCCAGGACGCTCTTTTCCATCTTGAACTCAGGTATGCCGTAGCGCAGAAGGCCGCCGATTGCGTCACTGCGCTCGTAGACGTTCACGGCGTGTCCGGCGCTGCGTAACTGCGCGGCGGCGGCGAGACCCGCGGGTCCCGAACCAACGACGGCGACGCGCCGTCCGGTCTCGACGATCGGAAACTGCGCGACGCCAAGGCCCTTGGCGAACGCGTGCTCGGCGACCTCGTACTCAATGCGCTCAATGGTCACCGGATCGCTGCCAATGCCCAAGACGCACGCGGACTCACACGGCGCGGGACAGAGCCGTCCGGTGAACTCGGGAAAATTATTCGTCCGAAAGAGCTGTTCGGCGGCGCGGTCCCAGTCCTTTCGGTACACCGCGTCGTTGAACGTCGGAATCCGGTTGCCGAGTGGGCAGCCCTGCATGCAGAACGGAATGCCACAGTCCATGCATCGTGCGCCCTGCTCGGCTATTGCGTCGTCCTCTTGTGGCTCGTAGACCTCGCGCCAGTCACGCAGTCGTACTGGCACTGGCCGGTAGTGGGGACCCTGGCGCTCGAACTCGAGGAACCCGGTGACCTTACCCATTGCGCAGCTCGTCACGAATACGTTGGTATTCGGAGGTTTCGATTCTCACGAAGTTCATGCGCTCGTTTCGCCAGTTGGCGAGCAGACCAGCCGCCTTCTTCGAGCCGGTCTCCTCGCGGTAGCGCTCGAGCAGCGACAGCAGGTGCTCGTCGTCCTCGTACTCGAGCGGATCGATCTCGTAGACCCCGGCCGAGAGGTGATCGTGCACGTGACCGAGTGGGTCATAGAGGTACAAGGTGCCCCCCGACATCCCCGCCGCGAGGTTGCGCCCAACGTGACCGAGTACCACGATGACCCCGCCAGTCATGTACTCGCCCGCGTGGTCGCCGGTCCCTTCGACCACGATGGTCGCACCGGAGTTGCGCACGCCGCATCGCTCGCCCACGACGCCACTGATGAAGATCTCCCCACCGGTCGCCCCGTAGCCAATGACGTTGCCCGCAATGATGTTCTCGTCGCTCGCGAAGGTGGCCTGAGGTGAGGGCTTGATGATGATGCGCCCACCCGAGAGCCCCTTACCGGCGTAGTCGTTGGCGTCACCGGTCAGGCGAAGCGTCATGCCCTGGGGCATGAAGGCCCCGAGGCTCTGGCCCGACGAGCCCTCGAGGTCGATCTGGACGTGGTCGGGCGCGAGCACCCGGTCGCCCAAGGCGCGAGTGATCGCACTGCCGGTGAGCGTGCCGACCGCACGGTTCACGTTGCGTATCGGGCTTGAGATTCTCACTGGCGTGTTCTTGGTCGCGGCACTGAGCGCTGCGTCCATGAAGCGCCAGTCCAGCGCCGCGTCGAGGCCGTGCTCTTGCTTCATGCTCTGTCGACGCTGGTCGGCGGGCACCGGTTTCAGTAACGCCGAGAGGTCCAGGTCGTTGGTCGGATCGTCCAGGGACTGCACCGAGAGTCGGGTGACGTCGCCAATGACCTCGTCGAGCGTTCGCGCGCCGAGCATCGCCAGGTACTCGCGCACCTCTTGGGCGATGAACTCAAAGAAGTTCTCGACGAATTCCGGCTTACCGGTGAATCGTTCGCGCAGCACGGGGTTCTGGGTGGCGATGCCGACCGGGCACGTGTCGAGGTGACACACGCGCATCATCACACAACCCGACACCACGAGCGGAGCGGTGGCGAAACCGAACTCCTCGGCGCCGAGCAGCGCCGCCACGACGACGTCACGGCCGGTTTTCAACTGTCCGTCGACCTGGAGCACGACGCGACTGCGAAGTCCGTTGGCGGCGAGGGTCTGGTGTGCTTCGGCGAGTCCGAGTTCCCAGGGCGTACCCGCGTGCTTGAGCGAGGTGAGCGGCGCCGCACCGGTGCCCCCGTCGTGGCCCGAGATGAGGATCACGTCGGCGTGCGCCTTGGCGACTCCAGCGGCGATGGTGCCCACGCCCTGTTCGCTTACGAGTTTCACGTTGATGCGAGCCTGGTCGTTCGCGTTCTTCAAGTCGTAGATCAGCTGGGCCAGGTCCTCGATCGAATAGATATCGTGATGCGGTGGCGGCGAGATGAGACCCACGCCCGGCGTCGAGTGCCGGGTCTTGGCGATCCACGGGTAGACCTTCGTTCCGGGCAGTTGGCCGCCCTCGCCGGGCTTGGCCCCCTGGGCCATCTTGATCTGGAGGTCGTCGGCGTTAACGAGGTAGCGACTCGTCACCCCGAAACGACCCGAAGCTACCTGCTTGATCGCCGAACGACGGTTGTTGTTCGGGTCCGACACGTCAAAACGCTCGGCATCCTCGCCACCCTCGCCCGTGTTGGATTTTCCGCCGATGCGGTTCATGGCGATCGCGAGAGTGGTGTGAGACTCCTCAGAGATAGAACCGTAAGACATCGCCCCGGTGGCGAACCGCTTGATGATCGACGCGGTGCTCTCGACCTCATCAATCGACAGTGGCGTGGGACTCGCCACGAAGTCCATGAGCGAGCGCAACGTGAGTTTGCCGCCCGCCTGTTCGTCGACGAGCTTGGTGTACTCCTTGAAGATGTCAAATCGCTTCTCGCGCGTGGCGTGCTGGAGCTTTTGGACCGTGCGCGGATTGAACAGGTGCAACTCGCCGTCGCGTCGCCACTGGTACTCACCGTGATTGGTGATCTCGATCTCTTCGCCCAGCGCGGGGTGGTAGGCGTCGGCGTGCAGCGCGAGCACGCTTTGGACGAGGTGTTCGAGGTTGACCCCGCCGATGCGCGAGTGAAAACCCGGGAAGTAGCGCGCGAGCACCGCCTCAGAGACCCCGACCGCTTCGAACAACTGGGAGCCAACGTAACTCGCCACCGTAGAGACGCCCATCTTGGACATCGTCTTGACGATCCCCTTGTTGAGCGCCTTGCCGTACTGGTAGCGAGCTTCAAAGGCCGTCAGCTCGCTGAGTTCGCCCTTCTCGACCAAGGCGTCAATGGATTCGTACGCGAGATAGGGACACACCGCCGACGCGCCAAAACCGAGCAGCAGCGCGACGTGGTGCACCTCGCGCACGTCACCCGCTTCGAGGATCAAGGCGGCGCTGGTGCGTAGGTGGTCCTCGACCAGTCGGTGATGCACGGCCGACGTGAGCAGCAGACTTGGAATCGCCGCGTGCGCGTTCGAAGTGTTTCGATCCGAGAGGATCACGACGTTGGCCCCGGCGCGAACGTTCTCTACCACCTCGTCACAGACGTCCTCAATGGCGGCGGCCAGACGCTCGGCCGCGCTAGCGCTGCCCTGGGCGTCGAAGAGTCCGTCGACCACGACGGTGGTGAAGGCCAGTGCGTGTTCACTCTCTTCGATGTAGCGGATCTTGGCGAGCTCGTCGGTCGAGAGCACCGGTGAAGGCAGCACGATCTGGTGTGCGTGGCGCGCGGTCTCGGTGAGCAGGTTCTCCTCGCCACCAATGGCGACGCGCGTCGAGGTGACGAGCTCTTCGCGGATCGCGTCGAGCGGGGGATTCGTGACTTGGGCGAAGAGTTGGGTGAAATAGTCAAAGAGCGACCGGTGCTGGTGCGAGAGCGCGGGCAGGGTGGCGTCTGAACCCATGGAACCAATCGGCTCCTCGCCCATTTGGGCCATGTGGCGAATGATCAGGCGCAAGTCCTCTTCGCTGAAGCCGAAGTTCTTCTGGTGACGAACAATGGAAGCGTGGCTCGCGACGAGCATGGGACGCGCGTCGAGTTCGTCGAGGGAGACCTGCTGCTCCTCAAGCCACTGACCATAGGGAGCTTTGCTCGCCAGCGTGCTCTTCAGTTCCTCGTCGTCGATGATCCGACCCTGCTCGATGTCAACGAGAAAAACGCGGCCCGGTTGCAGGCGACCCTTGCGCTCGATGTTGGCCGGATCGATCGGTAACACGCCGACTTCGCTGGCGAAGATGACGCGCTGGTCCTTGGTGACCCAGTAACGCGCCGGTCGCAGGCCGTTGCGGTCGAGCACCGCCCCCACGACCTTGCCATCACAGAACGTCACCGACGCGGGTCCGTCCCAGGGTTCCATCAGTGCGGCGTGGTACCGATAAAAATCCCGCCGCTCGGCGCTCATGGCCGTCGAGCGCTCCCAGGCCTCGGGAATCATCATGAGCACCGCGTGCGGTAGCGAACGACCCGACTGCACCAGCAACTCGACGACCTCGTCAAAGCTCGCCGAGTCGCTCATGTCCTCGGTGATGATCGGGGTCAGGTCCTTAATCGGCAGCGGCAGTTCGTCGCTCTCGAGCGTGGTCTCACGTGCGGTCATCCAATTTCGGTTGCCGCGCACGGTATTGATCTCGCCGTTGTGAGCGATGTAGCGAAAGGGTTGAGCGAGGTCCCAGCGGGGCAGGACGTTGGTGGAGAACCGGCTGTGCACCACCGCGATCGCCGACGCGAGACGCTCGTCGCGAAGGTCCTCGAAATATTGTCGAAGTTGGGGAGAAGAGAGCATGCCCTTGTAGATCAGCACGTGGGGCGAACACGACGAGGCGTAGATGTCCAGACGATGCTCGAGAACCTTGCGAGCACAGAACATCGAACGCTCCAGATTGACGTTCGCCTTGGTGGGAGCGATGAGTTGCTGGATAAAGACTGGTTCACTCGCGGCCGAGGTGGGACCCAGGATCGAGGAATTGACGGGCACCTCGCGCCACCCGATGCTTCCCAGGCCCACACTCGCGAGGACCTCGTCAATCGCGGCCCTCGTGGCGGGGAGGTCGAGGTGCCTTGGAATCATCCAAAAGGCCACGCCGTAGGTACCCGCGTCGGGCACCAGCGGACCGAAGACCTCGCGCACGAACGCGTCAGGCATCTGGACCAGCAGTCCAGCGCCGTCACCCGAATCGACGTCCGATCCGGTAGCGCCGCGGTGTTCGAGGTTCTCCAGGATCGTTAGGGCGTCACTCACCGTGGCGTGCGTCGCCTTGGCCGTGAGATCCGCGACCATACCGACGCCGCAGGCGTCGTGCTCGAACGTGGGGTCGTAGAGAGAGAGTCTGTCTGTCATAGCGTTTCCTTGCGGGGCAACGCTGACCCAGCACAACTATAACGAAAATCCGGCCAGCGTCGACACCTACGCTGGAGGCGTGAACACACAACGAGACAGCGTGCTAGTCGTGGGAGCGGGCATCATCGGCCTCGCCAGCGCCTTTCGTCTCGCCCGAGCTGGTCACCCGGTGACGATCCTCGACCCCTCCCCCGCGCGTGGCGCCACGTGGGCGGCGGCGGGCATGATCGCCCCGAGCGCGGAAATCGCCCCGGGCGAAGAGACCAATTACCAGCTCCAACTGGGCGCCCTTCCCTCGTGGCGCGCGCTGGCGCTCGAGCTCAAGGAGCTGACGGGCGAGGATCTGCTCATTGTCGAACAAGGGACCCTGCTCGTGGGCTGGGACGCGAGTGACCGTCGCCTGATCGATCAGTTCGTTCAAGTGGCGCACAGTTTTGGCGCGACCCTAGAACATCGTCAACGCGACGACTGGCCCGAGCAGTTCGAAGGCCTGAGTCCTCGCATCACCGAAGGCGTCCACATCGCGGGTGACGCGTGGCTCGATCCCGATCAAGCCGTGCGCCTGCTAGACGCAGCGCTCAACCTCCTGGGAGTAAAGACCATCATCGACCTGGTCACGCGAGTGGACTGCGCCGATCATCAGGTGCGCGTCTTTACCGCTTCAGAAGAGTTCCGCGCCGAGCGCGGACTGATCGCCACCGGCGCTTCGGGATTGCCCGAGGGACTGGTCTCGGGTGCGCGAAACGCGGTGCGTCCGGTACGCGGGGTCACCATGCGCGTTCAAGGACCCGACCGCAGTGACGTCGCGACCGTACGGGCTTACGTGCGGGGCCGGGCCTTTTACATGGTGAGTCGACCCGGCGGCTACTGCGTGCTTGGTGCGACCGCCGAAGAGCGCGCCGAAGCAGTCCTCGAGGTCGGTGAATTGCAGCGACTCCTGCGCGACGCACTGGACGTGGTTCCGGCGCTCGAGAGCGCGCACGTGCTCGAATACCGACTGGGGCTTCGCCCGGCGAGCCCGGACCTCGAGCCCTTCTTCGAAGTCTTCGGCGCTACCGGCTGGTCGTGGATCTCGGGTCACTACCGTCACGGCGTGACCCTCGCCCCACTGGCGGCCCAGGAGGCTCTCGAGCGGGTGGAGGCGCCGCGGTGATCACGGTGAACGGCGAACCCGTCGACACCAAGGACGTCACCATCGCGGTGCTGCTCGCCGACATGAACATCGAGACCCGTGGGGTGGCGGTCGCGATCAACGGTGAGATCGTCCGCCGTGGTGAGTGGTCACAAAAGAGAGTCGACGCGGGCGATCGCATCGAAATCGTCTCCGCTGTCGCGGGTGGGGCGTAGGAGGGAAATCAAGTGTCAACAACGGAACTACTCGAAGCGCTCGATGAGCGAATCGTCGATGCCATAAAGGCGAAGGCCACGGGTGAGACGATTGCGTATCTCTGCGAGGCCCGCGCCTGGCTGACCAACCCCGACCAGGCTCACGGCGCGCACCGTCTCGGAGCCTAAAGTTCGCGGCGCTAGCATTGATCGTTCGCGGGCTGTGGCTTAGTTTGGTCTAGAGCGCTCGGCTGGGGGCCGAGAGATCGGGAGTTCAAATCTCCCCAGCCCGACCAAAAAGGGGTGACGCGTTCTGACCCGTCGCCTAATCTCTAATCATCTCGGCGAGCTTCGCCGAGATGATTTTGACCCTGGAGACATTGTGCGCGCTCGTTGGACCCTCGTGCTCGTTCTCGCGACGACGTTTAGCTTTGTTGACGTTTCGCTGGCGAGTGGGGCGGGAACCGTGCCGCCCCAGAATCCAAGATCCAACATCGCGGCGGTACCCAGGTACTCCATCGTGAACAACAAGTCCTACGTGGTCGGTGCTGGATTGCCCGCGTGCTGGGCCTGGGGCAAGGACAATCGGCTGGTACCTCGCGCCTCGTCCACGACTTGCGTGAGTGACGAGATCGCCGCGACCAACCGCGCCCAAAGCGCCGAAGGGCTCGGGCCAATTACCCTGCCCAGCAACTTCGCCACCTTGAGCGTGCCCGACCAGCTACTGGTCATGGTCGACATCGAACGCGTGAGCCGTGGCGAAGTTCCCGTGCTGGGCGTGTCGGCTCAACTGAACGCCCTCGCGCAACGCGGGGCCGCCGCGCGAGAAGACCCCTCCCTTCCTTCGACGTCGTACTTTCCCAACGCCACCGGCGCCTACGTCGCCAACTGGGCCGGAGCCCTCAGCGCCCTGGACGCCAATTACGACTGGATGTACACCGACGGTTGGGCGGGGCGCGCGACCGACAACTACGACTGTACGAGTGCGCACGCGGCTGGGTGCTGGGGTCACCGTGACAATATCCTGGTCAACAGTTCGCGGATGCGCTGTCTGGTGACCACTTGTTCGCTCGTGATGGGCGGAGGTTACTCGTACCTCAAAGCCGGTGACAACTTCAGTTCATTCTCTGAACTGATAATCCAAGTATCGGGTACGCCCACGACCCTCTCCTACACCTGGGCCACCGCCCTCGCCGACGGCGCCAATCCGTAGCGACGCCAAGGTTTCAATCACGCCCGAGCTCCACGCAGTTCGACGTGAGTGAGCCGCCCGGCGTATAGATCCGCACCACCGCCGAGTAGCGCGCCCCAGGCGCGAAGTATCGAGCATGCGAGATCGTCACTGTGCTTCTTCGTATGTTGAACGTCGCGACGTAGTGGAACGACGCGACTCGTCCGATTCGCGCGCACGCGCCACCGGCAAAGGTGTCGATGACGGCGAGCGACGCGTCCTGTACTCCGGCGACCGACCAAACGACCCTCAGTGACGAAGTGACGAAGCTCACTCGCGCCAACGCCACGGACTTCACGGAACCGAACGCGCCCGCCGCGAAGTAGGGCAGCTCGTTCTTCCACGAAAAGACCGTCGCCGGTGGGTTGCCCGCGGGCAGTTCAATGAGCTGGGTGAACGAAGAGACCCCATGGACAACGGCGTAACCCGCGCCCATTTCGCACGTGACGCACCACAGTCCCACGCCGTCGTTGAAGTGGGGTGCGCTGCCTAAGAGCTCGTCGCGGTGGGCCCAACACCCGGGTGACCCAGACGAGAGGCACGCCACGTTCGAGGTCCCGAGGGCGCCGCCCCACCCGTCGGCGTAGAACATCATGTAGTCACCCGCCAGGACACTAAAACCAGCCGACCACGAGCCACCCCAACCGGTCATCCCGAGGGTGTCGTAGCCAGCGGCGAAGCCCGGTGCCAACGCCGGGTCACTCTCGTGCATCGCCGCCGTCGTGGTTTCGCGGTCCAGGGCCGAGTTAAGACCCAGGTAGGGCGGGTAGCCCCGCGCCACCCGCTCGAGATCCGTGACCACGAGTAATTGTTCGGGAACGCTGAGACTCGCCCAATTGGTCGGTAGGACCATGGGCGCCACGCTCTCCAAGGCACGGGCATTATTGATCGCCGCCAGCACGTAGGCCGTGCACGCCGGGGCGTTCGTGAAGGTCGGCCACGTCGGGCTCGCATTCACGCAAGGGTTCGCGCAGTTCTCGCTGCCCGTGGTTCCGGTGCAGTCGCCCAGGGTGAGAAAGTCGGGGTTCGGCGAGATGTTCGTTGCCGGGTTACCCGGCGCCTCCATGGTCAGTCGTGAAGGCGTGGGAGTCCCCGAGGTGAGAAGCAGTCCAATGCTCGTGATGAGCGCGGCGCTGAGCGCCACGCGAGCGAGGGTCGAGAAGTGTCGAGACAACGGGGCGAGGCTCGCGACCCCGCCCAAGAGCCGGCCCCGTAACCACCTCGCGGGGCTCGACTGGTCGCTCGCTCGTTCGTCCATGATTCGAGTTTGTCATCGACCCGCCTCACGCGCGAGAAGTCCGATTGGCCCAGCGGAGGAGTAGTTTTTGGTGGGAGCAACGAGGTTGACGCCGTGGTGTTCGCGGTCCCCGACGACGGAAGGGGTGGTGATGGACGAACGTGCTCGGCCCACCATCTCGATTGAGCCCGCCCCCGCGCGAAAGATCACGCCGGTCCCCTTCTCGTTCTGGCGACGCGATCTGTGGCTCCACTCGGTCATTGGCCTGTTCGTCCTCGCCTACTGTGTGTCGAGCATCGTGGTCTCACGCCCGAGCGGCTTTAACACCTTCTGGGACGGAGGGGTCTATACCGTCGCCGAGACGCTCCCGGTGATCGCGATGGTGCTGTGCGCTTGGCGCTGGCCGGCTCAACGCGCACCGTGGTTGCTCATCGGTGCCGGCGTGCTCGCTCACACCGTTGGTGACCTTATCTATTCCTTTCGTGACCAGAACCTGGTACCAACGCCGGTGCCCGCGCCCAGTGACTACGTGTACCTCGTCTCCTACGTGCTGCTGGTCGCTGGGGTCGTCCTGCTCACCCAGAGCAACGTCGGTCGAGTGCGCACGACCGTACGTCTGGAGGGAATCGTCGCCGGGCTCGCGGTGGCGGCCCTGGCGGCCCTCTTGTGGTTCGCACCCGTCTTCTCAGAGACCGGGTCGCTCTGGCACGTGGTCGTCGCCGACGTGTACCCCGTGGGCAACCTGGTGCTACTCGTGCTGCTGGTCTCGAGTCTCGCTCCCTACGGCTACCAGCCCAACGTGCCCGTCACGATGCTCCTCGCGGCGGTCGCGTGGTTCGTCTTTGGCGACGTGGTGTACTTCAGCCAAAGCGTGAGCGGAACGTACGTCTCGCGTACTTTCCTCGACGTCACCTGGGTCATCGGGCTCTGGTTGGCCGGACTCGCCGCGACGGCCGTGGACCGGAGGCGCTCGGGAGCCCTTCGACGCAAGCGCCCCGCTGACCGGGGAGTCACGATGGCACTCGTCGTGGCGGCTTCAGTGTGCGCCGCCGTTGCCGTGAGCTACCTCGTCGTGGCGGGCGTCGACACCGCGGCGATCGTGCTCGCGTGCTTCGGCCTCGTCGTGGCGGGCGTCGACCTCACGATGGCCAGGCGCGACGTGAGGCGAGTGGGGATCGTGCCCGCAGACATCGACGTCGTCACGGGACTCATGACCAGGGCGGCTTTCGGGCGCGAAGTCGATCGCATGCTCGCCGACGACAACAACACCGTGGTGGGCGTGGTCGCCTTGGACATCGTGGACTTCGCCGCCGTGAACAACGACATTGGTTACGCGATCGCTGACGAACTGTTGTGGGTCATTGGACGACGCGCCGCGCACCGTCTGGGTAGTGAAGTCGTCTTCGCGCGCCTCGAAGGCGACCACTTCGGTGCCGCGAGTGGCGCGAGTTCTGAAAAAGAGATAGCGGATCTCGCCCAGACCGTTCGCAACTTGACCGTGGACCGTTTCCGCCTCAGCGGTTTTTCAGTCGGCGTCATTGGACGAGTCGGGGTGGCCGTACGCGCGAGGGGCACAGCGAACGAAACCGACTTACTCGCGCTCGCCCAAGCGGCCTTCGAAGAAATAGGGCCCGCCAAGCCCGGCGCGTGACGCCAGGTCGGCGTCTTGCTCACTTCAGGCGCTGATGAGTTGTTCGCGATGGACGCGGCTCTAATTTGTGACTAAATACCCACGTCGGGCTGGGAAGAATACGAGTGCGAGCGAGCATACTTTCGACAAGTTCATTTGATCGACCACACCGGGGGGTGCCATGGGCAAGTACAGGGACGTCTGGCAGCGCAGCATTGATGACCCCGCGGGCTTCTGGGGTGAGGCCGCGAAGGGCATTGACTGGTTTCGCGAACCCAACATCGTCCTTGAGGACTCGAAGGCTCCGATCTACTCGTGGTTTCCCGACGGTGAACTAAACACTTGCTTTAACGCACTTGACCGCCACGTGCGCGACGGTCGTGGCGACCAACTGGCCCTCATCTACGACAGCCCAGTGTCCGCGACCAAGACCTCGTACACCTACAGCGCTCTGCGCGACGAGGTGGCCCTCTTCGCGGGTGTGTTAGACGAACTCGGGGTTAACAAAGGTGACCGCGTCGTGATCTACATGCCCATGATCCCCCAGGCCGTGATCGCGATGCTCGCCTGTGCGCGCCTGGGTGCGGTGCACTCGGTTGTTTTTGGCGGCTTTGCCTCGCACGAACTGGCGCTGCGCATCGAAGACGCCACCCCGAAGGTGGTGGTCTCGGCGTCGTGCGGCATCGAGGTGAGTCGGGTCATTGACTACAAGCCGCTGCTCGACGCCGCCTTAGCTGAGTCCAAGCACAAGCCCGCGCACACGGTGATCTACCAGCGTCCCCAGGTGCAGGCGACGCTCGAACCCGGACGCGACGTCGACTGGGACGAGGCGATGCAAAAGGCTAGGCCCGTTGACTGCGTGAGTGTCAATGGCGACGATCCGCTCTACATCCTCTACACCTCGGGCACCACCGGACGTCCCAAGGGCGTCGTGCGCGACAACGCGGGCCACGCGGTGGCGCTGCACTGGACGATGCAGAACGTCTATGACACCCAGCCCGGCGAGGTCTTCTGGGCCGCGTCGGACGTGGGCTGGGTCGTGGGTCACAGTTACATTGTCTACGCGCCGCTACTCGCGGGCTGCACGACGCTGCTCTACGAAGGTAAGCCCGTCGGCACGCCCGACGCGGGCGCCTACTGGCGCGTGATCGCCGAATACGGCGTGAAGACGCTCTTCACCGCTCCCACGGGCTTTCGCGCGATCAAGCGAGAGGACCCCGAGGGCTCGATGTTGGACCAGTACGACCTCTCAAAGTTCCGCTACCTCTTTCTCGCGGGCGAACGACTCGATCCCGAGACCTACACCTGGGCGAGCGAACTGCTCGGCGTGCCGGTCGTGGACCATTGGTGGCAGACCGAGACGGGCTGGCCCATTGCGTCGAACATGATGGGTCTCGAACCAATGCCCGCCAAACCCGGTTCGCCCACGGTGCCCGTGCCGGGTTTTGACGTGCGGATCTTTGACGAAAGCGGCGTCGAGGTGCCCGAAGGCCGCGAGGGTCTGATCATGATTCGCACTCCCCTGCCGCCGGGGTGCATGTCACACGTCTGGGGTGACGACGACAAGTTCTTTGACACCTACCTGCGCCAGTCGCCGGGTTTCTATCTCACCGGTGACGGTGGCCACTTCGACGAGGACGGCTATCTGTTCGTCATGGGCCGCGTCGACGACGTCATCAACGTCGCCGGGCACCGACTCTCGACGGGCGAGGTCGAAGAGATCCTCGCTTCGCACCCTGACGTCGCCGAGTGCGCCGTCATTGGCGTCGCGGACGACTTGAAGGGTCAGGTGCCCCGGGGTCTGGTCGTGCTAAAGGCGGGGGTTGATCGAGACCCGCAGGTCATCGGTGCCGAACTCGTCCAGCTCGTGCGCGACCAACTCGGTGCTGTCGTCTGTCTGCGCCAGGTCGACGTGATTGGGGCGCTGCCCAAGACCAGATCGGGCAAGGTACTGCGCAAGTCCATGCGAGCCATGGCCGACGGCGTGGACATCCCCGTGCCCTCGACGATCGACAATCCCTCGACCCTCGAGGCGTTGCGTCCGGTGCTCGCGAAAAGCTAGCGCGTGCTCTCTCTGGTCGGGCTCGATTGACTAGAGGAGGACTTGAGCGAGCGAACCCGTACGCCAAAGCGCTCACCCACTCGAGGGTTCAGGTGTTTTGCCTGATCGTGGGTAAGTTGCACCCAGGTAGTCGGGCCTTCGCCCTCACCTAGAATGACTCGCACCTCAAAGCCCAGTCGCACCACTTCGCGCACTTCGAGCGTCTCGCCCGGCTCGTTCGTGCTGACGAGTTCAAGTTCGTGGGGCCGGTACGAGATGCCGCCGAGCGAGGTGATCGGGCCGAGAAAAGACGCCACGAACTCAGTTGCCGGATGGTCGTAGACGAACGATGGACGTCCCGCCTGTTCGATCTTGCCCGCGTTCAAGATCACGAGACGGTCGGCGATCTCCATCGCCTCCACCTGGTCGTGGGTGACCAGGATGGTTGTGATACCGAGTTCCTGCTGGAGCGAATGGACCCAGCTGCGCAGTTCGGCGCGCACCTGCGCGTCCAAGGCGGCGAAGGGTTCGTCGAGTAACAACACGTCGGGTTTGATGGCGAGCGCGCGCGCGAGCGCCATGCGCTGACGCTGTCCGCCCGACAACTGGTGGGGATACTGCTCGGCGAACTCCTCGAGGCGCACGAGTCGAAGCAGTTCGTCGACCTGTTCGCGGCGCTGGGCGCGCGCGACGTGTTGGACCTTGAGTCCGTAGGCGACGTTCTCGCGCAGTGAGAGGTGGCGAAAAGGGGCGTAATCCTGAAAACAGAACCCGATGTGTCGGTCGCGCGCGGGCGTGTTGGTCACGTCCTTTCCCGCGAGCGATACTCGACCGCTGTCAAGGGGTATGAGACCCGCGATGATCTTGAGCAACGTTGATTTGCCCGAGCCCGAGGGGCCGAGCAGAGCCGTGAGTTCGCCCTCGTTCACCACGTCACTGATGCCGTCGAGGACCAGACGACCCCGGAACGACTTCGTGACCCCGTTATACGAAACTGCCATGACGCTTCCTTTCGAGTCGATGGCGCGAGACGCCAATGACGGTGAGGACCAGGACCGAAACGAGCGCGAGTAGCAATGCTCCCACGAAACCTTGGTAACTGTTGAAATTGTCGAAGTTGGCCCCGATGTTGAGCGTCAGGGTCTGAGTGATCAGGGCGATGTTGCCCGAAACAATGAGTACCGCGCCGTACTCTCCGATCACACGCGCCAGGGTCAACGTGACCCCGTACGCGGCCGCCCAGGCGATAGAACGCATCGTGATCGTAAAGAAGATCCGCGTGGGTTTAGCACCCAGGGTCGCCGCCGTCTGTTCTTGGTGATCGCCGACCTCGCGCAGCAGCGGGATCACCTGGCGCGACACGAGAGGCAACGAGACGAACACCGAAGCCAACACGATCGCGGGATAGGAGAACATCACGCGAAGACCCATCGCGGCGAAGGCCGAACCGAACCAGCCGTTCTGGGCGTACGCGAGTTCGAGAACCAGACCAACGATGATCGGCGAAAGAGCCAGGGGCACGTCGATTACGACGTCAAGCACCCTGCTCACCCTGGAAGGGCGTCGTACGATCCACAGCGACACGCCCACCCCGAAGAGTACGTTGAGCGGCACGGCCAAAATCGCGACCTTAGCGGTCAAGACGATCGCCAAATCCATGGCGTGATCGTGCAACGCCGCCCAGAGTTGGACCCAGCCGTGGCTGAACGCCTGTTGGAAGACAAAGCCCAGGGGTAGCGCGAGCAGCGCCCCCACGTAGGCGACCACGAGGACTCGCAGGACGAGTGACGAGCGTCTCATCCGCGCCTCAAGGCAAGTCGTCGAGCGACGACGTTGGTCGTGATCAATACCGCCAGCGCGCCCACGAGCAGGAACAGCGCGACAGCCGCAGCGCCCGAGTCGTTGCCTTGAGAGACTAGCGAGTACACATACGAGCTCGACACTTCGGAGTGGTACGGCAGATTATTGGAAATGAAGACCACCGAGCCGTACTCGCCGAGCGCCCTCGCGAAAGCGAGTCCAGTGCCCGTGAGCAGAGAAGGCAGAATCGCGGGCAAGGTCACGGTGCGAAATACTCGCCACGGAGAAGCCCCGAGGGTCGCCGCGGCGTCCTCGGCGTCGATGGTGAGCGACTCTAAGACCGGCTGAACCGCGCGAACCGAAAAGGGCAGCGTGACGAACATAATCGCGACGGTGATTCCCACCCAGGTGCCGGTGATGTTGAGGTGAAAGGGCGAGTGCGGACCGTAGAGGGTGTAGAAGGTCACCCCCGCCACGACCGTGGGTAGGGCGAAGGGCAGGTCGATGATCGCGTTGAGCACGCCTCGTCCGAGGAACCGGTCGCGAACGAGGACGTACGCCGTTGCGGTACCCGCAGCGGCGTTAAACAGGGCCGCGAAAAGCGAGCAGGCGACGGTCAACTTAAGTGCGTCGAGCGATTCGGTACTCGTCGCGGCGCTCCAGAAGACACCCAGGCCGTGGCTGAAAGCGTTGTTGAGCAGGGCCGCCATCGGAATCAGCACGAGCAGGCTCAGGTAGCCAATCGCGACGCCCTTGGCTAGATAGGTGCGTGGGTCATCGAGTGGACGCACGCCATGAACCGGCCGCCACGTGCGTGGCGGCCGGTCACTTGATAGATCGGGTGTACTAAGAGGCTTTACCGACAAATTGTTCCAAGTAGGTCACGATGCCCTCACTGGGGTGGGTCGAATTATTCTTCGGGAATGTTACCGTTGAACCGAAGAACTCAGGCTGGATCGTTGGCCACCCGTAACCGCTGAGGTTCACCACCGTCAAGAGGTCGGTCGGCTTCTGGAAGGCCGCGAAGGTGCTCTTGGTCTGATTCCAGACTGACTTGAGGACAGATCGGTAACCGAGACCCGCGAAGATCTGCTGACCGGGGACCGAGAAGAGGTACTTGTAGAACGCTACCGCCGCGGGGTTCTGAAGACCAGTGTTGGTGAGCGCTAATGGATTCTCGATCAAGATGGTCTGAGGCGGGACTACGACTTGGATTGCGTCGCCCGCCTTTTGAGCGGCGAGGGCGTCGTCCTCGTAGTCAAGTAGCACGTTGCCCGTCCCAGCGAGAAATGTCGACAACGCCGCTGAGCCACTCGTGGGCTGGGCAACCGTGTGCTCGAGAACCGACTTGAGGAAGTTCTGAGCCTGATTCGCGGTGTGCTTGGTCGCGATCCACGCGGCGTAGGCACCGAGCAAGTTCCACTTGGCGCTACCGGACGTGGCGGGATTTGGAGTCACGATCTGTACGCCGCTTCCGGTGAGTTGACTCCAGTTAGTGATACCGAGCGGGTTGCCCTTTCGAACGATGAAGACGACGGTCGAATCGGTGACCATACCCGCCGTTGGGTAGGTCGTCACGGCCTTGGCACCGAAGATTCGAGGGTTCACTCCGGCGATCGTGGCTTCTTGCTTCGCCCAGTTCGCGGGAACGTGATTGGCCTGCACGTCCAGTTCCATGTCGTTCCAGTAGGACAGGTTGATGACGTCTGCGGGTAGACCGTTGGCCACGTTCGTCGCCTCGGTACCCGAGGCACCGATTGAGTTCTTAAACGTGACGTTTTGTCCTGCTGGTGTCGCCTCGAACGCGGTTTCTTCCGCGGTGAGCGCAGGACCGACGACCGAGTAGCCGACGACGTTGACCGTGGTCGTGTTGGCGCCGCTCGCGGGCACGGTAATGGTGGCAACGACGGTGGCGGCAACCGCTCCGAAGGCCAATATCTGGGGCCATTTACGCACTGAGAACCTCATTAAAACTCTCTTTCTCTACTATTTCTAGTAACCAAATAGGAATAGTAATGTAGGTTAGCCGCTGGGTTGAGACGGGTCAAGTACTCAATCGACTTCGGAGCTCAATAAATCATTCCTCGCGCCACAACCCCAGTTCCTTCGCGGCGGCGGTAAGAGAATCACGAGACTTGGGGTGGGCGGCCTTCTCAATTAGGAGCCGAGCCTGGGCGTGCTGGCTGCGCCCAAAGAGCGGCGCGATCCCGTTCTCGGTGACCACGACCGAATGCTGGAACGACGTCGCGGGCACCTCGAGCAACGGCAAGATGCTCGAGGTCGCAGTTTTCTCGTGCCACGAGTGAAGAGCCAGCACCGACTGACCCTGCGCGGAGTGCAGCGCGCCGCCCACGAAGTCCGGTTGTCCCCCGTAGCCCGAGTAGATGGTCCCGCGAACGTAACTCGCGTTGGCCTGGGCGTAGAGGTCGATCTGGATCGCGGTGTTGATCGCGAGCATCAGGGGGTGTTCGGCGATGCGCGCGGGGTCGTTGACCGTTTCAGTGCGACGCATCACGAGGCGGGGATTGTCGTGGGCCCACTCGTAGAGTTCAGTGGATCCAAAAAGAAACGTCGAAGTTACCGTGCGCGAACGATCGAGCGCCCCAATGCGTTCGAGTGCTAAGACACCGTCACTGATCATCTCGGACCAGATACCGAGATCACGCAGTCCGTGCATGTGTGAGAGGGCCGCGTCAGGCAAGGCACCAATGCCCATTTGCAGCGTGCTGCCGTCGTGCGCGAGCGTGGCGACGTTCGCTCCGATGCGCAGCGCCACCTCGTCAGGTCCACGATCGACCGGTCCCGGTAACGCTTTGTCGTTCTCGAGAGCGAAGTCGATCGCGTCCACGCTCAACTCACCGTCACCCCTGGTGTAGGGCATGTGGGGGTTCACTTCGGCGATGACGAGTCCCCCACGTCGGCGAACTTCTTCAATGGCGGCGGGCATGATGTTCACCTCGATGCCGAGAGACACCTTGCCGCCCTTCGGCGCTGAAGTCTGGATCAAAACGGCATCGGGAGGACGGTTGAGCGCGAACAAGCGCGGCACCAGCGAGAGACGCATGGGCAGATAGTCCATCGTGGGGTCGTTGCGCACTCCGGGTCCGACGAAGGGGGTCTCGGTTACCAGGCCCTCACGTATGGGCCAGCCCGCTTGGGGATTGAGCACGAAAAGACGGCATCGCTCGAGGGTCGCAACGAGTATTCGCACTAACTCGTGCGGCGTGGCGAAATTTCCCGATACGGCGACGCGTGGCTCGACTCCTGGAAGCGCCTCCAGTCGCTGGGCGATGATGGCTTCGCTGACAAATTCCATGATGCACCTTTCACTTCGCGCCCGCTGTTCGGAACGCTCCCAGTCTCCTCTGGCGCGCTGTCTAGGTTCTAGGGCAGAACGTCACGGCCGACTCGACTCTTGAAACCCCGGTTCGACGGCCACGTTGTGCAACGAGCCCAAGCCTTCGATCGTGGTGTCGACGACGTCGCCGACAACGAGGAACAACGGCGGTTTGTGACCCTGGCCCACACCGCTGGGGCTTCCCGTGTACATGATGTCGCCGGGACGGATCTCGACGATGGAAGAGAGATACGAGACCAGTTGGGCGACGCTGAAAACCATGTCACTCGTGTTTGAGTTCTGGT
>Ga0302198_10002728_pt1 | contig 18316 bp, 17 predicted proteins | sample II_Bog_N2_2_FD_193521 | JGI IMG/M metagenome (GOLD analysis project Ga0302198, IMG submission 193521) | Peat permafrost microbial communities from Stordalen Mire near Abisko, Sweden - II_Bog_N2_2 | ecosystem: Environmental > Terrestrial > Soil > Wetlands > Peat | place: Sweden: Abisko... | reverse complement strand
CGTGCGGTGCTCAGGGTCCATGGTGGTCTCCCAGAGTTGCGTGGAGGTCATCTCGCCGAGGCCCTTGTAGCGCTGCACCTGGTAGTCCTTTTTGCCCTGTTCGACGATGTAGGCGAAGAGCTCGCGGGCGGTCTGCTTTTCAACCGGCTCGCGCAGTGCGCGGGCGGCGCGGCGGGCCTGTTTGGCCTCCGCCTGGACCTCGGCGGTTTCAGCCTCGGCGGCCTCGGGCTCGTCTGAACCGGCTTCGGCGCTTTCTTCAGCGCTAGCCTCAGAAGCGGTAGCTTTGGTGGCGAATTCGATGAGGAAAGGCGGCTCCAAGAATTCCTTGATGAGGGTGTATTTGGCCATCATCTGGCGGAACTCGGGGCTGGAGGCCAGGCCCCAATCGACGCAACGGGTGGCGCCCTGCGCATCGGTAAAGCAGATGGACCAGGTGTGGTGCTCTTCGTCCTCGACCGGACCGCTGAGCGATTTGAAGGCGAAGTCGTCGGCCATCTCGGCCAATTGAGCGTGAAGCAGGGCCAGCTTGGGCGGGATTTCGCTCTCGGACTTGGAGGTGAAGTCGGCGCGATGAACGAGTTCGGCTCGGGCCAGCAGTTCGGTCAGCCTTTCATTGCGGACACGCTTGTCGACCTTTTCGACGAAGTCAAGATACTCGCTCAGAATGCCCATAAAGCGGGTCAGGCTGGCGCCCTCGATGCGGCTGGCGGCTTCGCCGTGGCGCACGATCATGCCCTCGGAGGCGCGGTTGACCATCACCTTCACAAACTCGCGTTCATCCTTGATGTACTGTTCGAAGCGGCCCTTCTTGATCTTGAAGAGCGGTGGCTGCGCGATGTAGATATTGTCGCGCTTGATCAGCTCGGTCATGTGGCGGAAGAAAAATGTGAGCAGCAAGGTGCGGATGTGCGAGCCGTCTACGTCGGCGTCGGTCATGAGGATGATCTTGCCGTAGCGGATCTTGGTGGCGTCGAAGTCGTCCTTGCCGATGCCGCAGCCGAGAGCGGTAATCATGGCGCGGATTTCTTCGTGGCCGAGCATCTTGTCGTAGCGGGCCTTTTCGACGTTGAGGATCTTGCCCTTGAGGGGCAGGATGGCCTGGGTGCGGCGGTCGCGGCCCTGCTTGGCGGTGCCTCCGGCGCTCTCGCCCTCGACCAGATACAGTTCGCAACGGTCGGGGTTGCGCTCGGAGCAGTCGGCCAGCTTGCCGGGCAGTCCGCCGCCGTCGAGTGCGCCCTTGCGGCGAGTGAGGTCGCGGGCCTTGCGGGCTGCTTCGCGGGCGCGCGAGGCTTCGATGGCCTTGTTGATGATGCGCTTGGCGATGGGGGGATTCTGCTCGAGGAAGCCGCCCAGGCGCTCGTTGACGAAGGCCTGCACGGTGCCGGCGATGTCGGAGTTGAGCTTGCCCTTGGTCTGGCCCTCGAACTGCGGCTGCGAGAGCTTGACGCTGACCACGGCCACCAGTCCCTCGCGTACATCGTCGCCGCTCAGGTTCTCCTTCATGTCTTTGAAGAGGCCGAGCGACTGGCCGATGGCGTTGATCGTTCGAGTCAGAGAGGTCCGGAAACCGGAGAGGTGCGAACCGCCGTCGACCGTGTTGATGTTGTTGGCAAAGCTGAAGACCGTCTCGGAGTAGCTGTCGTTGTATTGGAGGGCGATTTCGATCTCGACGTTGTCGCGCATCGCCTCCATCATGATGGGCTTTTCGTGAAGCACGGCCTTGCCGCGATTGAGGTACTTCACAAACTCGGCGATGCCGCCAGCGTAGTGAAACTCGGCGTGGCGGGCTTCACCGGTCTTGGGGTCGGCGGTTCGCTCGTCGGTGAGCGAAATGGTGAGGCCTTTGTTGAGGAAGGCCATCTCGCGCAGACGCTGGGCAAGGGTGTCGTAGTTGTACTCGGTGGCGGTGAAGATGGTCTTGTCGGGCAAAAAGTGGACCTTGGTGCCTCGGCGCTTGCTGGTACCAGCCTGGCGCAGTTCGCTGACCGGATCGCCGCAACTGAAGTCCATCTCCCAAGTGTGGCCGTCGCGCCAGATTTCTACATTGAACTCCTGCGAGAGGGCGTTGACGCAACTGACGCCCACCCCGTGCAGGCCGCCGGAGACCTTGTAGGTGGAGGCGTCGAACTTGCCGCCGGCATGAAGCTTGGTGAGCACCACCTGCACGGCCGGCATCATCGTTCCGTTGGACAGGGGCATCATGTCGACCGGAATGCCGCGGCCGTCATCGACGACGGTGATGGAGTTGTCGACGTGAATGACGACGTCAATTTTCTTGGCGTACCCGGCCAGCGCCTCGTCCACGGAGTTGTCCACCACCTCGTAGACCAGGTGGTGCAGGCCCATCTCGCCGGTTGAACCGATGTACATGGCCGGGCGCAGTCGTACAGCCTCGAGGCCTTCGAGGATTTTGATGTTTTCGCCGGTATAGCTGCCGTTATTGCCGTTTTCTTCGGGAGGGAGATCGTCGTTGGGAATTACAGTGGCCATCGGGTTACCTTCGCAGGGCTTTCGCTTCCAACTCCACCAGGGGCGCGGGCTCCGGGGTGCGGCGCCGGGCCGAAATTCGGGGGTCTAAGCGGTTGAAAGACAGAGGCTTTTGAGCGAGCTTTCCTATGGTTATTTTACCATGCGGGGAGGGTAAGAAGGCTGGTAATTAACGGGCACTGGAAGGCGGTCGGCGGGGGCGAATTCGGTGGTGACGAAATTACGTTAGTAACTACTTCCGTTACCACTTGTGTATCTTCATGAATTTACTGGACTTATTTCGATCAAACCACTAGGATTCCTAGCATACAGGAGATGCTTCTTCTGTCAATCTGAATTTACGAGGGGTTACCGATCATGAAATTCACCATCCGCATCTTAGCACTGTCCGTTGTCGTCGCCGCCGCCGCCGCTGCTGCCACCACTCCCAAGGCCGCACCGGCCATTCCAAGTCACCAGTCGGCGACGGACAGCATGCCAGGGCCAGGATGCGGACCGCACATGGGCTGCCCGGTCGAGCCTCCTACGGGCGGCGGCCAGTAGTAATCAAAGGTAATCCCCGAAAGTACCGGAAGACAATGCCGTTTTGTGGTTGAGCGGCCGGTCTATTCGCGCTATTCTGAGAATGATCTTAGAGTGGCGGGAGGCCTTCATGTCTTCACAGACCGCAATGTCCATGATGAGCGTCGCCGAGTTCGGGCTATGGGCCTTGCTTGGCTTCCTGTTCTGGAGCAAGGGTCTGCATCGCCGCTTCCCGGCCATGGGATACTACTTGGCACTGCGTCTGGTGTCGATGCCAGTGCTGCTCGTGTTGTTTTATGGGCAGTCGCAGCACTGGTTCAACGACTACGCCTACATGTGCTATTTCTTCGCCTATTGGACGGTATATATCGCGAGCGCGGTGCTTCTCTTCTTTGTTTGCCAGGAGGTTTTCCGCTCCGCGCTTTCGGCCTTCTCAGGGCTCCAGAGGGTTGGAACGATCGTCTTTCGCTGGGTCGCAGTGGTTTCAGCCTTCGTAAGCCTGTCGACACTCTCCATCCAGCACACGAGCATCCTGATCATTCCCGCCATCGCCTACAAGTTGATGCGTTCGGTGAGCATTCTGGAGCTTTGCCTGCTCGCCTTTCTTTGCCTCAGCATGAATGCGCTGCGCCTTTCAGTTCGCGGCATGACCTTTGGGATTGCCCTTGGATTTGGCCTGATGTCCTCCAGCGACTTCATCCTCGCTTCATGGTGGTCGCAGAGCACGGCGCTGACTGATCCCGTGCAGTTTGTCTCCCAGGCGGTGATTCTGGTCGCGCTGGGGACCTGGGTCACCTACGCATCTCTACCCGACCTGGTCCGTCAGCCTGTCATGATGCCGGTCAACTCCGTCGTGCTGCGCTGGAACGAGATTGCCTGTGCTCTGGGCCATACCGGAACCCAGGTCGCCGTGCAGCAGCCAGCCAGCGGCTTCTTTCTCACCGATGTGGAGAAGGTAGTGGAAGATGTACTGACTCGCAACCTGAAGAACCGCGAATCGGAGACGTAGGAAAGACAGGGAATAGGGATTAGGGAACAGAATGCGCGCGAAAAGGCCACAGCGATGCTGTGGCCTTTTCGCGTAGAGACGCTTCAAATGGATGTTGCCGGATTTACTCGGCCGCTACGGGCTCGACCGAGGCGAACCGCCCGCGGTTGCCGCGATCAACGAACTTCACCCGGCCTGTGATCTTGGCAAAGAGCGTGTCGTCGGAGCCGATGCCCACGTTGACGCCCGGCTTGATGCGCGTGCCCCGCTGGCGCATGATGATCGAGCCGCCGGTAATCAGCTCGCCGGCAAAGGCCTTGACGCCCAGCCGCTGTGCATTGGAGTCCCGCCCGTTTGTGGAGCTGCCTCCACCCTTCTTATGTGCCATTGCGAATCCCCTTTTCCAGCCTACAGCTTAGAGCTCTCAGCTATCAGTTCTGCCCGTTTGGGCTCATACCCTTTGTATCCCGACGAAATAGCTGAAAGCAGAAGGCTGACAGCTTAAGTCTAACTAGGCGGCGGTGTAGGTTACGCCGTCGGCCTCGATGGTCTTGATGCGCACCTCGGTAAAATTCTGCCGATGCCCTTGTAGCTTCTTGTATTGCTTTTTCCGCTTGAGGTGGAAGACAAGGATCTTGTCTCCTCGGCCCTCGCCCACGACTTCAGCAATCACCTTGGCGATGGCCGGCTTGGCAACGGTGCCCGGCTCGCCCGAAACGGCCAGCACATCGTTGAATTCGATGGTTTTGGCTTCCTGGGCATTCTGCTCAGTCGAAACCACGCTCTCAATCTTCACGAGGTCGCCTGGTGCGACCCGATACTGCTTACCACCCGTGCGAATCACCGCGTACATAACCCCTCCAGCGCAGGTCCGGCTTGGCCGGTGCGCGTCTCAACAAATTAGCTCGGGCGGAAACTTCCGTACCGCAGTACGCTCTAGCCCACTCGTGCTCGGGCGAACGTCTGGCTCCACGGCCACAGGCAGGAATCGCCAAACTAGAGTAGTGTACCGGTTTTACTGGGCAAAGGTCAATTCTGCATCGAGAATAGTGCTCTCTCACCGTGCAAGGCGCAGTTGCCGCATGACCTGAGCACCCATCTCAGGCGGACCTACGTTGCAAGATGCACCACTGTGACATCTTGAGGGGGCGCCACATTCGCTGAACACGGAATTGCTCGGTCTCCTTGAAAAATGTCAGATGGTCGTGGGGACTTGTTCGAGGCTGGTTCAGCTTCCACTTTTCGAGCTTTTCGAGAAACGGGTCCATGGGCGGGTAAGGAGAGGTGATCATGAGCCGGCCACCGGGCCTCATCAGGGCAAAGCAATCGTCCAAGCAATCGACATGCTCGAGCACCTCGAAGGCGACGATCACATCGAAGGACTGGGGTTCGAGGCCGAGGCTCCTCCACTCGCGAATGTCGCCGACGACTGTGGCCGGAGGATTTATGTCGATGGATATCACCTGGCGGACGCCGCGTTCTCTGAGATGATTCCCGACCCAGCCGTCGCCGCAGCCGATCTCCAGCACACGATGATTTGTCGAGACCGCATTGAGGAAGTATGACTTCTTCAACCTCCGCGAGATGCTACTCAAGATTGGCAATGCGGACTCCCTGAGGGCGGCGTGATCGGTAGGGGCGCTCCCCGGTTTCGCATTGATCATAGCAGTGCGAAGGATGGCAGTCGATCCAATGATTCAGAGGTTTGGCACTCGAAGGTCATCAACTGAGACCTTTCATTCATGGCCGCGCCGGAACAACGTAGAAGAGAATGGCAAAATAGTGGGCTACACTGCCGGCCAGCACAAACAGGTGCCACAGGGCATGGAAGTAGCGCAGCCGGTCCAGGGCAAAGAAGATAATGCCCAGCGTGTAGGCCATGCCGCCCGCGCCCAGCCAGAGGACGCCGTGCCAGCCGAGAGTGTGGATCAGCGGCACCACCGCGACCACCACAAACCAGCCTTGCGCCAGATAGACAAGCGCCGAGGCCAACTCAAAACGATCCACGGCAAAGCTTTTGAAGACGACCCCGGCCACGGCGAGCCCCCACTCGATGCCGAAGATCGTCCAGCCCAGCGGGCCGCGCAGCGTAATCAGCGTGAACGGCGTATAAGTGCCGGCGATCAGCAGGTAGATGGCCGAATGGTCGAGGATGTGAAAGACATGGCGCGCCCGCGTGCGCACCAGCGAGTGATAGAGCGTCGAGCAGAGGTAAACCAGGACCAGAGTGACGGAAAAGATGGAGCAGCTCACGACGAGCCGCGCCGTGCCGTGCGTCGAGGCTGCGATCAGGACCACCGCGCCGATGATGGCCAGCACCGCGCCGATGCCGTGCGAGATGGCATTGGCCAGAATGTCGCCCAGATGGTAGCGGGGTTGCACAGAATGATGATAGCGCCGGCGCATGGATCGCCCGAAAGCAAGAGACCTTTTGCGATTGCCGGAATCGGAATCGCAAACAGATGCGAATGGAACAATCGCGTTGAAGTGCCGATGAACGGATTACACCAGCAATGGGAAAGCGCGAACTCGGGCGCGCAGCCGGGGTGGTGCGGCGTACGTGCGTGCGGAGGCAAGAAATGGAAGGCCAATTCCAGGTGGGGCGCGGTTCATGCACGACCACCGAAGAAAGCCGTGACGCCATACCGGCAATCGAGCCGAATCGGAAGGGACGAGCTTGGCAATTCGTCGACGAGTTTCAGCAACTTCTGGGAGACGACTCCGAACCCGACATTCGTTTCTTTGTTGATAGCTGGACCTCAGGTACAGCCGCGGCGGTGGAGAACTTCCAGCAAAGACGTCAGAGAGAGCCAGAGCGCGAGCGTCCGAGAGACGCGTTTCGTGCGTCCGACAGCCTGGATATCCTGTCTTCCACGCAGGAACGGGCGCTGCATGGGGAGTTCGCCTCTTCAATCCCCAGCACGACGGTTTCGGGTGATTTCAAGGACGGCTGGCGGCCGCAGCCTGATGAAGATCCTGTGGCGCGAATGCAGGAACAGGCTTGGCAGGAATGGGAGAGATTCACTGAAGAGCTCGGCGCCAGCTCCGGCACTGTCCATCCCATGACGCTGGAGAGCGCCCGCCTGCTGCTGGGAGTGCCCCCGGCCAGCACGCGGAAGCAGATCAAAGCGGCGTACCGGAAGATGGTAAGTCAGTGGCATCCCGACCGGCTCGAACTCAGGACGGAAGATGTTCGCCAGTTTGCCACGGAACGAATGGCCGCAATCAACGAAGCCTACCACCTGCTGCTAGGTGAGCTGCGGTAGGAATCCGGCTGGTCTTCACCAGGCCTCTGCTCCGGCCGGTTTTGAGAAAGCTCACATTGACTAGAACTGGTTGCATAAACCTCATCAAGGCAGCCGAAAGGCAGCCTCAGGGGCTAAAGCCCGGCATTTGTTTTGTTGCGTTTGCGGCACGACTGAAGTCGTGCCCTGACGCTTGTCGGAGCTTCGCAGGGGTCTTTTCCGCGGCCTGTGAAGTCGTGCCTTGATACAAAGCCGGCTTGGAATGAATTTTCCAAAGCCTGTAAAGCAGTGCCCTTTCAAAAACATATTTATGCAACCAACTCCGGGACATTCGTTGCGGGCGCTGACCCACGCCGTGCAAGTTGATGGTAGCCAGGGTTTCGCCTTAGTCTTGGGCGAGAGGGTAAACCTTGACGGACTTGCGATCTGCCGTAGCGCCAACCGTATCCACCGATGGAAGCGCCCCATCGCTGCTGTTGCGCGGGCTGCGGAAGGCGTATGGTGATGTGGTCGCGGTGGATGGCCTGGACCTCGAGGTAGCGCGCGGCGAGTGCTTCGGCCTGCTGGGGCCGAATGGCGCGGGCAAGACGACGACGATCGAAATCTGCGAGGGACTGACGGCTGCCGACGATGGGACCGTGGAACTGCTGGGCCTCGACTGGCGCACGGGAGCCGGCGATCTGCGCCAGCGCATCGGTGTTCAATTGCAGGAGACGCAGTTTCCAGATAAGGCGACCGTGGAGGAGACGCTGCGGCTCTTTCGCAGCTTCTACCACCGGGGAATTCCGGTGGACGAATCGATCCGGACGGCGCAGCTCGAAGACAAGCGCGGCGCTCGCGTGGGCACACTGTCGGGCGGGCAAAAACAGAGGCTTGCGATGGCCTGCGCGCTGGTGGGCGATCCGGAGCTGCTGTTTCTGGATGAGCCGACGACTGGGCTTGATCCTCAGGCGCGGCGGCATTTGTGGGACTTAGTGGACGCGCTGAAGCAGGCGGGGCGCACCATTATTCTGACGACGCACTATATGGAAGAAGCCGAGCGGCTCTGCGACCGCGTAGCCATCATGGACCATGGACGGACGATCGCGCAGGGAACAACACGGCAGCTCATTGAATTGGTGGGCGCGGAGCACATTGTCGAGTTCGCCGTGACCGGCCGTGAGACGAGCGATGTGAATGTCGCGCTGCTGATGGCGATTCCGGGTGTTCAATCCCATAGTCTAGACGCCGGGCTGCATCAGCTTTCGGTCGGCGAACTGCACACCGCAGCGCCGCGCATCTTTGCCGCCCTCGACGAACAGGGGCTGAACCTGAGTGAGTTTCGCACTCATTCCGCGACGCTAGAGGACGTCTTCGTGAGCCTGACGGGAAGGAAACTGCGCGATGAGTAACTTTGAAGCCAGCTCACTGTTTCAACTCACCGCCATGCGCATCCGACTTTTTCTGCGCGAGCCGGAGGCGATCTTCTGGACTTTCGTTTTTCCGATTCTGCTGGCACTGGGGCTGGGTATCGCCTTTCGCAACCGGCCGGCGGATGTGCTGCAGGTGGGCGCGACGACCACGCAACTGACTCAGGCGCTGGCCGCCGACAAGGGGCTGACCGCGGCGACGATGGACGAGGCGGCCGGAACGCATAAGCTGGCGACGGGAGAGATTCTGCTGCTGGCGATTCAGAGGCCGAATGGGGTTGACTATAAATTTGACGACACCAACCCCGATGCGCGAACGGCGCGTCTGGTGGCGGACCGGGCGATTCAGACGGCGGCGGGGCGGCAGGATGCGGTGCGCGGCGGGAACCAGTTAGTGCACGAGGCGGGTGCGCGTTACATTGACTTCCTGGTGCCGGGCCTCCTGGGGATGAACCTGATTGGCTCGGCGATGTGGAGCCTGGGCTTTGCCATTGTCGACGCCCGGCAAAAGAAGCTGCTCAAGCGGATGGTGGCTTCGCCGATGCCGCGCTGGCAGTATCTCGCCTCGTTCCTCTTCTCGCGGCTTGGCATGCTGGTCATCGAGGTCGCGGTCTTTCTGGGCTTTGCGCGGCTGGCCTTCGGGGTGCCTTTTCGCGGCTCGCTGTGGCAGTTGGGATTGCTGTGCGTGCTCGCTTCGCTGGCATTTTCAGCGCTGGGGCTGCTGGTCAGTTCGCGCGTCAAAACCATCGAGGCTGCCAATGGCCTGATGAATCTGGTCATGCTGCCCATGTGGATTCTCTCCGGCATCTTCTTTTCGGCCACGCGCTTTCCGGTGGTGATTCAGCCGCTGGTGCGGGCTCTTCCGCTCACCGCGGCCATCGACGCGCTGCGGGGCAACATGCTGCAAGGGATGAGTCTGGGCCAGTTGGGCGCGCCGATTGCGATTTTGCTGGCGTGGCTTGTGGTTCCGTTTGTTGTCTCGATGTGGATCTTTCGCTGGCGATGAGGCAGGATGCTTGGCGCGCCAGGTAATGCCCTATTGCGCATAATGCTCTATGTGGCATAATAGAATTATGAGCTGGTCGGTAGACTTCCACCCGATATTCAAGGCAGAGGTGCTGGAACTGCCAAGAGCGGTGCGAATTGAACTGGTTGCTTCGCTTCGCCGTTGCGGGAATTCGGACCAGCTTTGGGACGGCCCGACGTGGACACACTGAAGGATTCGCATTACGCGAACATGAAGGAACTTCGCTTCAGGGCCGATGGAGGCGTCTGGCGCGTTGCCTTTGCCTTTGACCCTCGGAGGAATGCGGTTCTGCTTGTCGCAGGAGACAAATCGGGTGTGAGCGAGAGGACATTCTACAAGAGGTTGATCGACAAGGCCGACAAACGGTACAGAGACCACCTCGAAACTCTCGAGGCAAAGGAGTAATTGCGATGTACAGACCCATTCCGCTTGAGGAAGTCATTGCTGCAATGCCCTTGGACGAGCAAAGGGCCGTTGCAAAAAGGGGCGCCGAGTTGGTGGCCAAGGTAAGGCGGCGCATGACGCTGGCTGAACTGCGCAAGGGGCGCAAGATCAGCCAGGCGACGGTTGCCGAGGCGCTGGGAATAGGCCAGATGCAGATTTCGCGGCTGGAGAAGCGTAAGGACCCGCGTCTGTCTACTATGGCGCGCACGGTGGCAGCGATGGGAGGCCACCTGACGATGATTGCGACCTTCCCGGATCAGGAGCCGGTCGTGCTGGTGGCTTCGAAGTTTGCGGAAAAGACTGAGAAGGCAGCGGGGAAGAAGGCCCGGGCCTGAAGGCCGCGTCTTTCAGGCTGATCATTTCATGGGCCTGAAGGCCCATGCTCCCTCCGATTTCTTCGAATTGCTTTTTTGGCGTCAGAGGAATGCGCCCAAAGGTTCGTGGTTTCCCAGGTCCCAAAAGCGGGACCTGGGGCACCCGGCTATCCCACATTTCACAATCGAGATGTGAGGCACGCGGCCTATAGATTATCCTGTTGCTAAATATGCGTTTTTTTGTATAATAACAGAGTGATCAAGAGCGCCAAGCCAATCGAGTTCCGCGGTGGAGCGCTGGACGAACTTTGTCGGTTTCCTACTGCGGCGAGGCGAGAGGCGGGCTACCAGCTTTATCAAGTGCAGGAAGGGCTGGACCCGGACGACTGGAAGCCGATGAACAGCATCGGCCAAGGCGTGCGTGAGATTCGGATTCGAGAGGTAAATGGGGCATTCCGCGTAATCTACGTCGCCAAGTTTGCAGACGCGATCTATGTCCTGCATTGCTTTCAGAAGAAGACGCAGAAGGCCAGCTCCGAGGACATTGCACTTGCCTCGCGGTGCTACAAGGATTTGATCCGGGAGTTGAACTCATGACCAAGAATCGTTTTGCCAGTGTGTGGGACGCCATTGAAGAGACTCCGGCGCAGGCTGAGAACCTGAAGCTGCGCTCCAGACTGATGCTGGCCCTCAAGCGGCACATCGAACGCGAAGGATTGAGCCAGACCGAGGCGGCCAAGGTCTTCGGCGTGACTCAGCCGCGCATCTCCAACCTGATGCGCGGCAAGATTGAAGTCTTCGGGCTGGATATGCTGGTCAACATGCTTTCCGCGGCTGGGCTGCGCGTGACCGTGCAGGTGAAGAAGGCAGCGTAGGACTGGCCGCCCAGGCGGGCGCGCTTCGCGCTAGGGGTTCGTGGTTTCCCGGGTCCCAGGAGCGGGACCTGGGGCACCCGGCTATATGATCCAGCAAGGAAGGCTCTGATATGGAGTGACCCGTCAACCTCTGCACATTGATGGGGTGGTTTTTGTCGTTGTCTTTGCTTTTGTCGCTGTTCGAGGACAGGGCCAGCAGCGGCCGGGGCAGGTAGTTGCGACGATTGATCAGTCTGATATTCGCGGGTCGAAACCGCATAATCTTGATCCGTCGGGAGCTGCCTCTGACTAAAGTCGCGAGTCCGGCTGAGCCTGTCGCATAGAGCCTGCGAGGATTCTCCTTCGTGCTTGCTCCGCCTGCTGCTGGCTCTGTCCTCAACCATCCCACGGACGAAGACCTGTCCGTGGGAACCCTGGTCGAATTGGAATTCACTGTTCATCTGTCAGCTTTTGCTTTTTCATTTTTTGGAAAGTTTTTGTTTTTGCCTTTGTTCTTGCTCTTCCTCAGGCCGCCATCTGAAGTTTGCCGGCCGCTTCCGCCTTGATCCCGATGGCCCAGATGAAGCCCAGCAGTTCGCGCCCCACGGCGGTGACGATCTTGCGTTGGTCCTTGCCTGCAGCCGCCAGCCGGGCATAACGTTTCGTGAGCCGAACCTGCGCCTTCCAAGCGATTTCCTTGATGGGTTCCGGCACTCCTTCTTGTCGCTTGCGCAGCGCAGGCCCAATGCCTGGCCGCAGTCGATAACTCCAGGCCGCCTCAATAACGATGCGCCGCAGATGCGCGTTGCCTGTCTTGGTGATGCTGCCACGTCGCGTTCGCTTCCCGCTGGAGTTTTCGCTGGGAACCGCGCCGCTGTAACCCATCAACTGCCGCGGCGTATCGAAGCGAGTGATGCTGCCTAACTCGGCCACGATCGTCACCGCAGAAATCTCCGCGACGCCGCGCAAAGCCTGCAAGCCCTTGACCACCTCCTGCACTGCGGGCGCAGCCAGCTTCACGGCTTCCGTGATTGCTTGCTCCAGGCGGCGAACCCGCTCGCTCATGTGATCGACCTCGTGCAGATAATCCAGCATCGTGGCCTCGCGCGCCACCTGCGCAAAGTGAACCTGCCGCACCCAGGCCATGTAAGGGGCCGTCCACGCCTTCATCCCCACCGCGGGCCGCCGGCCCATGCGCAGCAGAAACTTGGCTAACCGGTGCCGCGCCCGCAACTGATCCTGCTTGGCCGCTTCGCGCGCTCGCACCAGATCGCGCAGCGACTCCGACCCTTCGTCCGGAACCCATACCGCCGTCAGATCGCCTGACCGGTAACTGCGCGCCAATCGCTCGGCATCGCGGCGATCCGTCTTCACACGGTCACCGGCCTTCATCGGAACCAGTGTCGGCGCAATCACCTCGCACGCGACGCCCAACTCGGCCAACTGCCAATAAAGCACATAGCCTGTCGGACCGGCTTCATAGCAGGCCTTCAGTTGCTCAACGGGCCCCAATTTCTTCACCAGCTTGCGGATCGACTCCGCGCGGTTGGCTATCGTCCCCAGGCTGCGCACCTCGCCATCCGGCTCGGCAACCGCAACTGCAATCGTTTCGGCATGGACATCCAAGCCCAAAAATCGTACCTTGTTTTTCATGACCGGTTCCTCTCCGCTTGTGGCTCTGATCTGTGATCCTGCTTGGCTCACAGCTTAACCCACGGCCAGCGCAGGGAGCCGGTCACTCCATGATGACTAAAGAACAATCACAGCTGATCCTTCCGCGGTCTCATGCTTCACCGCTTCGAGCGCGTTGTTCGCGTCCTCCAGTGAGAACGTGGCGACACGCGGACGGAAATTCAGATCGCGAGCCATGGCGAGGAAGTCGCGGGCATCCTGCCTCGTCATGTTGGCCACGCTGCGAATCTGGCGCTCGCCCCAGAGCAGTTTGTCGTAATCGAAGGCGGGCATCTGATCCAGGTGAATGGCGTTGATGGCCACCACCCCGCCTTTGCGCAGGGCGGCGAGGGCGCTGACGACAACCTTTCCGCTGGGAGCGAAGGTGATGGCGCGATCAAGCTCGGTGGGGGGCTTTGCGTTTTCGTCGCCAACCCAGGCAGCGCCGAGCGACTCAGCGGCCTTGCGGTGAGCCTCGCCGCGAGTGATGACATAGACCGCGCAATCCCAAAACTGGAGGATGCGAATCGCCAGCCCTGCCGAACTGCCAAACCCAAAGAGACCGACGCGCTCTCCGCGCTGAACCCCGGCAACGCGAAGGCTGCGAAAGCCGATGATACCCGCGCAGAGCAGCGGGGCAACGTGGGACTCGTCCAGGCCCGCCGGCAAAGGAATCGCGAAGTCGGCGCGAACCGACGCATACTCCGCATAGCCGCCATTCACCGAATAGCCGGTAAAGACGGGATGATCGCAGAGGTTCTCCATCTCGTGGCGGCAGAACCAGCAATCGCCGTCTACCCCGCCCATCCAGGAGACGCCTACGCGCGTTCCGATCGGCAGATTCTGGGTTGCGCTTTCAACCACTTCACCGACAATTTGATGACCGGGAATGATGCGCGGCCGGATGGGCGGAAGATCGCCTTCGACGATGTGGAGATCGGTGCGGCAGACCCCACATGCGATGACCTTGAGCAGTACTTCTCCGGGATGCGGCTGAGGCCGCGGAAGATCTTCGATTGAAATCCAACTTCCGGGTGCACTCACTCTGGGATCGAAGATGGCTGCTTTCATCGAATTCCTCCGAGCACAATCTTACTTTGAGGACGCACGCAGCCACGAGTGGTCAGCCGCCTCGACTTCCAGACCTTGAACCATCGAAGTCTGCGGCATTGAGCTTCTGAGATCTCCCAGTTCACAACAATCCTCTGATCGGGCGACCAGAGAATTCATCGAGTGGCACAGTTCGGAGCCTATGTTCGCCTTCAACAAAACAGTGGCTACCCGTCACCAGGTAGCCACTGAAAAGAGGCACTACGCCTCAACCACCATCAAACTGCGCCTTGCTACAGCCAGGAGGCTGGCGTACGACGCAGAGCTGAGTGAACTCCCATTCGCTTAGAAGACGATCTTCCCTGCAAACTGCACCAGGCGTGGATTGTTCAACTGCACGTTGCCCGAGAACTGGCCGAAGTTTGCGTTTCCATAGGACCGTCCCGACGGCGGCGTGAACTGCACATGGTTGAAGGTGTTGAAGATTTCTACACGGAACTCGAAGCCAAGCTTATTGTCGGGCCCGAAGTTTGTGTGCTTGAAGGCGGCAAAGTCCCAGTTGTCGATGCCCTGAGCTCTGAGACTCGGGTCGACACGCGGCTCGTTTCCGAAAGTGTACTGTGGAGCTAAGGAGAAGCAGGCTCCGTTGATCCAACCGCCCGTGCCCGCAAGACCAGCTTTGACGCGAGCGTCTGCGCTTCCACTGGCGGCCTTCTTGCAACCGGGAACGACGTTTGGACGGAGGTTAGCCCCAAAGTAGGTCGGGGTGCCGTTGCCTGCCGAGCCGATGTTGATGGGAAAACCGCTCTGGAACGTGGTTACGCCGTCAATTCCCCAACCGCTGACGACCTTGTCGGCCATAGGCGAAAGATCGCTGAGGTATGCCTTGTTCTTTCCGATCGGCAGGTCAAGCACATAGCTGACGATGAGGTGTTGCGGAACGTCCTGTGAAGAGAGAGACTTCTCGCCTCGCAGATTGTTATAGTCCTGAATTCCGCCTGCCCCGCCAGTTTCCAGCCAGGAAGTGATGGTGTCTGTGTTGCTGATGAGCTTGGCCCAGGTGTAAGCAGCCAACAGCGTGCCTCCACCCGCGAAGCGCTTTTGCAACGTGGCCTGAAGAGAGTTATAGGTGCTGCCGAACAATCCCGCGCCGGCAGATGAGACGCCGCCGTATTGAGGGAAGGGACGCAACAATTGCCCAGCGGTGTTGCCGCTACTGAACGGGTTCACAATAGTCTGGTTGATACTGACTTGAGAGTCGGCGTAGGCCACCCGCTCCGACGGGGGGCCGGTGTAGGCGGCATAGGCTGCCGCGTACTGTTGTGCCGCCTGACCAAGATAGTTATCCCCAATCTGGTCGATCTGCGGATTGTACGATGGCAAGTGCGTCCCCTTATTGGCGCCGTACGCTACATCAGCGAACCATCCGCCCCAGAGAGTGCGCTGGACATCGAAGTTCCACTGCTGCATATAGCCGTAGTTGTACTGTGGAATGTCGACCGTTGGGCTGGCGCCCTCAACATTCACTGCAACCTGCGGAACGCCGGGAATTGAGGAGGCTGCGCGCCCAGGAGGCGCGATAAAGCTCGCCCACGGAGTGGTGATCGTGTTGGTTGGGACTTTGTCGTTGCTGTTGCTCTGCTGGTAATCCGTCACGCTTGTGTTCGCCTGGTCGTTCACAGCATTGGTGGCCCAATTGGCATCAAGCGGAATCCAGAACACCCCGTAGCCGCCGCGCACGACGGTCTTCGGGTCGATGCTGTAAGCGAAGCCGACGCGTGGCGCAATGCCAATCCTGTTCGGATCGAGATTGTAACGGCTGGTGCGCCCGCCAGACGTGGCGACCAGTTTATCCGCGCCGAGCACCGCTTGACCGGTTAGCGCAGTGGCAATTGGATCGACCGCGGTCGGATCGAAGTACGAAAGGTTATTGTGCCGCTCCGACCACGGACTCTGGTATTCGTAACGCAGGCCAAGGTTGAGTGTCAGTTTGGAACTGGTGTGGTAGGTGTCATTGACGTAAAAGGCGGTGAGGGTCGCTTTCGAAAGCGGCTCGCTGGGAACCACCGCCGTGCCAAACTGGTGGTTGCCAACGCTGTTGGACGAGTTCTGACCCCATCCCATCAGATAATCCGCAAGCCCCAAAGGAACTGGGCTGGCGGCAGCATAGTCCTCCGTGAACGATCCGCTAAAACCGATGCACCCGCTGACGATGTTGCTCTGTGCGTAGTCGTCAAGAGTGATTTCGTATTGGAAGCCCGTCTGGAGGGTATGGCGTCCCCGGATCAGGGTGACGTACGGGGAAATCCAATATTGGGTGTCATGGTCGACGATATAGCTCTGCCCCTGGCTGGCCGTAAGGTCATCGGACTCGCCCACGACGACAGTCGTAAGCGGCGTTCTTTCCGAGGTGGGTATCTCACCATTGAACGCGGCAGGCCAACCCACGGTTGTGAAGTCAAAGCCCGAGTTTTTGGGTGTACGCAGGTAGTTGAAGCGGGTGGCCGATACGTCCAGATTGCCGATGAGATTCGAGTTGAAGACGTAGTTGTAGCCAGTGGCGATTCCCTTGGAGGTCATCGTCTCTGTGCAGCGATCCAGACAAAGGCCCTTGCCTTCCGGATCCTCGGGCTGATTCAAATTGTTCCATTGGCTGAAACGGCCGAAGATATGCTGCGCTTCGTTGATCTTGTGGTCCACGCGCACGATGTTCTGGTTTTGATTGCCGCCCAGGCTGTAACTTCCAACGAAGTTGTTCGTCGGGTCGCCGTTTGTAGGAGCCGGCCAAAGGCTCATCAGCGCTTTTGCCGTCGGGTTCACGCGGGCTTTTGGAATCACAAAGCCCGTCAGGGGAGTAGAGTTGTAGCCCCCAGCGCAACCGCCATTACCGATCGTACCTGGGGTGTTAGTCAGGTTTCCACCGCACGGATCCACAAGCGACGGAACCTTTTCTGCCCCTGCAATGAGGGAGAGATCCACGTCATTGCCGGCTGCCACATCGGATTGCACCTGGGCCGTTGGAACAGTATCCAGCCAGGGCGCGGAGGAGCGCAGGCGGAAGCCTTCGTAGCTGTAGAAGAAGAAGGTCCTGTCCTTGAATATCCTTCCACCAGCGTTGCCGCCAAACTGATTCTGAATCCACGGAGCTCTTTTGAGTCCGTTGTTATTCGAAACCCAGTCGTTGGCATTAAGCACCTTGTTGCGGATGTACTCATAGGCCTCGCCGTGGAAGTGATTGCTGCCGCTCTTGGTGCTCAGGTTGAGAACTCCGCCTGCCAACTTGCCCCACTCCGGGCCGATGTTATTGGTCTGCACTTTGAATTCCCCCACCGAATCCTGCGTGGGAATCAGAATGGGCAGGTTGATATATCCGATGTTGAGCGGCTGGCCATCCAGATATTCGGCGCTTTGATTGGCGAAGGCGCCGCCGATCTGGAAGTTTCCCCACGAGAAGGGATTCTGGCCGGTCGCCGTGGCCCCGGCCTGCCCTTGCATGACGACGGAGGGCGCGACCTCGACGAGGCTGAAGACGTTGCGCCCATTCAGGGGCAGCTCGTCGGCATTGCGCTCCTCGACCACCTGACCGAGAGAGGAAGTCTCGGCCTGTAAAAGCGGGACGTCTGTTGCGACGGTAACACTCTCTGTCACCTCGCCCACGGTCAGCGTAACGTCAACGCGGGCCGTCTGCTGGACCTGAATGACAATGTTCGGCCGGTTCACGCGTTTGAATCCGGTCTTTTCAACCGTAAGACGATACGTGCCGGGGTTGAGGTTCACGAAGGAATACAGCCCTGTGTCGCCTGTTTTCTGCGACTGTTTTTCCGCTGTTGCCTCGCTGGTGAGTGTGACGTTTGCGCCTACCTCTATCGCACCGGTTGAGTCTACTACCGTTCCGGTCAGGGATCCGTAGGTCGATTGTGCTCTCAGGGAAAAAGAGCACGCCAACAAGAGAATTACGCTGAGAAGGCCGCGCGCGAGTGCCCGACCTGACATCTTTGCGCCTACCTTTGACATGGTGCCTCCAAAAGGTGGTTCTGTTGTGGAGGGCATACGAATGAACGCGCGCCCCCACTAAGCGAGATACGCTGAAACTGGAAAATATGTACCAAATTGCACGCAAATAGGCGTGGGCTACTTCCCGGACGCAGCTTGAAAAAGCGCATACTCCCGCTTGGCATCGGCAGTGCGGCCGGAGATCGTATAGAGATGCATCAGGCGGTAATGTATTAATTTATCTGGATTTACATCGTGTTCTGCCACGACCAGAATCTGAATGGCGGCTGTCGTGTTCCCCAGTTTTTGCTC
>Ga0302198_10002715_pt1 | contig 18364 bp, 19 predicted proteins | sample II_Bog_N2_2_FD_193521 | JGI IMG/M metagenome (GOLD analysis project Ga0302198, IMG submission 193521) | Peat permafrost microbial communities from Stordalen Mire near Abisko, Sweden - II_Bog_N2_2 | ecosystem: Environmental > Terrestrial > Soil > Wetlands > Peat | place: Sweden: Abisko... | reverse complement strand
CAAAAACCGGAACAAGCTCGAGGGCTACAGCAGTTCTGGAAGTGCCCTCGCCGCTGGGGTGTGCTCGCTGCCAACTTCAGCGGAGAAACCGAAGCCCTTCGCAGTCTGCTCAGGCGCGGCCTCACTTCACCCGTTTCGCCACCAGATCTTCTTCGGCAAAATCTCCCACCTTGCGATGCAGTTTTAGCTCGTCCCCGGAGAGCGTTCCCGTGTAGGTGATCACGATCTGGTTGCCGTTGAAGTTAAGGTTCTCGACAAAGGTAACAGCGTTGCCTTTAATCGTTCCCCCGGTGATATCGGTCGATCCATTGTCGTTCTTGGCTGTGCCGGTAAGCTTTTCGCCATCGGCCTTCAGCGTGTAAGTGTAATGCTGCTCGCCAATCTGTGTATCGAAGGTTGCTTTCCATTGTCCGTCGATATCCGCCGCAAGTGCCGGCACGGCCAGGCCGGCAATCAACATCGCAAATGCAATCGCGTTGCGCAGTTTCATAACCTCAGTCTCCTTTGAAAACGCCCCACAATCAGTTCGTCGCAACAGTACCTGAGACTCCGTCCGAGTGTCAAAATCGGCAGGCGACAGTTTCGATTGACACTCTCGCCCGAACCAATCATGATTTCTCCGAGTGAGCTACTGGTTCACGCCCCGGCCGAAACAAGTCAAAGCTCTTTTGGGGGTTCTCGATGCGCATTCCCGTCTCTCCGATCCTTGCCGGCATTACGGTGCTTGTTTCCGGATGCGCCGTTCATCGCATCCCAGCGAGCGCGCCGCTTGCACCACCTGTCGCGGTATCCGGTAGTGTTCGCGAGGCTCTGCCCAACGACTATCTCCGGGTCAGCTTCCTTCCCGCCGGCGTCCCAGTCACCAGCCTTTCGCGTCCCGGCGCATTGCGGGCGTTTGCGACGGCCACGCCGATTTACTCTCCGCCGCTGAAGCTTGGCGACCTGCCCGCCTACTCTGGCCTGGTAAACAACGACGCCAATGTACTGGTGGCCATGCGCTGCCGGCCACAGAATCCTTCCGACGTGGATGCGGTGCTGGCGACATGGCCCAATGTCTTTGCCGCCATCGCGCGTGACGTAGCCATCCAACCCGGCGCCTGCGACTCTACGCCGACGGACCCAGCCAAGCAGGCCGCCTGTTACGCGGGAGCCTTCCGCGATCCACCTGCGACGGCCGTACCCACGTCGCTGGCCAATACGTTCAGCTACGCCGGAGCGATCTTCGACGCGAATCATACCGCGCTCGCCAAGTGGCTCAAAGACAACTACGGCATCTTTCCCGCCTTCAGCGGCATAGGCTATTCGGTCAAGGATTCCTACTTCCTCGACTCGCAGCCAATGACTTCGCAGCAGATTCTGGACAAGTCTATTTCGTCGGAATACATCTTGAAGAATGTCTCGCTCGGGGTGGCCGGTTGTCGCTGCATTTCGGTTCCACCCTACCCCGGCCGTTCCAATGATCGGCTCGATCCGGAATTCATTACCGAGACGGGTGGCGACGGAGTTTGCACGCAGGTTAAGACTCTGGCGCCGGCATCGCGATGAGGCCGAGGATGAAATCTGTACACAACCTCGTTATCCCAAATCGGCATTCCTGTCTGGCGCTTTTTGAAGGCGACAGCGATATGCGCGGCAGTTGTGTCCATCCGTGCTACACTCTATCCAGATCGTAGAATTCGATTAGAAGTCCTTGCCTGTTCCGGTTACCGCCTACTCGCAAACTTCCACATTGCGTTCGCGGTAAATCAGTACAAGAGGAGCATCACAATGGAAACAGGCACAGTAAAATGGTTTAACGACGCCAAGGGCTTTGGATTTTTGAGCCGCGAAAACGGCGAAGACGTCTTTGTTCATCACACCGCGATCCAGTCGAACGGTTTCCGTTCGCTGCAGGAAGGCCAGCGCGTTCAGTTCAACGTCACCAAGGGCCCCAAGGGCTGGCAGGCTGAGAACGTCCAGGTTGTCTAAGGCTTAACGCCGAACAACCGGTTTGGAATCAATACAAAAGGGACAGCAAATCTGCTGTCCCTTTTGTGCGTTTGGCGGAATCGATTGCAATCTTCAGAGCCGAGGGGTTGATTCGGGGCTGGGTCGGACCTCTGGCGCCTACGCCGCCGGCTTCAGGCTCTTGACGCTCACCTGCGGAATTGCCGGATGAAGGTTCTCTCTGGGCGTATCGTGGGTGCCTAAGTATTGCAGCACATCGTTAATGGAATCTTCAAAGCGCGCGCCGGTCTTGTGGGTGGCTTTTACGCCTTTGGCCACAAGCTGGCAAACTTCAAAACGGTTCATTCCCTGCGCGAGCGCGCGGTGTATTTTGTCGGAACGCATGACGAACTCCGGTCAACATGGTGCAGGTTGATTGACGCGTGGGGTGCGGGGCTCGTCTAAAGCGGTAGAACGGCCGGAGCCGAGCAGGCTGGTCACATTCTGGTCTATCTTTCATTGTACCTTGGAAATGAATCGAATGCGGCCCCGAATACGGCGCAAACACGGCCCGTAAGCGCACACGCCGATTTCGCGGCACATCGATTCCCTGTTACCATAGACTTGACACCGAGTCGATTTGCCAGACGAATTGCGAGCCGATGTGCGGGAATCCCTGAAGAAATTGCAGTGAAAGAGGTTATACGTGGCAGATACCACCAAGATTGAAGACAAGCTGGAACGAAAGAAGCTGAAGCGCACCGCCCGCAAGAAGGCCGCCCCCAAGGCAAAGCGGACCGGACCTCGGGGCGAAAACAAGAAAAAGCTGAAGAAGCTGGCTCGCGGCCAGTCGAAGCGGTAAGCCGCTCTCAAGCAAGAAAAGGGTTCCGGCTGAGGGGTAACTCAGCCGGGGCGCTCCAAATCCTCCAGGACGCCGGATTGACGGGAGCCCGCATCGCGCGGGATGAGGACAACTGCCCTGGCCAGCCAACTGCTTGCCCGCAAGTCGATCGACAAGCTGATTCGGGACTCGGAAGAACCCGATCACGCATTGAAGAAGACGCTCGGCCCCTGGTCGCTGACGGCGCTGGGCATCGGGGCGGTTATCGGCTCGGGCATCTTCACGGTCATCGGCACGGCCATCTCCGGCGAGCAGTTCGATGCCTCCAGCGTGCTCAACACGCCGCTGGCAGACTACATTATTACCCATACCGCGCTGTCGGGACGCCCGGGCGCGGGGCCGGCCATCGCTCTGTCGCTGGTGATGGTCGCCATTGTCTGCGCGCTCACTGGCTTGTGTTATGCCGAACTCGCGTCCATGATTCCGATCGCCGGTTCAGCCTATACCTACACCTACGCCACCATGGGAGAGCTGATCGCCTGGATCATCGGGTGGGACCTGATTCTGGAATATGCCGGTTCCAACATGACGGTGAGTGTAGGCTTCGCTGCGCATGTGGTCGACCTGCTTGACTGGTTTGGCCTGCATCCTCCCGCCACTTGGATCTCACCCGCCTATCTGCCTGAAGGCCTGCAGGACCTGGCCGGCAACTGGCTCTACCAACCCGGGTGGCACTTCGGCTTCAACATTCCGGCGTTTCTCGTCGTGCTTATTCTCACCGTTATCCTGGTGCGCGGCATCCGCGAGTCCGCATCCACCAACAACCTGATGGTCGGCATCAAGCTCATTGCCATTCTCATCTTCGTCTCGGCCGCCATCAGCTTCATCCATCCCAGCAACTGGCATCCCTTCATGCCCAACGGAATATCCGGCGTCCTCACCGGCGGGTCGATCATCTTCTTCACCTACATTGGCTTCGACTCCGTATCCACCGCGGCCGAGGAGTGCCGCAATCCGCAGCGCGACTTGCCCATTGGCATCATCTCCACGCTGGTGGTATGCACTGTGCTGTATGTGGCGGTAGCCGTCTGCCTCACCGGCCTGGTGCCGTGGAAGTCCATGGTGGGCGACGCCGCTCCCGTCGTTAACGCGCTCAAAAAGCTTTCCCTGCTGCCCGGCGGACATTCGCTTCACTGGATCAGGCTCGTAGTTCTGTTTGGCGCCATCATGGGCATGTTGTCTTCCTTGCTGGTCTACCAGCTTGGCCAATCGCGTGTTTGGTTTTCGATGTCCCGCGACGGCCTGCTGCCCAAAGTCTTCAGCCATGTGCATCCGATCTTCCGCACGCCCGCTTTTTCCACGTGGGTAGCCGGCTTTGTGGTCGCCATCCCTTCGGGCTTGTTCGACATCGGAACGCTGGCCGACCTTTCCAACATCGGCACCCTGTTCGCGTTCGTACTGGTTTCCATCGGGGTCATTGTGCTGCGCTATCGCGAGCCGGAGCGCCGCCGCGGCTTCCGTGTTCCGGGCGGCCCCATCATTCCCGCGCTCAGCGTAATCTTCTGCTTCCTGCTGATGGCGGGATTGCCCATCATCACATGGCTCCGGTTCCTCATCTGGCTTGCGATCGGGCTGGTAATTTATTTCTTTTACAGCCGCCACCGATCGGAGTTCGCGAAGCCGCGGTAAGAGTCTTAGGGATGGGTAGGAAAAGTGATTCGCTCCGGGCTGAGTCGGTTACTCCGGCTAATCTACTTGCATTTCGAATGCGGGTTCTTGTACACAAACTCGAGCGGCATCCAGTCTGACAGGCGCTTATTGTCCGTCTCGGCCATTGAGGCGTGGGGGTTGAGCGACGATCTGGCCAAGGCTAATCGCAGGTTCACTTTACCGTTCAGACAGTGCGCGTCCAGATAGTCCGACAGACCCTTCTTCGCCGCGTCCAAGTAATCCCCTGGAATCGTTCCATCTTCCCCGCGGATGTCCACCGCATTCCCGATCAACAGTTCGTCGACCGGCTCTTTGTCCGCCGCCGATGCACTCACTCGAAGCACGAGAAGGGCTCTTGTCTCCAGCGCGTCGGGGTTCGCCGTGTAGCTGATTGGCGGAATGATAATGCCCGTCGGACCGGGCTTGCCAGCTTTGGTGTCAAATGCGAGCCGGTACGGCTCACCCTTCCATTTCGGCCCCACCGGAATGCCGGCGCCCTTGTCCTGGGTACCGCAACCCGCCAGCAGCAGCAATGCTCCCATGGCCAGAATGATCTCTTTTCTCACGTAACCCTCCTTGCACTCGTTAAAAGAACATCGAAGCATATCACCCTCCTTCCTCTCCGGGATGTGATTAGGCGCAGCCGCTGCACTGAGAGGCCTGTTTCACAGCTCGCTTTGTGTTCTCGCGAGTGCGATGGCCGCGGAGCTTCTTGTTGCCGGCGAATCGCATTGCCAACGAATTCATTGAGCTACCGGCCTTCAGCCGCACCCCGGAACCTCGCCTCGTACACTAGAGAGATGGATGACATCCGGGACTTCATCCGCCGCCTGCCCAAAGCCGAATTGCATCTGCATCTCGAAGGGACCATCACGCCCGCCACGCTGGCCGAACTCAGCGCGCGCCACGATGCGCGACCGATCACGCTCCCTGAAGCCGAGGCCCTGTACCGGTTCACAGACTTCACCGGATTCATTGAAGCCTTCAAGGCGGTTACCCGCCGTCTGATCGGCCCTGAAGACTACGAGCTGGCCGCATGGCGCATGATGCAGCGCCTGGCCGAGCAGGGCGTGGTTCACGCCGAGGTTTACATTTCGGTTGGCGTCATTTACATGTGGCGCAATTACGATCCGCTGGCCTTCGAGCCCATCTTCGCCGGCCTCGAGCGGGCTCGCGAACGCGCCGGGCGCGAGTTGGGGCTTTCGCTCTATTGGATCTTCGACGCCGTGCGCCATTTCAGCGTTGACGAGGCTGCGGTCGTCTTCCGCAAGGCTGCGGAAATGCGCTTTCGATACCCTTCCATCATCGGCGTGGGCCTGGGCGGCGACGAGAGGCAGCGCGGTTCAGAGCCGTTCGCAGCTCTCTTTGCCGAGGCTCGCCATGCCGGCCTGCGCCTGACCGACCATGCGGGCGAGACAACCGGCCCCGACGCTATCTGGGACGCTCTCGCCATCGGCTCGGAGCGCATCGGCCACGCGCACTCCGCGATCCAGGACCCGACCCTTGTCGAGGAGTTGAAGACTCGGCGCACCGCGCTGGAGTTGAATCCTACCTCCAACGTCCGTACAGGGGTCTGTGCTTCCTTCCGCGAGCACCCGCTAAGGCGCTATTTCGATGCCGGCCTGCTGGTTACGATCAACTCCGACGATCCGGCCTTTTTCGGCTCCGATGTGGCGAATGAATACCTGCTGGCACACACGGAACAGGGCTTTACCCGCGAGGAACTTCGCCAACTGGCGGCCAACTCCATACGCGCCAGTTTTCTTCCCGAAGTGGAAAAAGCAACCTTCCTGGCCCAAATTGAATCCACCCAGTAGCAAAGTAATCAGCTCACCAGCCGGGACCCTGCCAGTCCAATCTAAACTGCGCTATTATGCGTGTAGGAGACTAAAGGTCATGTCCACCGAATCCGAACCCCTCGCGCCCGCTGAAGAAACCACTGAACGCCATGCCTTGCGGGTCATTGGCTGGTTCTCGATTGGAATGGCCGTAGCAGCATTAGGCATCTTTCTGGGCGCCGAGTTGCGCAACCGCTACAAGTTCAAGAGGCGGACGCCGTACGACTTCTACTCCAACTCAAGCGAGCAGCATGCCAGCGAGTTCGGGATGGGCATTTGAGGGCAGTCGACCACTGAAAGTCGCAGGATGCCGCCCAACGGCGGCATTTTGCATTTGTGCCCTGTTTTCAACGGTTCCGGCATTCACCCTCCCGCGTTACCCTAAGGTCTTATGGGCCGCATTCGCATTCTTCCCGACCAGGTTGCCAACCAGATCGCCGCGGGCGAGGTGGTGGATCGTCCGGCTTCCGTGGTGAAAGAGCTGCTGGAGAACTCTCTGGACGCCGGGGCCAACCGTATCCGGATCGAAGTGGAGGCGGGCGGGCGCAAGCTTATCCGCATCACAGACGATGGCCAGGGAATGAACCGCGACGATGCGCTGCTGGCTTTTGAGCGCCACGCCACCTCGAAGCTGCGCACTGCCGACGACCTGCTCTCGATTGCCACGCTCGGCTTTCGCGGAGAGGCACTGCCGTCGATCGCCTCCGTGGCCCGCGTTACGCTTGAAACCGCCGCGGGAGACGACCCAGCCGGAACTCGCGTGGAGATTGCGGGCGGCAAGATTCTGCACGTTGAGGACGCGGCTTTGCCTCGAGGAACGACATTGGCCGTCGCCGATTTGTTCTTCAATACTCCTGCGCGGCGGAAGTTCCTGCGCGCGGAGTCTACCGAACTGGCCCACGTAACAGCGCTGGTAACCCACTATGCGCTGGCGCATCCCGAGAAGCACTTCGAGCTGGTTTCCGCCACTCACACCATTCTCTCCGCGCCTCCTGTAGCCCGCACAGCCGAGAGAATTTACCAGATATTCGGCAAAGACACGCTGGCGCAACTGCTGCCGGTGGCAGCCGAAACACCGCTGGCCCGGGCTGGGCTTCCCGAACCGCCTCCGTGGAAAAAGAACCCGGACGAACCGACCCGCGATCCGGGCGTATTGCGGCTCAGCGGCTTCTATTCCAAGCCGGAGTTGCAGAAGCTCAATCGCAACTCCATTTATATCTTCATCAACAAGCGGCTCATCCGCGACCGTCTGCTGCTGCACGCAATCACCGAAGCTTACCGAAACGTGATTCCACCCACCAGCTTTCCGGTAGTGCTGCTGTTCATGGAGATGGCGCCCGAGGAGGTGGATGTGAACGTCCACCCCGCCAAGACCGAGGTACGGTTCCGCCAGCAGAGCCTGGTCCACGACTTTGTACGGGACAGTCTGCGCACGGCCCTGATCCAGTCCAGGCCGGCGGCAGGGTTCCTGGCCGCGCTGGACTCAGCCCCAGCCGCAAGCCCGTCGCTGATGCCCCCGGCGGCCTCACCGCTGCCCGGATCTCCTGGCGGCGCACCCATTCAGCCGCCGGCCGACTCCGATCCGGGCGCGTACCAGACCGCCGCGGCGGAAGCAGAGCCGTTTCGGCTTACGCAGCGGCAGCCAACGCCGGTTCCCGGCAAGCTGCCGTTCGACGCCCCAGGTTTGAATCACCGGGATTGGGAAGGGGATCGACAGGCATGGGGCGAAGCTGTCGCTGCGCTCTTTCAGCCCTCCGGCCTGCCCCTGACGGACGGCTGCGTGGCAGGGCCCGGCGATGCTTCGAACTTCGGACCGGGATCGTCCGCTGAGACGGCCACTGCCTTGGGGACGGCGCAGGTGGAGGCCGAGCAGGCCGCAGCCAACCTGAATCATCTCGGCTCGCTCCGCCCGCTGGCGCAGTTGCGGGAGTCGTTCATTCTGGCTTCCGGAGAGGATGGCCTGTGGATTATCGACCAGCATGTGGCGCACGAGCGAGTACTTTTCGAAAAAATTCTTCGCGACCGGAACGTGGAGAAAGTGCAACGCCAGAGGTTACTTTTGCCCCTTCTGGTGGAACTGAAACCTGCGCAGATGGTGGTGTTCGCGCGCATTGCCGAAGAGCTGGAACGAAACGGCTTTGAGGTGGAACCCTTTGGCCCCCAAACACTTGCGGTGAAGGCCGCACCAGTTGGCCTGGAGGGAACAGCGCTGGAGCGGATGTTGGGCGAGGTAATCGAGCAATCCAGCGCCAATTCCGACGAACACGAGCGGAATGAGGATATTACGGCGCTGCGGACACGAATTGCCGCTTCCATCGCCTGCCATTCCGCCATCAAGATCAACACTGCTCTTGACCCGGCACGTATGGAATGGTTACTGTTGGAATTGGCAAAAACTAGGCACCCAACCAGTTGCCCGCATGGACGTCCAATCGCTTTGCTGTATTCTTGGAAGGAGATCCAGCGGGCCTTCCATCGCATTTAAGAGATTTGGAAGGATGCCACCCTCCTCTCAGGAGAGGGGGTAGCACGGCGGCAACGCCAGCCTGGAAGTGAGGTTTTTCTTTGACAGCTGAGCAATTGGAAGCATCGCGCGCCGAAAGGATGCGCCAAAACGGAAACGGGGCACTCACACTGGAGGACGCCCGGACGTGGATTGAGGAGACAGGATTGTGTCTTTTCCAGCCCCGGCGGCAGTATTCCACCTCCATCGCGCCTTCGTTTGTTGAGGCCGTAGCCGGGAATCGGGACTCGAACAACGATCCTGGAATGATAGCGCTGGCCGAAGAATTGCTGGTACGCCTTGAGACGGACGGCGTGGCAGTGAGGCTGAATCTGTTGGGCCATCCCGGCGAGCACCCGGATTTTGTGGTTGCAGCGTGGGTTTTGCCCTACGTGTATGCCCTGAGGGGTGATCGCGACTGGCGCCGCAGCCCGCAACTCACCGGTTCACGCCAGGTTTCACAACTGGCGGTCCAGGCCTACAAGCAGTTGGAACTCGGCGATACAACCATCTCCAAACTCACACAGGCGCTGGGCCGGGAAGTAACCGAAGGCGCGGTATTGCGCGCGATTACGGAACTGTGGCAGCAGCTTCGCATTATTCCGATTGTTTCGGCTCCAGGCCAGCCAGCCCAGTGGCAACTGCTGCGTACTCGCTTCCAGAAGGCAATTGCCGAAGGAGCCTCGACCTCGCAGGTAACCGCTATCTCGGTGCTTGCCTCCATCTATCTGCAGGCAGTGATTGCGGCGAGCATGGAAGAAGTGGAGCTGTTTCTTGCGCCCCTGACCGCCCGCAGCAAAGTGCGCGAAGTGCTTCGCGGCCTGCTTGCGACGCGCCAAGTACACACTATTTCGATGGGGCACGCGCCGCACTTCTATGTAGCCGGTACACTTCCGGAGTTCGCCGCGCCGCCAACACTTTACTCCAGCTCTTCCATGCCAGCCTCGGCATACTTCTTAAGGTCGCGGGACCATGAAGAGGAAGCGTTAGAGATCGAAGCGCCTCTTCCCGCACCGCTTGCGGCACCGGCCCCGGTGGAGCAGCGCAAGCCTGCCGAATCGCACGCTCCGCGGGCCACTGCTGCACGGAAGCCCGCAGCCACGGGTAAGAGCGCAACGGCGCGGCCCCACTTTAGCCGTCCGGCAGCGCACAGCCGCGACCGAAAGCCTGCCCAATCGTCCACCAGCAGCCGTCCTGCGCGGCGAACGGGCTCTGAATCCCGCCCGTCCGCGGCGAGGCCGGCCACGAGTACGCGCTGGAATCCGAAGGCTCCCGCGACAAGCAACGGCACTCGCAATGGATCTCACGCAGGAAATGGCTTGACCAACGGCGCCCGGGCAAATGGAAGCCAGTCGCGTCCAGCCAACGGTAACGCCGGTGCGCGAGCCAAAAAGTCGCCCGCTCCCGCCTGGGGCCAGCGGAATGGTCATTCCAACGGCGCCAGCGCCGCGGGCAAGGCCGGCACAGCCCCGCGCAGCAGCAGCCAGCCCAGGAACGGCAGTGGGACGCGCAGCGGCAGCGCTGCCCGAAAGGATGCCAGGCCCGATGCCCGGCCCGCACGCAGCAACCGCAAGCCGGCTTTAACAGCCGGAACGAAGGCAGGGAATTCCAAACGATTTGGCTTTACCGCCCCGCCCAAACAGGGGACGAAAAAGCGCGGATGAGTGCGGAAGAAGCCCCTTTGCGCTCAATTGAGCCTGACCGTAAGATCATTGTTGCCATCGACGGCCCTGCCGGTGCGGGGAAAAGTACGATTGCGCGGCATCTGGCTCGGCGTTTTGGTCTCCTCAACCTGGAGACCGGCGCAATGTACCGTGCCTTCGCATTGAAGGCGCTGCGCGAGGAGATTTCTCTGGATGATGCCGCCAGTCTGGAAGCGCTGGCCGGCGAAACTACCGTTCGTCTGGAGCCTGGAGAAGAGGAGAATCGTGTCCTTCTGGACGGCGAGGATGTTACTGGCCTAATACGCAATCAGACGGTCACAGACGCGGCCTCCCGGGTGAGCGTATTTCCCGCCATTCGTTCCTGGATGGTGAAGCTGCAACAGCAGCTTGCCGCCCACGGAGGAGTTGTGATGGAGGGCCGCGATATCGGCACAGTGGTTTTTCCCGATGCCAAGGTGAAGATTTTTCTGGATGCGGCGCCCGAGGTGCGAGGGCTGCGCCGCTTCGATCAACTTGGCCGGCTTGGGCCAGCGCCCGCAACGCAGCCGGACGAGGTGATCAGGGAGTTGCGCCTGCGCGACGAACGCGACCGCAATCGCTCCGATTCGCCGCTGAGACCTGCTGCGGACGCTGTTCTTCTGGACTCGACCAATATGACGCTGGAAGAGGCCGTTCAGGCGGCGGAAGCTATAGTCGACGCAAAGCTGCACCCAGTCGAATCCGCCTCCGATCGGGCTTAGCGCGCTGCTTCCCGTTTGGAGTATCGCATTATTGCAACATGCGGAATGACTTCGGAATCGCACAGTGAATTTCAGCATCCTGTAACGCGAATCGAATCCTTCTCATGTCAGAATGAGGTACGGACTGTGCCGGGTTCAGTTCGGCCGCTCCTCGGAGAGCTTGAAAATCGGTTTACTATAGAGTCCATCTCGATTTTTTTCGATCAAGAATGCATTCTAAACTATTCATAGTCCGGAGGCGGTCATGGCTTTGCGATGCAGACTTTGTGGGTTTTCCGATTTCCGCACCGCTCGTTTGCGGGGTTCGGATTTCTTCCGATTGCTCATTCTCCAATCCCCGGTGCGGTGCCGCAATTGCCGCGAAAGAGCGTATGCATCGGTGCTGCGAATTGGGAAGATGAAACGGGACGCGGAGGCGCGCCATGCGAAAGATCCGGATAGCGAAATCGATTCAGCCAGGTAATGGAAAGCAACGGGAACAGAAACCGAATCCCAAATCCTGGTGAAAGTTGGCCGGGTGAGCCGTGGCACCAAGCGCGCGGACGAAGCCTGAAACGCGGCCGGCCATTATTCGGCGGAATACTATAGGCTCTTAGATATATGGAAATGACGTGCAATCGCTGCCACCAGACTGTCCAGACCGATACATGCTACTGCCCCGCCTGCGGGTTGCCGCAACTGCTGTACACTGCGGATACCTCCGCCGGTCCGGTCCAGCCAGAGCGGTGGAACGAGGCGGTGCGCGACGCAGGCAGCGTTGAATGGAAGCCGGCCTTGAAGGCGGCCCTGATGCTGGCGATTCCGGCCGGGCTGCTGTCGAACGGGTTGTCGCCGTTGAACATCTTCGGGCTGTTTTGGATGGCCGCAGCCGCGGCTTGGGCCGTGGTGCTTTATGTTCGCAGCCAGCGGCCCGCGTGGATCACTGTTGGGGCGGGAGCCCGCATAGGCCTGGTTACCGGTTTGCTTGGCGGATGGACCGCGGCGGGAGCAACCGGGGCCAGCTTGTTCGCGATGCGCTTCTTCTTTCACCAGGGCAAGACGATCGACGATTTCTGGCTGAACATGGTGAACCAGGTCATGATTCAAGAGTCGGCTGCCGCCGGGGCCGACGCGCAAACCGTGCTGCTTTTCAGGACGTGGATGCTTTCGCCGGAGGGACGCGCCGCATGGATGTTGGCCGCAATGGTTTTGCTGGTGGCCGCGCTTATTCTGTTTGCAGTGGCGGGCGGGGCAATTGGTTCGCGTCTGCTGGCGGGATCGCGCCGGCCAGAGGTCTAGAGGTCTTCGGTCCCTTTGGGAACGATGGCAGCGGCACCGAGGCTGACGGAATTCCACCGTCGCTCGATGGCTTATTTTCGTTCCACTTCTCCACAGCTTGCCGCGGGGCGGCGACCCCTCGTATGATCCCCTCCAGAGACGAGCAATGACAGATCAGCGGCGAAAAGGTTCGAGATGAGCGAAGCCCAGGAAAATCACGGCCTGCGGACGAAAGGCCGCCTGATGTCGGCCTCGGAGATTGAGCGCACTCTGGTGCGCCTGGCCCACGAGATTGTGGAGAAGAGCAACGGCAGCGACGACCTTGCCTTGGTGGGCATCAAGCGCCGCGGCATTCCTTTGGCCGAGAGGCTGGGCAAGCTGATTTCCACCATCGAAAAGCGGCCGGTGGATACTGGAGTACTTGACATCCAGTTCTACCGCGACGACCTTTCCACGACGGGTGCGCGGCCCGTGGTCACCGAGGGGGCGATCGGCTTTGACATCGAGGGCCGCGACGTTGTGCTCTGCGACGATGTGCTCTACACCGGGCGCACAATCCGCGCAGCGTTGGATGCGCTCTTCGATCATGGCCGCCCGCGGCGCGTACAATTGGCCGTGCTCATTGATCGCGGTCATCGCGAACTGCCCATCGAGGCTACTTATGTGGGCAGGCATGTGCCCACAAGCAGCCGCGAAATTATCGAAGTGAAGTTCCGCGAAATCGACAACGACGAGCAGGTGCTCCTGGTGGAGCGCGTGGATTAAGAAAGACAGCTCTCTGCTTCGAATCCAAGGCTAAATGCCGAAAGGTCAAGAACTGAGAGCTGAGAGCTCAAGGCTGAAAGTCAGGAAAATGATCTCCCACGCAGCACCCATTCGCCGGACGATTCATCCACCGCCAGTTGACGCTTCGCCGTTTCCATACCATCCCGGATCCCTGCTTTCGGCCTCGGATTTAAGCTTGGAGGGGGTGAGCCATCTGCTTGTCCGCGCAACGGCCCTTGAAAACCAGGACCCGCTGATCCGGGATCGCATCCTTGCCAAGCGCCGTGTGGCGCTGCTGTTCTACGAGTCTTCCACGCGCACACGCACCAGCTTTGAGCTGGCCGCCAAGGGACTAGGCGCCGACACCACGCTGGTTTCCAGTCTTTCTTCCAGCATCGAGAAAGGCGAGTCGCTGAAAGACACGGGCCTGACGCTGCGGGCGCTGGGCGCGGAAGCCATTATCCTGCGCCACAACTCCTCCGGAGCGCCATGGCTGCTGGAAGCCGAAACGCGGCTTCCGGTGCTGAATGCGGGGGATGGGATGCACGAGCATCCCACGCAGGCGTTGCTGGATCTGCGAACCATTTTGGCGCATCTTCGGCCTGGAGTTGAGATCGTAAATGCGGAGACCCTGGCCGGTGTCACCGTCACGATCGTGGGCGACATTCTGCACAGCCGGGTGGCCCGCTCCAACATGCTGCTTTTGCCTCGGCTAGGCGCGCATGTGCTGCTGTGCGGTCCTAAAGAACTGCTGCCGGAGTTGGCCGCCAAAGCCGGACCGGGGATTGCTATTGAGCGGGACTTCGATGCCGCGCTGCGCCAGTCGCAGGCGGTGATGATGCTGCGCATACAGGCTGAGCGGCTGTCCGGCCTGCAGCTCGATCTCGAACAATACAAGGCGGCCTTTCAACTCAGTGGGCCCCGGCTTGCCGCGCAGGCTCCCACGGCGCTGGTGCTGCATCCGGGGCCGATTATTCGTGGGCTTGAAATAACCGCTGGCGTGGCCGATGGGCCGCAGTCGGCGATTCTGGAGCAGGTAAAGAATGGCGTTGCAATCCGGATGGCAGTGGTGGAGCGGGCGCTGACGGCGAACGGGACCGGAGGCCGCGCATGACGGCTCTGGTAATTCGGGGCGGTCAACTGATCGACCCAGCAGCCGGCGTGGACGGGCTGAAAGACATCTTGCTCAAAGACGGCCGCGTGGCCGAAATCGCCGCTCCTGGCAAGCTGAAGCAGGCCAACGGCGCCGAGGTTCTGGACGCAACAGGATTGACGGTAGCACCGGGCCTGATCGACATCCACGTCCACTTGCGCGAGCCGGGGCAGGGCTACAAGGAGACCATCGCCAGCGGAACGGCTGCGGCCGCGGCTGGAGGCTTTACGGCGGTGGCCGCGATGCCCAACACCGTGCCCGTGAACGACTCGCCGGAAATTACGCGCTGGATGCTTGCGCCGGAGCGAGGAGCGGCCATTCGCGTGTTCCCCATTGCGGCGGCCACACGCGGATCGAAGGGCGACACAATCAACGACTATGCGGCGCTGAAGTCAGCCGGCGCCGTAGCGGTGACCGACGATGGCCATCCAATCCTGAAAGACAACATTATGCGCGAGACCCTGGCCGCGGCCGCGCGAGTGGGGCTTAGCGTGATTCAGCACGCGGAAGACACGCGGCTCACACAGGGCGCCAGCATGAATCTGGGGCCGATGTCTTTCAAGCTGGGTCTTCGCGGCATGCCGACAGAGGCTGAATCGGGCATGGTTGAGCGGGACATCCGGCTGGTGACCGAGTTGCGCGATGCCCGCGTCCACCTGCATGTGGCCCACACCTCTACCGCCGCTGCGCTGGCTGCCGTGCGCCAGGCAAGGCGAAACGGACTGAGGGTTACGTGCGAGGTTGCGCCGCACCATTTCCTGCTGACCGAGGAGCACGTGGGGTTTTACAACACGCATTGCAAGATGAATCCGCCGCTGCGTTCGGCTGCTGACCGGGACGCCATGATCGAGGCGATTCTCGACGGAGTGGTGGACGCCATTGCAACCGACCACGCGCCGCACGCCGTCCACGAGAAGGAAGTGGAGTTTGAAAACGCGCCGAACGGGATTACCGGCCTGGAGACGGCGCTGGGCCTAAGCCTGCGCTGGCTGCATAAGGAGTGGAAGATGCCGCTGGGGCGCGTTCTGAGCCTGCTGAGCGCGCAGCCTGCGGCGCTGCTGAACTTAAAAGGGCGGGGCACGTTAACTGTGGGCAGCTTTGGCGACGTTGTGGTCTTCGACCCCAAGGCCGAGTGGATTTATCGGGCAAGGGAAACAAAGTCCAGGTCACGCAATACACCTTTCGACGGCTGGACGATGCAGGGCAAAGTGCGCTGGACGATCAGCGAAGGACGGGTCGCGTATAACGGGAAGGTCTCCTAGAACCTGGCCAGGAACTCCGCAGGGATGCCGAATATGCGACAGGAGATTGTCCGACAGGGCGAGAAGTCCCGGCGTAATTTTCGGTCCTTTCAAGACAAAAGCCGTTCCCTTGGCGCGCCGCCGCGAGCAGGGTGAATTGCGTACATTGCGATGACAAAAACAACCGCATAGCGTACGCGTATACGCGAACTCAAACGCGTGACGAATAGTGCAAAATGACACGAAATAAGGCCGTTTAAGGGCGAATTAGGGCGTTATTTGCGCGTTCTTGCGCACATACTTGTGCGTGTAAGCGTTTACATTTTAGGGAAAGTGCTAGCAACGATATCATCTGGCCGCGAACGCCGCGCCGTGCCAAAACAGTCCTGGGAGTCGCAGTTTCTGGAAAGGTTCCTGGAAAGATGACCTAGCGATTTGGTGCTTTTCGGAAACGAAGCGGCGAGTTTCTGAGACCAGCCACATCGGCGTTTAGCTGGAAGTAGTCCGTGACTGAAACGCTCGTGTGACCCCAGGTGTCAGGGGCGAGGTCCGGCGCCATTCGTCTTGAGGTTGTGGGGAACGTCCCGTCTGTCCCCACGTTTCGAGAATTGCGGATACGGAGATAAATAGACGAATTAAACCGCACGAATCAGCGGAGAGGTGGCAGAGCCCGGTTGAATGCACCTGACTCGAAATCAGACATAGTCGCAAGGCTATCGGGGGTTCGAATCCCTCCCTCTCCGCCATAAGATCAGTAGAATCAACAACGGGGGCCTATCAGGGGCCCCTGTTCTTTTTGGTATGAAGCTTGCCTTTTGGGTAAAACATGCACGTAGGGGCACAGAAAGGCACCGAAATCCAAATCCAACTGGCCAGGAAAGTGACACCGGAAAGGCCAAACCGGTTAAAACCGGTTAGGAGAACTTGCGGGACCACTACTTTAGCGTTTCGCGCGGCGCATACGATGCACAAATCTTCACCAACGACCGCAGGAAACTGGGAGCGGCGCTTGGGCATGATGTATCGCACTGCAGCACCCATGCGCCGGAGATGAAGCCAGAACAGCAGCAGGAGCAGAGCTTCGATATTGGCTTGGGTCTCTAGTCGAAAAGTTGGGGCTTGGCATCTTGGCGCAGGGCTTTCCCGTTTCGTGAGCTGTCCCCTTTAAGCAGTCCCTTCCCTACCTCGCGCCGAGGGGCTGCTCGACGAGGTAGACATCGAACGTGTTCGCCGCAATACCAACTTTATCAACAAGGTAATGAACAGCATTGGCAGAATCAAAAACGATCTTTGCCCCATTCAAGAAGCCGTCGTAAGGATTGCCCTCTTTGCCGCCAACCACGGCATACCACTTGTCGCCTGAGTGGGCTTTGTAAGCCACCCGACGACTGTCGGGGCTGAAGATGAGACTCCCTGCGCCGATTCCGTCGTACGCTTTCTCATTTTCACCGTCCACTATGACAAACCGTTTTGTGCCAGTTCCTGCCCAATAGGCCACGCGTTGACTATCCGGGCTGAAGATAGGACCGTCGCCGATTCCGTCGTAGGGACTCCCCTCTTTGCCATCTGCCACGACAACCCACTTATTGCCGTTATAGGCTGCATAGGCCACATGATGGCCGTCAGGGCTGAAAATAGGACCTTCTCCAATGCCATCGTACTGTTGCCCCTCTTTGCCGTCCACCACTACAAATTGCTTCGCGCCATCATTCGCTACATAGGCCAGCCTCTTGCTGTCCGGGCTGAAGTGCACTGACCCATTCTTAACGCGATCATGGGGTTGCCCCTCACTGCCGCCCTCCACTATCATCCACCTTCCGTTAGCCTCGGCCACATAAGCCAGTCTCTTTCCATCCGGGCTAAATTCGATAGTATAGTCAGCGAGTCCATCATAGTATTTATCTTCAGTACCGTCCTCAACGACGACCCACCTCTCGCCATTCTTCGCTCCATAAGCAATGTGCTGGCTATCTGGGCTGAAGATAATGGTTTTGGAGTGGGCTACCATACTTTCGGTGCTGAGGCCAGCGAAGAGACTCCCTCCACCGATGCCATCGTAGCGTTTCCCATCTTTGCCGTCCACCACGACAAACCGCTTCGCGCCAGATGCAACGTAGTAGGCTACCCGCCGACTGTCGGGACTGACTAGGATATCACCGATACCTTCATAGGACCCGACCTCTTTGCCGTCCACGGAGACGAGAAACTTCTCTCCATTCATGGCTCCATAGATGACGTGACGACTGTCCTGGCTAAAGGTAATGCCCATCGTCAGGATTCCGTTGTAGGGTTTCTCCTCCTTGCCATCAACTACGACGAACTGCTTCGTCCCCAATGCCCCTGTATAGGCCAACCGCCCTCCGTCTGGGCTGAAAACGAGAGAATCCGGGGCGATCCCATCGAAGGTCTTTTCCCGCACGTCGTTTACCACAACAAATTGGCTTCCTGCTGCAATATATGCCACTCGCCGACTGTCCGGGCTAGAAACCGGGCTTTCCGCCATCTTAGACGGATCAAGATGGCAGATGAACCTTTCGACGGCATGGGTGCTTGGGATCGCCGGGGATTTGCTTCGCACACTTGTCTGAGCAAAGCCGCCAACGTTCAGCATCAGAGGGAGCAGGCAGAGAGCCTTGGTTGTTCTCATTTCGTTTCCTTTCGACCGTCTCGGATATCATGGCGAATTCTGAAGAGCATTGCCCTCGCCGGCTTTCTCTCGATTTCCT